>Ga0075119_1000116_pt1 | contig 44648 bp, 17 predicted proteins | sample AntAceMetag02UK9_FD_69791 | JGI IMG/M metagenome (GOLD analysis project Ga0075119, IMG submission 69791) | Saline lake microbial communities from Ace Lake, Antarctica - Antarctic Ace Lake Metagenome 02UK9 | ecosystem: Environmental > Aquatic > Non-marine Saline and Alkaline > Saline | place... | reverse complement strand
TGAAATTTTAGCATTTCATACCACCCTGAATCACTTTAAACGTACTTTTGTCTCAAAAAATAAATTGAAACAATCGATTTTATCCGATTTATGGGGGCTCAATTTTCAAGTTGGGTTAAGGACATTGCGGATTTAAGTCTTTATGGTATCGGTTCTGCCAATAATGGTAAGGGTACTAATGGCAGTGAAGTTGAGCTAACAGGCGCTGCATCGAGTGGCGATTTTATCTATGTGGCATATGAAGCTTCTACTGGAGATTTTAACTCTTACTTTGGTTTTGACCCAAATACCACGGACCCATCGGCAACCAATATCAATGGTGACGATGCGATAGAGCTCTTTTATGATGCAACAGGAGCATTTTCTGGCAGTGAAACGGTCATCAATGTTTTTGGTGATATCAATACTGATGGATCGGGAGAAGCTTGGGAATATTTGGATGGCTGGGCTTACCGAGTGGCAGATTCAGGGCCTAATGGTACCACTTTTCAATTAAGCGAATGGTCTTTTAGTGAGATTGACGCCTTAGACGGAGCTACGACAAACTCCACAGCTGATAAGCCTTTTCCAGTCGGAACCTTCACCTTTGCTGCCGCTTGCGACGCACCAACAACACAGGTCTCCAACCTTACAGCCGTCAGCGTCAATGATAACAACATCGAGTTGAGTTGGACAAGAGGAGATGCAGATGATGTCCTTGTTATCGCTAGTCTTGCTGCCGATGATAGTGCTGCACCTACCTCAGGCACAAGCTATCAGGCTAATGCTACTTTTGGGAGTGGTAAAGAAGTTGAAGAAGGAAATTATGCCGTTTATGTTGGATCTGGCACTGCCGTAACAATATCGGATTTAAATGCCGCAACTGATTACAATTTTCAGGCATATGAATACAAAGGAACGACCCCTTGCTTTTTGATAAGTTCGCCTGCTCTTCTCTCAGCCACTACTACAACAGCCAATGATCAGAATACAACAATTACAAAGTCAGACGCTCCGCTCAGTTCCATCGCTATCAGTTCGCTAGCGAATGCAAAAGAAGATGCTATTGACGTGCTAAAGTTTGTCATTACAGATATTGGAAATGGAGATGGGTTACCTACCAATATGTCTCGTGCTGTTTTTAGTCCGGGTGCATCCAATAACACTAATTGGTCCGAAATCATTGATGGAGCAATCCTCAGCAATGGGACAATTACTTCCGAAGCGACAAGCATAAGCAATGAATCAATTGTATTCCAGCTGACTCCTATAATGAGTTTTACAGATGGTTCGAGTACAGCGCTCACGTTATCAGTTTATTTGAATAAGACACAAATGGACCAAGCGACGCTTCAGTTTGAGGTTCCAGTCGCACAAGCTTTTGATGCTGAAGGCACAGGTTCCCTTTTTCTAAGCAGCCTTTCGGAATCCGTCACCTCAGCATCGCATAGCGTAGAAGTAATGGCTACTCAGTTTTTAATCGACGCACCTCTAAGTGCTAAAGTTGCCTCGAATTTTACGGTTAACGTCTCTGCTACAGATATTAACAACAATGTAGACCATGCGGCAAGGACGCTTAGCCTTAGCATGACGGAGAATAACGGACGCTTATCCTCCACTACAGGACTTTCAGAAAAAATTATGGATGCTGGCATATATACATGGCAGGACTTAAAAATATCACAACCGGGCACTTATCAATTCTCCGCAACTGACAATGTTATTACGACTGTTTCATCGTCGATTGCTATTACGGAGACCATCGTCGGCTTGTTCTTCTCAGAGTATATTGAGGGTAATAGCAGTAATAAAGCCATAGAGTTATTCAATGCATCAAAAGATGAGATCAGTCTTTCAACATTCACTATTGAGCGATTTAACAATGGAGCAACGGTACCGAGTTTTGTACTAAACTTATCTGATGTGAAAGCAAGCATAGGTCCTGGCGAAGTTTTAGTCATTGCTAATCCTAGCGCAAATGAAGCAATTCTAAGTGAAGCAAACGCGACAGGAGAGATTACTTATTATAACGGTGATGATGCTCTTGCTTTAGTAGAATCAGGGGAAATTGTAGATATGTTCGGAAAAATTGGCGAAGACCCAGGATCCAATTGGCCTGTAGGTGCGACCGGCGCAACTTCAGAGTATACACTCATTCGGAAGTCCAACATATTCGGAGGAAACCCTGATCCGCTCGGATCATTTGGTACGACGGATGAAAATTCAGAATGGATCGTCATGCCTCAAGACAGTTTTACAGACATTGGATTACACACTATAAATGACAACTCGTGTACGCCTCCTCAAGTAGCCGCTACAGGTTTATCTGTTTCCGGTATTACGGAGAGTGAGCTGAAGCTGTCCTGGACGAGAGGTGATGGTGGACAAATCATGGTCATAGGTAAAGCTTTAAATAATGTGGACGTAAATCTCACGGAGGGAGATACTTTCAGCGGTAACCTTAGCTTCGGCACAGGTGATGAGATAGGTGATGGCAATTTTGTGCTCTATATCGGTGATGGAACCGAAGCAACCATCACGAACTTAGTAAGCGGAACTACTTACTCCTTTTTGGCGATAGAGTTTAATCTTGACCCTACTTGCTATGCTACAAGCGATGCAACTGTAAATGCAACGACCCTTACACCAAATGATCAGGATTCAGACATTTTAGCTCCTGATGCTCAAATAGAAGCGACCATGTTAACGTCAGAAGCCGTGACGTTGGTTGACGCTATTGCAGTATTTAAATTCAGCATCACCGATGCTGGTACCGCGGATGCGCTCAGCACTTTAATAACCAAACTGAACATTGAGTCAGCAGAAAACAATACCGCGAATTGGAGCGAAGTATTGGCTGGAGCACAACTAACCTCTGCAAATACGACCATTCAATCAACAAGTATTTCTAATGAGTCAATAGCCTTTGACTTAACTGATGCTTTTGAAATAACTAGTGGAAGCACTGTGGAATTTGAGCTTTCCGTTTGGATGGATTCTACCGTGACAGATGGCGAAGATATCGCCTTCACTATTCCTGTTAATCATGGATTTATTTCAAGTGGTGATGGATCACTTCTTAAAACCACATTGACAGAGTCTATTACGTCTGCTGTGCATGAGATAGGGGTAACGGCAACAACTTTATTTTTGGAGTATGATACTTCCATTAATGGAGAAAACCTCTTCTCGCTAAAAGTAACTGCCACTGATTTATTGTCTAATGTGGACAAAGCGCCTAGGACAGTAAGTATCAGTCTTGCCAATGGTAATGGACAATTTGGTTCTGCGACAGGCCTAGTTAATCAAAACATGAATGATGGTGTATTTGAATGGACGGACCTAGAATATGACGACACAGGAGAAATAACGCTAAGCATAGTAGCTTCCGACCTTAGTGGCTCAGTCACTTTCGAGGTTTTCAGGATCTCATCGTCATTGATATTCTCTGAATACATCGAAGGAGGCAGCTTTAACAAGGCCGTTGAAATTTATAACACCTCGCAAAGTAGCATTAGCCTACGCAATTATAGCCTCGTGATATATGGTAATGGTTCACTAACGTCAAGCTACACTTATGCGCTTAGCGACGCTCAAGAAAGCATTGATGCCGGGGAATTAATTGTTATTTCACATGAAGATGCCGATCCTGCAATTTTAGCTTTAGCAACGGCTACCAATAGCAGTGTTTGCAATTTCAATGGTAATGACGCCATCGCGATTCTTGGAGATGGGAAAGTAATCGATGTAATTGGACAAATAGGAGATAATCCAAGTACTAACTGGTCTGTTGGAACTGATGGCGCAGCATCAGAACATACACTTGTAAGGAAATTTGAGGTTACAGAAGGAAATCCTGTAGGATTGGGCTCCTTCGGTAGTGATGATCAGTCTTCAGAATGGATAACGCTAGAAAAAGACGATTTTAGCAATCTTGGGAAACATGAAGCGCCTGCGAGTGTTTTCACCGTTTCTAGTGCAAATCTTGATACCAATTTTGGAAGTATAGAAATAGGTGCTGAAAGTGCCGTTCGTAGCTATCAAGTTTCTGGGGAAAACCTCACACTCAATGTATCAATCACTGCTCCTAATGGATTTGTGATAGCAAAATCAAACGGTAATTTCGAGACTGTCATTGAACTGGAACCACAGTCTGGCATTTTGAACGAAACAATCTCGGTGAAGTTTATGCCAGATGAAGCGGTTGCTTACAGCGGTAACATCACGCACAGCAGTGAGGACTTTGAGACAAGTTCGGTCATGGTCAGTGGAACTGGATTATTGCCAAGCCCAGTAATGAGCATCGATCAAGCTAGCTTGAGTGGAGCGTTTGGTGAGGTAGCCACGGGTGCATTTTCTGATCCACAACAGTTCGTAATTAGCGCGCAGCATTTAGTTGCTGACGTAATCGTAAATATTCCGACGAACTTCGAACTCTCAGAAACTGAAACTTTCGACATAATTAACAACGGCGGCACAAGCTTCCTTCTAATACCATTGGAAGGGGAGGTTATAGATAAAACTTTGTTCGTTCGGTTTGCGCCAACAGTGGAAGGTACTTTTGAAGAAACTATGAAGGTCGCTACCTCAGGGGTGGATGATATTGATATTATGCTTTCTGGAAACTCCGTAACTGCACTTGCATCGAGGAGCGCGACGTTAGATCAATGGGGTTTTTATCCCAACCCAACCGCTGATTTTATTTGGATCGCTGGCAATGATCGGGAAGAGAAAGGGGTGACTATTATGTCTTTAGATGGTAAGCTTATTTTGTCTGAAAAAGTTATAGGCAAAAGGTCTATTGACGTGAGTCGGCTAGAAAGAGGCATATATCTGTTAAGAATCAATGCCGATGGCGACTCCAAAACATCCAAGTTGATCAAAGAATAATTGGAATCTCAATAAAGTAAAGAAGTCACATTTCAGGAGGCACGATAGACATGTCTCCTGAAATAATTGCTGCGCTCCTCTGAGGACTTCTTTCTTCCTTGCAGTCAGTGCGGAAGTGACATACGTTGTAGATAGGGTTTAGGTAATTATTCTTCTAAAAATAATCAGCTGTCGCATTTTTTCATATAGATAGTGGTAGCACTGAGATTTCTCCTGAGAAATAGTTGGTGCGCTTTTCTGAGGTTTCTAACTTCCCTTTGGCCAGTTCGCACATGACCTGCGCTATCGATAGTTTTTAGGTAATTATTCTTCTAAGAATAATCAGCTGTCGCATTTTTTCATGTAGATAGAGGTAGCACTGAGATATCTCCTGAGAAATAGTTAGTGCACTTTTCTTAGGCTTCTTACTTCCCTTTGGCCAGTTCAAAGAAGCGTGCGCTGTGGATAGGGCGCAAGTGATTCTAACTTCAAAACTTATAGCATTCGTCGCGTTAACGAAGGTAAAAGGGAGCTGTCACCCCGCTATACTATCAGTTATTATAGCTTGCTCCTTACTCTCTTTGCTCGATTCGAAGCTCTGCCATTGGTGGATGATGTATCAAATCCCATATCAATAAAAAAGGCGACTTCTCATTCGAGAAGTCGCCTTTATATCAATTGTATTTATAATGCTTATTTTCTGCTGTCGCGGATTTTTTTAATTCCGTAGGCAGCTCCGCCTGCGAGTAACAAACTCAGGCCACCGTCAATAGGTGTTGCCGGAGGTGCTCCTTGAGCCAATACTGGTGATGCGATGGTAAGAATCGCAACCAGAGATAATGTGATTTTTATTAATGAGCTCATACTAATATCAGTTTAAGAATTTTTTAACTAAAAGACCGTCTTTGGTTTCGATAGCGATAATGAAAAGACCTTTTTTGTTGAAAGGTATACTCCAAGCTTTATTGCTCAAGTCTACATTTCTGGCTTCCAATGCTACTGCGCCATTCAAAGACAATACTTTGATGTTTACGTTATCATAAGCCTCAAGCGTTTGTACATTTAAGACTGACGCATCGGTGAATATGCTGAGGTTGGTTACTTCATGTTTATCGTTAGTTAATGTTTCAGCAGCAGGAGAAACAATCAACGTAAAACGCTTTTCAGACTGAGTAGCTACTGAATAAAAGCCATATTCCGCACCTTCTGAAACATCAGTCAATTGTTTTGTCTTGTTATCTAGCAATTGAATCTTGTCGGTATCATTAAAACCACTTAAATTCTTTATGGTTAACGTGTATTCGCCAGCTTCAGTTAAATCATAGGCAAGCTCAATTTCGACAGACTCATATTCAATGCTAGGTAGCGCCTGAATGGCGTAATTATTGTCTGCCTGAACACTGTAGAATGATATGTTATCACTTCCAGCAAATTTGAGCGCATCCAGTGAGTAGTCTTTGCCTAAAGTTGCCTGTGAAGTAAACCCTACTAGCGTTTCATTATAAAGGCCATTTCCTGAAACTGACAGTAATATTTTAGATATATTTTTTACAACATCTTCTCTATAATGATTAGCGTCTTTGTTTTTAGTGAAAACAACAGATTGCATATTCGATTCAAATTGGACACTTGTCGCACTTGCTTTAACAAAAAAGCCCTGTGTTGAAGTAATTACTCCTTCTCCTACTCCTAGGCTACCTGATAGACCTACCACTCCATCTGATAAATCACTAGCGGCAACCGCTCCTAAATTATTAACAGTGATGTAATCTCCTCCTCTGTCAGTTCCAACATTCGAGCCACCATCATCCCATAGATAAATTGTACCATCTGTTGCAGATGTATTGGTTGAATTACTTAAAAAAGACTTTATGGAAATCGACGCTGCATAAGGGTTAGCAATTAAATTTAATCCTTCCCCTGAATTATCTACGACAATATCTACAGTTCCAGAAACGGGTGTTCCTTTGAGTGATATTTCTGGGGTTGTTGCATCATACCCAACAAAATATCCCTTACCCACATCAAGAGAACCAGAAGCCGAAACAAAAGTCGACGTTGCTGAATTGTAACCATATAAGTAATCCGCAGATAAATCAGAAAGTGATGCTCCTTTTACAGGTGTACCTAAAATACTATAACCGGCAGAGCCTGTAGATTTACGTTTAACGAGTAGTTCTCCTGTACCAGAAGAAGTTCCAAAAATGGCTAACGATGCTCCTGACTCCACTATTACAACTTCTCCAGTTGAAATATTAATGTTATTCACGGCAGCATCACTGCAAATTATCGGGTCATTTGATGTTGTTACGATAGTCACGTTATCAACGCTCGTAGGCACAATTCCTAAGTCCCAGTTAGCTGGATTGACCCAGTCTCTACTTTCCGATCCATCCCAAGTAATTGATTGAACAATGCCAAATGCGGTTCCATCAATCATCGTTCCTGGAGAAAAAAGTGATGCATCATCGGTATCAGCAGTTGAGTGTCCTGTAAAAGTTCCCGTTAAATCAGGACTAAGTGTAATAGACTCGTTATTTCCTCCCTCTGATCGGTATGTGACATTTATTACCGTTCTGTCGTCTGGCGTTTTTATTTTGATATTATCTCCAACATTATTAAAGCTAGTAGAACCAAATGACGCAACTTGAACAATCGCACCTGAAAAGGTTCCTGATGGATTACCCCCACCGAATACAACTATCGCTTTACTTGGAGAGAGTACAGTACCAGTAGGAAAAGTATGTCTATCGCCAGATCCATCTGCTATTACCCAACTACTCAAATCAAAAGAAGTAGCTCCAATATTTACAATTTCAATAAACTCGTCATCCAATGCATCAACCTCACCATCACCATTAGCATCGCCATTAACAGGGTCTGGGTCAGCTAAAAATTCGCTTATTACTAAACTAGGCGTATCGTCATCGTTGATCGTTAATGAAAAAGTACTAAGTGATAGAGCCACACCTGTTGATGTTGTCTCCAACAACGTCAATTGAATTACTTCATCCGCATAATCTTCATCCGCATTTATGTCGATTAAGATATTTTGAGTTGTACTTGTAGTGAAAGTTAATCTTGATGTATTAAGAGCATAATCAGCATCCTCAGCGCTCACATTCGTTGCTTTAACACTTAAATCAACCTGATTTGAACCATAATTAACAAGCGTGACAGGAATACTTATTGAAAATGTAGCATTTGTTTCGGCTTGATCCCCACTAGAAGTGTCAAAACCTACGCTTTGACCTCCTGCCATCAAAAATTTAGTAGAGGAAAATGGAAGTAAAGCCTCCCCATCAGACCCTGCATCTGCCCAATTTGCAACATTATTAATAATAGAAGCATAAGCTGTGAAGCTTGATTCGCCGGTACGTGATCCAACATAAGCAAATCCATCATTATCATTGCCAAAATCAATTGCATCTACTCCTAGGGTAAGATTTGTACCTGTTAGCACTCCTCCAGAGCCATATAGATCATTACAAATAGCTGCAAGAAATACAGATGGAAAACTTTTATCTGCTCCCGTATAGGCAAATAGCGCTTCATTACTTGCCCCCAAATCGAGAGAACCAGAGCTCGTAAGTGTTCCTATATTCACGGTTCTATCTACTATCGAAGCATCATTTACAATAATGATTGTACCTGCGTGAATTATCGCAGAAGCTGTCCATGTTAAAATTCCTTCGTTTCTGTCGTTAAATGCAGAACCTCCCCACTCATTATCTGAAAAATGAATTTCTGTTCCAACCGTAATATCTACTAATGCTACAAAAGCAAAGTCATCATCGCCATCCGCATTGTACCCTACGAAAGCAATGTCACCAACTGTTTGTGCAAACGCAATGCCAAAACTAAGCGTCATGGTTATTAATAAAATCTTCTTCATAAATATTTCATTTAGTTTTTCTCAATGAGATTAAAGATAACGACTTAACCAATACCACATATAACTACGTAGATTATGTAGCCAAAAGTATTCACATTTTTTCCAAAGAAATAGGCGGTAATTTTGCATTTCCATCAAATACACATGCCGTTTTTGTTGTCCTGACAAAACAACTATTTCACCAATTTATGGTCTTCAGGAACACTCAATAGCCTTAATGAGCATCACAAACCTCTTAATTTAGGTAAGTAATTGATCGTAAGTTATTTATTATTCAAGTTTTCCATTTTGTTGACCATAGATAGCCTTCTCACAAAAGATAGCGCTCAAATAACACCAACCCCGCTATATCAAAAACCACCATCAACCTCTTAAACAAGTCATTATTTTTACAAGCTAAGGTTCATGTAGCTACACAAAAGCGCAAAGGTTTATTCGAAGGTCAAAAGGATTACCAGCTATTATGCAAAGGGAAAAGGTCCATCGATGTTATTGAATTTTAAATTGATCCTTGCCGTAAAAGTTTAAAATAGACCGAATAAAATACTTGTTATGCTCGGGCAAAATAATTTTAATGGCAACTGAAGAGATCAGTCGAATGGCTCATCAGTATTATCACGATTCAAGCTGCTCTGGCGCAAAGTTTTCGCGAGAATAAGTTTATATACTTACGTACTACGGAGGGACTTTCCGATCCATCCGTTCAGCACGTAACCAAAGACATCAATGGCATTATATGGATCGCCACAAGAAATGGTCTCAACAAGTACGATGGAGAAAACATCACTCGGTTCAATGTAGAGGATGGGCTATCCCATCATTACATATATAGTATACTCCAAGACCCGAACGATTCTATTTTGTGGATAGGCACTAGAAGTGGGCTGTGCTCTTTCCACCTTTATTCGGAAACATTTCATCAATACCCAATCACGGATAGCATTCAACCACGCATTCCGGACATGTCCTTCGATGATCAGCAAAACTTGTGGATGGCTACTTCGGCAGGGCTGGTAAAATATGCCGACGATAAGTTTACCATCTACCAAAATGATAGTAGTGATCAGTACTCCATCCTCGATGATTATGCCTTGGCTGTACTGCCTGTTGGTGATAGCATTTTTGTTGGTTCCTATTATGGCCTAAGTGTGTTTTTTCCTGAGCAGGAAAAGTTTAAACACAGAAATAACGATTCGGCGAAGATATTTCAAGCCTTGGACTATTACGTGCAGGAAATAAGACAGAGAAAGAATGGGGAAATCTGGCTTACAGCTTTTGAGGATCGCGTGGGCGGTCTTTTATATCGCTATACGCCAAATGGAAACTTGACGAGGTATGAACATGACCCTTCGGATCCACAATCCTTGACTTATAATTTCTCCATTCTTGCTTTGGAAGAAGACAACAACCATCACCTATGGGTTGGCACGAACGGCGGTGGCATTAGCGTTTTCAATGATGACGAAAACAATTTTTATCAACTTCCTCATGATCCCAAAATTGCGGATGGTTTGAACGATCTAGACATTTGGGACTTATACTTGGATGACCAAGATATCATGTGGGTTTCCACTGATGGTGGAGGAGTGAACAAACACCATCAGGCCGATTCAAGATTCAAAAAGATAAAAAATAACCCATTCGATTCTGTCTCCATTGAATGCAATTTGATTATGACTTTTGAGGATACAAAACAAAACCTTTGGGTTGGCACGAACGCCTACAATGGTATCAGTCGGTTAAACAAAGCCCCTGGGAAATTTCTCAATTTGCCTTTTACCGGTTTGCCAGAAACGTCTCTGCTCGACAACACCGTATACGACTTGAAAATAATCGACGATAATCTTTGGGTCGCGACACATTCAGGCGGCATAAGTGTTATGAATCTAAAAACGGAAAGATTTGAGCACCTCATCCAAATAGCATCGAATCGCACGTTTTTATCTGGGGCCACCACTACACTTGTACAACAAGGAAATACAATGTATTTGGCCAATGAAAATGGTCTCGGCCAGTTTAGTTTATCTGATTACATCATCAAAACACTTGCGAATCCGGCTATAGATAAAGAGGTTCATATTATACATATGGCCGAAAAAAACGAAGAAATATGGATTGCTACAGCTGTTGGCGTTTATATCTATTCTACAAAAAATAAATCCTACACGGATACACCGGAAACACTTACTCCCTTAAAAAATATTACCTTCATTTTCCACGGGCAAAAAACGTGGATCGGCACAGCCAATGGTTTATGGGTTTACGACCCAAAAAACAACGAATTGCTTGCCGTTAGTGGAATGAGAAACAAGAGCATTCAAGGCATAGTTTCAGAAGAAAAAGCACTTTGGCTGACCACCAAAAGCGGTCTTTATCAACTGTCTTTGGAAACTGACAAATTGCGTTCATTTAAGATAAACGACGGCCTGCAGAGTGACTTTTTCAACATTAGAGCGATCGGTCATGGAGTCGACGATCACATTTACCTTGGAGGAAATGAGGGAATCACTGTTTTTGATCCCTCAAGAATGAAATTTCTGGAAGAAACCATTGCTCCGCTTTACACCACAATCTCCATTCTGAATGGAGACGAAATCAAGAAAACGCCAATTAATCAGCAAACTATAACGCTCGATTATAACGAATCAACTTTTGCTTTAGATTTTTATGTCCCTGACTATATCAACCCTGATAACCTTCAGTATAAATACAGAATTTTAGGCCTGAGTGATCAATATTTTTTTCTTGATGGCAAAAGTGTAATCAATATAACAGATCTGAGCCCTGGGACTTACAATATCGAAGCGTACACTTCCAATATTGATGGTGTTTGGTCTGCTCCAAGTACAATGAGTATAATCGTGAAACCACCTTTTTGGGCCAGTTGGTATGCCTTTTCTACTTATGTCATTGTCATTGTAGCACTTTTCTTTGCCCGAGAAAAGTATAGGAAAGAAGAACAAAAAAGGCTTGAAAATATCATCTCCGAGCGAACGCAAGAAGTACGAGCACAAGCAGAAGAGATTAAACAATTGGACAAAGCAAAAACCCGGTTTTTTTCAAACATCTCCCATGAGTTTAGAACACCATTGACGCTAATTCAAGGCCCCATTGAATCGGTACTCACCAATCGGGTGTCGGGTGACGAAATCAAACAGAACCTTGAAATAGCCAACCGCAACGTGCGCTCTCTCAGAAATCTGATTGACGAAATACTGGAATTCAATAAAATGGAAGTGGGTGAATTGGAAGTGACTTACAGACCCGTTTTAATCGCTGATTACCTCACTGAGTTTAGTCAAGGTTATGAACTTTTAGCTACAGAAAAAGGAATCAATTGGGAACTGGTCAACGGCTTTAACAACCAAGACCAATTCAATTTGCCTATTGACAAAGTAGAAAAAGTTCTTCACAACCTTGTGTCAAATGCCATCAAACACACAGCAGCAGCAGGAAAGGTGTCTTTCATCGGGTCTTACAAAGAAGGGCAAATATCCTTTACTGTAAAAGACAATGGCGCAGGCATTGCCAAAGGTGATATTGACAAGGTATTTGATCGCTTTTATCAGACAAGTCATGGCAAACTACAGCCCCATAGTTCAGGAATAGGATTGGCTTATGTGAAGGAAATCACCACCGCTTTAGGAGGAACAATATCCGTTAATAGTGAAGAGGGAAACGGCAGTACATTTACTTTTCAACTACCCCTCAAAAAAGACAAAAGATACATTGATAAACCCATCGATGAGGAATTCGAATCATCCCCTTCCACGAAGTATCCTTATAAAAACAACAGTATTTTGCTTGTGGAGGATAACGAAGAAATGGCCGCTTACATTCAGCAAACACTGGGCAATCAGCTTAATATCCAATGGGTGCAAAATGGCAAAGAAGCATTGTCCGCTCTGGAAATTTTTTTGCCGACCTGATCATCACAGACATTATGATGCCTGTGATGGATGGTCTTGAGCTATTGGAAAGGCTTAAAAGTTCTGTGAAATTTCGACTCAAATCTGTGGTTATGCTCACAGCCAAATCAAGTCATGAAACCAGGATTGATGCACTGGTATTTGGTTTAGATGATTATTTAACAAAGCCATTCAGCCCAATAGAGCTAGAAATAAGAGTCCAAAACCTCCTCAAAAATCAGTACGAGCGTCTAAAAATAAATACCGAAAATGATAATGAAACAATACATACAAATGACCCATTAATCGAAGACTTAATCAAAGAAGTGGAGGATAATTTAGACAACAGAAACTTTGGTGTTTTGAACCTGGCCAATAAAGCGGCTATGTCTGATCGACAACTGACCCGAGTGACGAAAAAAGCAGTAGGTCTCACCCCTGCGCTGTTGATCCGAGAAGTGAAACTCAGAAAAGCGAAAAGCTTTTTGGAAGCTAAAAAAATTCGCTCAGTCCGAGAAATAAGTTATGCTGTAGGGTTCGAAAAATCAGCTCATTTTGGAAAGCTATATTTTGAACGATTTGGCAAAAAACCCATCGAATATTTAAGGTAAGCCCTGATTCGTAGTAACAATGGCGGATCTGAGGCACAAAATGGCAGGATTGGGCCCTTAAAGAAACCTACTTTTACATCATGACAAGCAGAAGGTTTGTCACCGCCAAAAATTGGCAACTTGATGTTGACACAACCCACCTCTCAAAAATGAAGGTGGGTTTTTTTATTTTAGACTAGTCCTGAAATGTCAATTCGACGAAAAACTCCTTTAGTTTATCGTATTATTGATGCAATGTTGTCTTTCTCAAAGTAACTTCAAACCCATTAATCATATTGATGTTAAGCGAGTAGTGAAATCAACTTTCGAACGATTAGAAAGCTTCAATTCTAACAGTAAAATCAGGTAAAGCGCAGAAACAGTAAATGATAAAATCAGTTGTTCAAATTAGATCATTCAAAAACATTGTAAAACAACTTATTCTGTCTTTAATTCTGGTTACCTGTCATTTGGCCAATAGCCAACCCAACCAGAAGTCAGTTTTCAAATACCTGAATACCAACCAAGGCCTATCAAGTGCATCAGTCAATGACTTCTACCAAGATAAATTTGGTTTTATCTGGATAGCCACTCGCAATGGACTCAACAGGTATGACGGTGAAAAAATAGTTTCCTACGGTACAGCATTAGGTTTGGCGAACCCCTTCATCTATAAGATCGGTGGTTCAAACTCAGACTCACTTTTGTGGTTGGCTACTCGCGGTGGTGTCGCTATCTTTGATAGATATGACAACAGTTTTACCAATTTAGATCTACAAGAAGGTGACGAAAATGTCATAATAAGTCTGTTATCGGAAGACTCGGTGATTTGGGCCGGTGGTTTTTCTGGGCTTTTCAGAATTAGTCAAGACTCGGTACGTCATTTTAAACATGACTCACTCGACCAATATTCTTTGAGCAGTCCATATGTATTGGGAGTTCATCGAGAGGGGCAGGAATTGTATCTGGCTACTTATGCTGGGTTAAATGTTCTGGATTTAAACACGAAAAAATTCATCAATTCCAACAACAGTAAAGCATCTATTTTTCAAGACATTCCAGATTTCACTCAATCCTTTTATGAAGCTAAGAATGGAGCATTGTGGACAAGTTCTTTTGAAGAATACATTGGTGGCACCCTCATCAAAATTGAAGAAGGAACAGTAAAAACATATCGAAACGACCCAAAAGACAAGAATTCACTCAATTATAACTTTGGCATTCTCGCAATCACCGAGGATCGTCATGAAAACTTATGGATCGGTGCTAATGGTGGAGGAATAGGTATTTTAAATCGAAAACAAGATATTTTCAACCAGATTACTTTCGACCCGAAAAATCCAAATGGACTGAACGATATAGACGTTTGGGTCTTAAAATATGATTCTAAAAATGTGATGTGGGTTGGTACCGATGGTGGTAGCATCAATAAATACCATGAAGATTACGACAGGTTTGAGTTGTATCAAAATAACCCTTACAAGACCAATTCTATCAATGCCACTCAAATTCTCGCAATAGAAGACACAGAAGACCATGTTTTCCTTGGCACCAATGCTGCCACTGGTCTCAGTAGATACGATAAAAAAACAGGTGCCTTTTTTAATTATCCATTTGAAGATGACGAACTTTTTTCACTGTGGGACAACACCGTGTATGCCCTAGAAAAGGTAGACGGCTATTTGTGGGTTGGAAGTAATACCGGCGGACTAAGTCGACTGGATATTAAGCAAAATACTTTTAAGCACTTTATAGGGACGACTGGCGGGCTTACGCCTTTCGATAGCGATTATATCACAGGAATAAGTGCCAAAAATGATGAACTCTTTTTAGCTACAGGCAGTGGTCTAAGTAGTATAAATATGCGCAATTTCGAAAAGCAAAACTTTGGCTCGAAAGATGAAAAAAGGCCAGTTTACGATTTGGTGCTTCAAGATGACCTCCTATGGCTCGCCCTTGAGGAAGGTCTAAAATTGTTCGAGGTATCCTCTAGAAGTTTTATAACTATCCCACAGGAATTGACCAATATCAGAGAGGTCAACTGTATGTATCAAGCTAGAGAATACATCTACTTTGGTACGAATGAAGGCTTATTCATATGGAGCGGCTCACATTTACGTCAGATTACTACAACGTCAGGCCTCTCCAACAATTTGGTAATGGGCATTGCTACAGATAGGCAAAACCGCCTATGGGTGACCACAAAAAACGGCCTTAATATGATTAATGAAGAAGGAGAGGTTACTCATTATTCTACACTTGATGGACTACCAAATAATTCTTTCAATCAGCGTGCTATAACTCTGGGTGAGGATGGAACGATGTATGTTGGAGGGGATGCTGGATATATTGCCTTTGATCCGAAAAAGTTCGAACGTAAAACTCACGTAACGAATGCTTTACTATTAACTGCCACTATTTACGAAAATGAGAGCGTTATTGCTAAAAGTCTACTGAACAAAACGTATTTAGAACTCAACTACGACCAGTCAAATTTTAAGCTTGATTTTTTTGTTCCTGACTATATCAACCCAGAAAAACTAAAGTTTAATTATAAAATTGAAGGTCTCTCTGACCAGGTCTTTGAACTTGGCAATCGAAGTGAGTTAAGTGTGACAGACTTAAGTCATGGCAGCTATACTTTTAAGATTTTCGTTTCGAATACCGATGGAGTGTGGTCCAAAGATCCAACTGAACTAGCAGTTAAAATAAACCCTCCGTTTTGGCTTACTTGGTATGCGTTATGCTTTTATGTATTGTTAATTATTGCTGCCTTTTTTGCCAGAGAGAGTTATCAGAAAGCTGAAAAAAGGAAACTAGAAGCTATTGTCATTGACCGCACTTCAGCACTTGCTGAGCAAAAAGACCTTGCCATAAAAGATGCAGCACTCATCGGCGAGCAATCCGAAAAACTGAAGGAGTTGGATAAAGTAAAAACGCGCTTTTTCTCCAATATCTCACATGAGTTCCGTACACCACTTACGCTCATACAAGGGCCTGTCGAATCTATACTGCAAGGAAGAGTCAAAGGAGAGGCCATGATCCAAAAGAACCTGAAAGTAGCCACTAGGAATATCAAAAATCTCCGAAATCTGATAGATGAAATCCTCGAATTTAACAAAGTAGATCTTGGTACTTTAGACATTAACTACGTCCCAGTATTGATGGTAGACTATCTCGGCGAATTGTCAGAGAACTATGCCGTTTTAGTTGCCGATGAGCAGCTGCATTGGGAACTGAGACATGACCTAAGTCAGAAGCTACAACTCAGCTTACCAATAGATAAAGTTGAGAAGATCTTGCACAATCTCTTATCCAATGCCATCAAACATTCCCCTGTGGACGGGACTGTTTTATTGGATGTCGCCTATCAGGCTGGACAACTGGTAGTGAAAGTCCACGATCAAGGGAAAGGTATTGCTGAAAACGAGATTGAAAAAGTCTTCGAACGATTCTACCAGTCATCTGAGGGTAAACTGATGCCGCATAGTTCTGGTATTGGCTTGGCTTATGTGAAGGAAATTACGTCGGCCCTCGGAGGTAGCATCAGCATAAAGAGTGTGATAAACGAGGGAACCACTTTTAAACTCACCCTACCCGCCGAAGAAGCAAATCAAGTGAGAGAGGTTGCTGTGCAAACAAACGAAGAGGAAGTACTAGAGAGCCGTCTCTATCCGTATAGCAACAATAAGATTCTCCTCACTGAAGACAATGAAGAGATGGCTGAGTACATTAAGCAAGTACTTGGTGAGGAGTTTCAGATAGCATGGGCAGAGAATGGGAAAGAAGCCTTAGAAAAACTGGAAAAATTTGATGCTGACCTCATCATTACCGATATAATGATGCCTGTGATGGATGGTTTAACCTTGTTAGGAATACTTAAAGCAGATGATCGGTATAAGTATAAATCGATCATTATGCTCACAGCTAAGTCAAGTCAGGAAACCCGATTGGACGCCTTGTCCTTTGGCTTGGATGATTATTTGACCAAGCCATTTAACCCAACCGAGTTAGAAATCAGGGTGAAAAACCTACTTAGGAACCAACACGAAAGAGCAGAGTGGGTCAAAAATGAAGATAATTCTAAGTCAAAACCGAGTGACCCTTTAATAGATGATTTGATCTCAGAAATAGAGAGAAATTTGGACAATAGAAATTTTGGCGTTCTCAACCTGTCAAACAGCGCGTCTTTAAGTGACAGGCAACTAACAAGAATTACCAAGAAATCAATCGGCCTCACCCCCGCCAACCTCATTAAAGAAGTCAAGCTTCAAAAAGCCAAGCATTTATTAGAAGCGAAAACTTTCCGTTCCGTAGCAGAAGTTTGTTATAGTGTTGGCTTTGAAAAACCCTCGTATTTTTCGAAGATTTATTTCGAGCGATATGGCAAAAAACCTTCCTCCTATTTTAGCTAACCTAAGCTTTGTCCACCCGCAGAATAGCCTATAGTCATCATAGATGAGTCTGTGCAAAATCTACTTCAATCGCTAAATAATCTATAATTGTCCGGTTTTTGGCTAAATATGTCGGGATTTTGGCTGCCCTATGGACGTTACTTTGACCTTCGTAAAATAACAAGACGCCACATGGGTATAATAAAACAAATAGGCATAGGGCTAATAGTCCTTTTATCATTATCAGCGCTTCAGGTTAACAGTCAATCGCTACAATTCAACGGCTCAGATCAATATGTCACTGTACCTCATGACTTAAGATTTAGGCTACAGAATTTCACGTTCGAAGCATGGGTTTATGTAACCTCATCGGGAAGTTTTCAGACCATATTATCAAAAGGAGGTGGAAATACAGCAAATAATACTTCTTACTTTTTTTCCATTACCGACGATAGCAAAATAGGGCTTTACATTTCTAATGGCTCCAGCGCCTTTATAGGCAGGAGTACTTCCACAGTAAGCACGAATACTTGGCATCACGTCGCTGTATCCTATCAGAGGGATGAAAGAGTCGCGCGCTTTTATTTGGATGGCGAGCCAGCAGGGACGCATACCTACTTTCTCACTTTTGACGGTGGGACTGAAACTGAACCTTTGTTTATAGGCCGACAAGGCTATGAATGTCAATGTAATTATTTCAATGGGAATATTGATGAATTAAAAATATGGATTACTGATCGAACAGCAGCCCAAATCGCCAATAGCGCTAAGTTTCCTCCAGACCTGTCAGAAACCTCTTTGTTGGCTTATTATGATTTTAACCAGGGAACAGGCACCATCCTTGAGAATATTAAAGAGAATTTAAATGTTCCAGATTTTGATGGGACGTTGGTCAACTCACCAACCTGGAGTACCATGGAACCTGACATAACAGTTTTACCCGGCACATCCAACTACGTAGACTTTGATGGTACATCAGATTATATTCTTGTAGATAATCTCAGCAATGGCGGTTCCGGAGCTTTCTCGATAGAAGCCTGGGTCATGCAAGATGGTATAGGTACCAGATCAGATATTGTCGGTTTTGAAGATGTGAACATTGAACTATATATATCCTCGAACGGTGGTTTAGTTGGAACTTCGCCAAATGGAACTGTGAGCTTCAATTTTCAATCATATATAGATGAGCTAACTCACGTTGTTTTTACAGCAGATAATACAGTATTAAAGCTTTATGTCAATGGTGTAAATGTCTCTACGCTAACTGCATCCGGTTCCATACCAGCAATCAGCGGAGATATGTTCATTGGTATGGCAAAGAATCAAACTTCAAAAATTGGTTTTGATGGTCGTATCACCGATTTGAGAATTTGGAATGATGTGCGAACCACCGCTGAAATTCAAACCAATATCTCTTCTGTTTTAAAAGGATCAGAAGCAGGACTAGTGGCTCTATATACAATGAGTGAAGGTTCGGGTACTACAATTGATGATCAAGCAAGCAACAACAATGATGGTGTTTTTTATGAAGGACAAACAAGTGCCACCGGCTTTGGGCAACTTGCTAACAACAATGGTCCTCGTTGGACAAGTGACGTAAACGCAGTTTTTCCTGAATTTACTACTTACTACACACTATCGGCTCCAGAAAGATCAACAGGTGTAGTTAGTGACATCAATGCCCGCATTGGCGCCAATGGATCAGACGATTCTGGTATTATTTATAGCCTGTCTGGAACGGATGCTTCTTATTTTAGCATTAATATCAATACGGGTGAATTGTCCACAAATATCAAATTAGATTTTGATTATCCTATAGATGCAAATGAGGACAATGTCTATGAGTTATTAGTCACAGCCACTGTAGGATCAATTATCAATACCAAGGTTTATGGTTATTCTGCTTTAGATGCTGATTGTAGTGTCGATTACAAAGCTCCGGCCAATGCCGGCGGAAGTGGGTATACACGTACGCTTTATTACACCTTTTTCCAATCATTTCAGCCATGCGCAACTGGAGAGATGGGATTTTTGAGATTGAATGCAACAAGACCATCCTCCACAGGTACGCTTATTATTTATATCGAAACAAGTGAAGGTCCAAGAAACTTAGTTAATGTTAATCTTAGCGAGGTTGACTGGAACGTATCAGCAGGTAGTTACGCCACCTATACGACCATCGATTTAACTGAATATAACGCACAATTATTCTATCCAGGTATCTTTTACGAAGGCAATAACTACATGATCGGGGTAGCAGGAGCAGAGGCGGTTTTTGGGTTTCAACCGAACACGCGTCCAGGCAAGCTTTATGGATCTACATTATTAGAGAACACCGACTATGACTTGATTTTTGAAATGGACGTTATTGAAACGGAAAACAATGCGCCTACTTTTATGTCTGCCACAGTTGTGGACTTTGATGAAAACGCCACGGGTACAGTGATCAACGTAGATGCAAGAGATGAATACAACCCTAATGCTTCTCATACTTTAGGAACGCCTGTTGATTTGAATATCACTTACACTTTGTCTGGTGCTGATGCATCACAATTTGAAATAAATGCCAACAATGGTGTTATCATCTTCATCAATCAACCTGATTTTGAAGCGCCAGCAGACGCGGATGAGAATAACGTTTATGAAATAACCGTCACCGCAGATGATGGCTTGTCTACCCAGCAGAATATAGCCATCACAGTTACAGATGGAGCCGAAGCTCCGGCTTTTACTTCTGTCTCAAGTATCACCCTGGAAGAGAATCATAACGGAACCGTATTGGATGTTGATGCAATCGCTTTTGGCGAAACTGATCCAGACGTAGGAATTACTTATTCAATTAGTGGAGGACGTGATCTTGAAGATTTTGAAATTAATAGCACAGGTGGTGTTTTGACTTTTGTCAATAGTCCTGACTTTGAAAATCCAGCTGATGCCAATATAGACAATACTTACGCTATTACAGTCACAGCTTCAGACGGAACATATAATGCATCGCAAGAGATCACCGTTGAGATTACCAATGGTGACGATGTGCCTGTTTTCACTTCTAGTCTCACCTCAAATTTTATTGAAAATTCGACAGAAGTGGTCTATACTGCAACTGCAATAGATTTAGAATCCATACCTAGTTTCAGCTTAACAGATGGTGGAGATAACGACCTCTTCAACTTGTCTTCAGTTGGTGAGCTTACCTTCAAAACTTCGCCAGACTTTGAAACACCCGGAGATGACAACTCAGACAATAATTATGAAATAGAAATATTGGCAACTGATGATGCCAATCAGTCTACCAGCCTGATGGTAACTGTTTCCGTAACAGATGCCACAGAAGCACCAACGGATATTGCGCTAGACAACACCATCATTGGCAGCAATAATAGTGTTGGCCAGATTGTGGGAACTTTAAGTGCCAAATCTCAGGACGCTTCACCGACCATAACTTTCGAACTCACCAGCGGATTTGGTAATAATGCGTCATTCCTTTTGGATGGCGATAAACTAAAAGCAGCTAAAGTTTTTAATGCCACTGTTCAATCCACTTACAGTATTCAGGTAAGAGCTTTTGATATTGATAATAATGACTTTACAAAAGAGATTGCCATTACAGTAAAAGAGACGGTTTTTGATCCAAATGCCTTAATAGTGACTTCTGGAGCTAGTGATGGCACAGGTTCATTGCGAGCAGCACTCGTTGCTGCAGAACTCAATCCTGGCAAGGATATTATCAACATTACTTCAAGTGCTGGTACCATTTCACTTACAGCCCAGCTTCCAGATATCACGCAAGACTTAGACATTGTTGGTGCGGGTAGGTTTACTACAGTCATAGATGGGGGTAACTCGGTTCGTCCTTTCCTTATTTTTACAGGAAACGTGTCAATTGCTGATTTAACTATTCAAAATGGTCTTGGAAAGGGAGGAGATACTTTTCATGGAGGAGCAGGAGCAGGAATGGGTGGAGCGATCTATATTGATGACGCGACAGTCACTATTGAACGTGTAAATTTCAAAGACAATACCGCCCAGGGAGGAAGTTCAAACGTTGGAGGATCAGCTGGTGGTGATGGCCCACTTCTCGGTTTAGGTGGTGCCAAAGGAGCAAGTACTCCCAACTTTGCGGGAGGTTATCCAGGAGAAAATGGAGGATTTGGTGCTGGAGGAGGCGAAGGAGGATTTGGTACCCAAGGAGGTGCACGCGGTGGAAACGGCGGATATGGTGCTGGTGGCGGTGGCGGTTCCACAGACCCTTACGGTGGGGAACCAGGTGGTTCCAGAGGTACATTTGGTGGAAATGGTGGAAGCAACGGCTCAGCGGGTGGTGCTGGAGCTGGACTCGGAGGAGCTGTTTTTATTGGAAATGGTATGCTCAATATCGCTCAAGCTACTTTCGAAGGTAATCAATCACTTGCTGGTACGCCAGGTTCTGGAGGAGGCAGTGCACAGGCAAAAGCAGGTGCTCTTTTTAATTTATCTGCGGAGGTTTCAACTTTCGGAGCGAATTACTCGGGAAACATTGCCAATAATGCTGGAAGTTCAGCAATAGATAACAACGACAAATACGGAACCATTACAGAATTAAGCTTATTAGCAATAAGTCAACAACCTGTTGACCAAATAGGAATTGCGGAGGGAGAAAATGCAGCGTTTTCAGTTACTACAACAGGTTCTGTTAATAGCTATCAATGGGAAGTTAATGACGGTACTAATTGGACATCTATATCGGATGATGGTTATTACAGTGGCTCAGCAACTTCGGAGCTAAGCTTAACCTGTACAGAAGCGGAGCTCAACGGAAATCAATACCGATGCGTCATTGATGGCGTACTGTCGGATGAAACCTCAGAGGTGGTTAACAGGCGAAACCATAATCAACTGTGCTGCTGGAGAGTCAAAAACGTTCACTGCTAATCCAGTCAATATAATCGGATCCGCCACTTATCAATGGTTCATTGATGAAGTAGAGATTGATGGCGAAACCAGTACTGAACTCACCGCCAATGTATCTACGGATGACAAAGTTTCAGTAATTGTATCAGATCCTAACGCATGTTTTGTTAGGACATCAGGAACTGCCGAGCTCATAATGGAACAAGGTGAATTGCCAGTGCCAACGGTCGCCATTCAACTAATATCTCCTTTGTGCTCATCGAACGTAGATCAGCTAGATGTACAGGCAATTGTAACATATGGTGGTACTAATCCTGATTTTGTATGGTTTTTGAATGGAAGTGAAACTGCTTCTCGAGAGAGTCCAACTATCTATTCCATCAGTATAGGAGATGTGATTTCTGTGGAAATGATTTCCAACGATGCATGTGTTGGGAGCAACAATACAGCTACAGCTGAGCTTACTGTAGGGTTTTCAGCTCCTGCTGAGATCGAATTTACCCAGCATCCCCAAGATGTGAATGTTGTGTTTTTGGATAACCCAACAATTACATTTTCTGTAGCTGCCACGGGCGAAGGATTGACCTATCAATGGCAATATTACTATGCGCAAGATGATGAGTGGTTCGATGGCTTAGGTGATTTATCTTCATCTCCAGTTCAAGGCGAAGGTACTTCTACAGTTATCATCACAAATCCAAGAGATAATATCAATGGACGAAAAGTCCGTTGCTTGGTAGGAACAGCAGATGGCTGCCCTCTGTCGAGTGATGAAGCGACCATTAATATGGGTTATGGTACCATCGCTATTACAAATACAAGTAATGATAAAACTGTGGAGGGATCATTACCTTGGGCAGTAGAGCAAACCATTTACTTTAGAGCCAACACTGCAGGGGTTATACTAGACGCTTCAGCCATTTCAGGCACTATTGATCTAAGTGAAACCCTCAGAATACGAGCTGGAGTAACACTCAAAGGACCAGGATCCGATTTACTTACCATTACAGGTACATCAGGAATCAGCTCTATTATCAACAATACAAAAACATGGTACAATGAAGTATCATCTATGACTATTGAAGGTGTGACCATTTCAGGGGGAACTACTTCTGGTATAAGCACTGTGGATGGGCTGACACTTAAAAATGTAAAAATAAAAAATACTACATACGGTATTTACCTTACTGGTGGTGAGTTGTTGAGTGAAAACCTTGCTGTCGAGAACAGCTCACTTCAGGCAGCATTTTTGTCTTGTAATACATGTGATGGTCAAGAGGTATTACTTCATAATTCCAGTTTTTATAATAGTAAACAAGGGCTTTATTTAGGTACAAACCATAATGTCACTATTGAAAACTGTTTGTTCAAGGATAATACTGAGGCAGGACTATTCCAAAATTTTTCCGGAGGAACGATCATAACTGGATCTTCCTTTATCAGCAATAGAGATGGAATTGAAGTAAGAAATAGCAGCCTCACAATTAATAGCTCTACTATTAGCTCCAACACAAGAGGAGGAATAGATATGAGTGAGGACGATTACAATTTCAATGTAGTGATCAACAGCTCTACAATTGTTAGAAATCAGTATGGTATAATGCAGGGAGAAGCTCAGAGCATTCCTGAAATAAATAACACCATAATTGTAGGGAATACTGACTATGATATTTTCGGATTTGTAAATTCTTCAGTGGGCTATTTGGTTTACGAAAATGTTTATAGAGCAAATCATCTGACAGGTATTACAGCCAATCATATCATTGCGCCTATAGAAGACTTGATAGATGAAAACCTATCTACTAGCGGTATTTTGATGTACCATGAGCCTCTAAGCTGTAGCGATATAGTGGATGGAGGATTCACGGATTTAACAGCTGATCAACTGGGCAACCCAATTGTAGGGGTACCGGATATCGGAGCAATCGAGTTGCAATCAGGTTTACAACCATTGGTCGTTTCCGCAACAATTAACCAACAGTCAACTGATTTTTGTCCTGGCGAAGCAACCACATTTACAGCTGTACCAATCAATGGTGGAGATGCACCAACGTTCCAATGGAAAATCAATGGCGAAGATGTTGGTACCAACTCTACAACTTTCACAACTTCCGTTTTGCAGGAAGGGGATGAAGTCACTGTAGCTGTCACTTCCAATGCCACATGTCAGCTGGCTGCCAACCCAGGAGAATCTGATCCGTTAGCGGTTTCTTTCTCCGGTTTACCAACGATCACACAGCATCCTGAAAGTAAAAATATCAGTACTGCAGATCAGGCAATTTTTACAGCTAATGCTACGGGAACCGATCTCACTTACCAATGGCAGGAAAACTCTGGAAGTGGGTTAGTTGATTTGACTGATGGCGGAATTTACTCGGGAGTTACTACCAATACACTGACCATTTCTGGAGCTGATTTGGATCAGTCCGGTAATGAGTACCGGGCCAAAGTCACTGAATATTGTCCGGCCTATTCAGACCTGGCTACTTTGTCTGTTCAACTGGTATTTGTAGTTAACACCCTAAATGATGTAATAGATGCCAATGATGGTCTTACTTCCCTGAGAGAAGCTATGGCCGGCATTCAAGGCTCAACCTATTGGATTAGAAATGGAAATATTACTGAAGACAACCCAATTTTAATTGATGTTTCTGGGATATCAGGGGATATGGTGCTTACATCAAGTCTACCAGATATTTACACAAACCTCAAAATAATTGGGCCATCAGACCATTCCTTAACGATCACGACGACTCCTGACGCTGGAAGTTTTGAATTCATAAAAATTGGAAATCAAAACCTTGAAGGAGGTGCTATTATTGATCACCTAGTGTTCAAAACAGCCAATACTCATACCATTCGTTTGAGTGGAACTGGATCATTGAAATTATTGAACACTACCATCTCAGAGGGTGCACGAGTGCCGATCATTGCACAGGTGGGTACAGTGGATATATATCTAGAAAACTGTTCTATTATTGGTAATACCGAGACTGGAGGGAATTCATCGGCTGTTTATATCACTACATCCGGAGGTCGTTTCGAGGCTGTGAACACACTATTTGCTGACAACTTTAGTACTTACAATGCTGTGCTTCAAATAAATCAGGCAGAGGCTATCTTAACTAATTGTACAATATCTGGAAACGTAGGTGAAAATAACGGCGCGATGCTGCTCCTGGATGGCACCAAGCAAAATAAAATAATGCATTCGACCATAGTTCATAATACTTATGGAAATGGTTATGGTATTAAGTTCAGCACGCGATATCCAGATTATGCCATTACTCAAGAGCAGTATTTTGAAGGTAATGTCATTGCAGGAAATACAGGTATGAATATCCAGCTGGAGCCTACCAGTCAATTGGCAGGTTCGTACAACATCTTTTCAGATTTGGACAATCAACAGGGATCTAATTTCGGCACGAACAATATTTTCAATATACCTGTAGATGAATTAGTGCTTCCTGATCTTGCAGATAATGGAGGTTCTACACTCACACATGCCTTAACCGCTTGTAGTCCTGCGATCAATTTCCTCTCGAATCCAACCAACAATACACCGGAATTAGATGCCACAGGAAACGCGCGAGTTGATGCGGCAGATGCGGGAGCTGTTGAGTTTACAGGAACGATAGACACATCTACTCCTCTGGAAATTGTCAATTTGACAAGCTCAAAATCTACCGTTTGTGATACAGATCAAATCACTTTTACGGTGGAGGAAAATGGGGCATTTATCAACTATTCATGGTACTTGAATGACGCATTACAGGAAAATGAAAAAGGTCGCACATTTACTTCATCGATTACAGGAGGTGACAAGGTTCGGGTAGATGTTTTAACCAATCAAACGTGTGTTGTTGCTAATCTGGTGACAACAGCCGTTACAATCAATGAAGCACCCCTTTCAGAAATTACTACACAACCAGTAGATGTTTCTGTACCTACTGGTGGAGGGTTTAGTTTACCAGTGATAGCTACAGGAACTAATCTAAGATACCAATGGCAAAATCTGGTTGGTGACGAGTTTAAAGACCTGGGTACAGATAATATTTCTGGTGATGAAATTGAGTACACAGGTCAAACTTCATCTGAGCTTTTGATCTCTAGATACGAACTTCAGCCAACAACGAACTACTACACCACATTCCGATGTGTCATCACCAATGATGCCGGTTGTTCGATAATTTCAGATGTCGTTCGCGTTACTTTAAGCACCCCAGGTATTGTGTCTAACCTCAACCCTTCCGGACCTGGATCTTTTAGACAAGCATGTCTGGATTCGGAATACGCCGTATGGCTTGGGATCAGTAACTACAATGATGTGTTCGTGGTGGATGCCACGGGAGTTACAGGAAAAATCACTTTGACTGAGGCTTTGCCTAATAAATATGTAAGCAGTCATCTTGTAATAAATGGGCCATCTGACGGTGTATTGGAATTATCTAAAAATGAGGAGGATGACTTTCGGTTTTTCTATCCACAGCAAGGCGATATTCTAGAGATAAATAACCTTACGATCTCTAATGGTAAAAATGATAGTAACGGTGGGGCAATATATCAGTTACAAGGAACGTTAATCATCGACAATTGTAGGTTTGTTAATAATACATCATATAGCGGTGGTGCAATAAGCTCAGTTGTAAGTGGAAACAATGGATTGTTGACCATTAGAAATTCTGTCTTTTTAGGAAATAACGCTAATAATGGTGGTGCTATATGGAGCAGCAACACAACGGATGGAATTATTGAAAACTGTTTTTTCAAAAACAATAATAGCTCTGGCTTGGGGGCAGCAATTCATGTAACCAATAACTCCTCACTCATTTTAAGCAACCTCACGCTAACAGAAAATAGCGGTAAAAATGCTGCAATTGAAATAATCAATGCAACAGCGATCATGTCTAGCTTGACGATAGCTAATAATCAGACATTAGGTATTCGAACCTACAACCCAAATGCCTCTAGCCTTTCCAATAGTATCGTCATTGGAAATGTTGCTGGTAGCAGATCTGCAGATCTTGACGGGACTTTAGGATCACAATATGGGCATAATATCATAGGCGCTAGCAAGAATTCGTCACTTCAGCAATTGCTGACTGGTGTAACCGATGGTAATATTTATGGATTGAATTTTAATCAGGTTTTAGAAGGAAGGCTGTGCACTTTTGAGGGGAGCAGCCTATATGGGCTTAAATCTGGGCCATGTAGCCCGGCGGTAAACGCCGGAGCTGAAGCTATGGGGACAACCACAGATCAATGGGGACAAACGCGATTTGGTCTTCCTGACATTGGAGCAGTAGAATACATCGGAGATGGAGGAGCGGCTCCCTCTGATCTTACAGCTGCATTACTGGTCGATGGATTACCCTATTTGAGCGATGAGTCTTCCAGCTCACAAACCTTTAGCGTAATTACGAATATTGAGAGTAGCAACGAATCTGTCTATGATTGGGAGCATTTTGACGAAAATGGAACTTTGAAAAGTACGACAAGTACTACAGTTCCAACCTTGACGATTGATAATGTAGCACTAGATGATATTATGAAGGTGAAAGTCACGACCAGTGCTACCCCATGTTTGAATAATTCATCGGTATATTCAAATACTTTCCTATGCAGGAAAGGTCTATGGTTAAAAAACGGTTACGGTATTACAGAATTTAGTCCAGTTGGATCCAGTCTTGGGGATCTAGAATTGAATTCGGAGATTCCGGGCTTTCATGATCTCTATCCTGCATATTATTCAAAATTGACATTGGTTTCTGGGCCTGGGGATGATGATAATGCCCTTTTTGAAATAAAGAATTCTCAAATTGAGGAGGGTGACAAAGAGCTGTTGACCAAAACAATTTTATATTATGATGTGCAAAAGGACTACTCCGTAAGGATAAAAGCGGTGAACCAAGATGGTGAAACAACCATTGAAGACCGTGTGACATTTTCCATTGAAAAAGCAGACAGGTACAATCCAATTTTCTTAACTGATCCCGTTGCAGAAGCCTTTGTTGGAGAGCTATATGAGTACGAGCCAGTAGCCATTGACTATAATGATGCTCCCTTAACTTATTCCGAATATGAAATGCCAGATTGGATGTCTCTGACCGAATTGCCAGCTGGGTTTGTAGAGATTGCCGAGTATCCCATACCACTAGATTTTGTTATTGGTCAAGATGGTTTTTATTATATCAACAATGTGATAAACATTGTCAAAGCAAATCTCGATGGGAGTGTTTTTGAGGAAATACTAGAAGAAGGTGCGGTTACACAAATCAATAGATTGATCATTTTAGATAATGGGGACTTTATCATAGATGATGCGGGTACAATTAAAAAAGTATATAACGGCACCATCACTACCATTGCTTCATTGAGTTATGAATTTATGGAATACCATCCTGATGGGTATATCGTGTATCTCGCTCAGGATGAAAACTCAACCCAGGAGCTTAAAAAGATGGACTTGTTGGGTAACATCAGTACCATCGTGGCGGGTGTTTCCAACTCAGCAAATGGTTTTGGTGTTAGCCCATCTGGAGACATTATGATGCTCACAAGCTTATCTACAATCGGAATATTCGATTTGGATGGTACTATTTCAAAAACTATAGGAATTGACAAAGAGTTGTACGATACAAGCGACGAAGGTGGAGTATATACATTTGATGATTTCCTTTATGACAGTTATGAAGAGCACTTATACATTGAATATACTTATGCCGATGCTGAAGGAGCGCTTTATGAGAAAAGCCTTATGCGAAAAACGTCAGATGGTACTGAAACAGTCCTTTGGGAAAACGAAGCGCCTAAAACATTATATTCCTCTGATGGTACGCCCGTTCCACCTTCTTATAATCAAACGCATAAGATCTACGCTTACGCCATTGATCAACAAAATCAGCTAATTGCTTCATTTGTTACAATAGATGACTCAAACACAGAGAGCTCAGTCCGAACCTACAAGGAAGCTAGACCTCTTCTTTCAGGCACACCTGGAATTACAGATGTTGGAGAGTTTGAAGTTGAGATAGAGGTCACCAACGGAGACACATATCCGAATGGTTACTTAATTACTGAAAATCAATACTGGGATCTGGTGATTAACAAGAAGAATGAAGCTCCTAGTGATATTATCCTTAGTAGTTCAATGATTACGGAAAATACTGGTGTACGAGCGCTTGTAGGTGCTTTCGCGATAGAGGATTCCGATAATCCACTTGGCGATACTCATAGTATAGCCCTTGTTTCAGGGGAAGGAGATACAGACAATTCCAGTTTCAATATTGAATCAGGTGACCAATTGGTAGCACTTGAAAACTTCGATACCGAGGTTCAATCTGAATACAGCATCAGAATGCGAGCCACAGATATTGAAGGTTTGACTTTTGAGAAAGCCTTTACAATTTCCGTAGTTAAGCCAAACAGTGAGCCAACCGATATTACCATCGATGTGACGACCATTGATGAAAATGTCGCAGTGGGTACACTGATAGGAAATATTACTACCACCGATCCTAATGTAGGAGATATACATACTTATGAAGTGCTTACCATGTTACCCTTTGGTGGAAATATGTACGCTCCTGTTTCGGTTATGGATGGTAAGGTTTATACAGCATTGCCGGTAGATTTTGAAGAACTTCCATCATTAAATGTAGCGTTCAGGTCGATAGATCCAGATGGGTTGAGCGTCACAAAAACAATCACTTTCACCGTCATTGATGAGAATGAAGAGCCAACAGATATTGTCATGGATAATACATCAGTAGACGAAGAGGTTCCAATAGGCACATTCATTGGCAATATCTCAACTACTGATCAGGATTTTGAAGATTCACATACTTATGAAGTGTTAACGCTATTGCCTGTAGATCTGAGTGGAGTACTGTATGAGCCAGTAACCATTACAGAGGGTAAAGTTTACACGGCCGTACCAGTGGATTATGAGTTAGCAACATCCGTCACTATTGAAATCAGGTCTACTGATGCGGCTGGTTTGTCTGTCACAAAGTCAATTGTCTTCGATATCATTGACCTATCTATTGTTAATACGGGTTCAGAAGATGTTGACTGGAATGATCCAGATAGCTGGGAAGATGGACAGCTCCCAGATGAGAACACTGATGTTATATTGCCTTCAGACTTTACAATAGTGATTGATAAAATACAGAAAGTGAGAAACCTGCAGGTAAAAGCTAATACTAAAGTAGAAATAACCAACGGAGGTGCTTTGGCCATTTATGGAGAGTACTCTGGAGAAGGAGAAGTGGAGCAAACCCGAAAAATCACCGGTACTTCTTCAGGTGGTTACAGTATTGTCGGGTCGCCAATGACCATTACACCGGATGTGTCTACGCTTCCTGTGGTCGTTTATGAATATGATGTAAATAATGGCTTCCTCGCTAAATCGTCAGGATCACTTGAACCTGGACGAGGCTACTTCCTAAGAGAAGCATTGCCCGATGGTATTCCGCTTGATCTAGCATTGGGAGGTGTTCCAAACACCGGAGATGTGACAGTAAGTGTCACTTCTGATGGAGATACTTATAACCTACTATCAAATCCTTACACTGCTGCTATTTCAGTTGTAGACTTTATTGACAATAATCCAGACATAGATGGCACGCTCTACCTCTGGGACGATGGAGGTGCCAATACGGGAGCCGCGCGCGGTGGAGATTATATTGCTGTTAATAAAATGGGACTTGCAGGCATCTTCAATAGAGGAGGACCTTCGGGAAGCACAGGCTCAGGTGTTTTCGATATGAACATCGGTTCTCTTCAAGGCTTCTTTGCGGGCGCTTTGAATAATGGAGAAGTAACATTTAGCCAATCCATGCAGGTAACCACTAGTGCCAGCAATGCGGTATTCTTTAGATTAGACAGGAAGAGCCCAAGAAACCTACCACAAACGATCAAATTGAAATTGAGCAATGGCGAACTAAGCAATATAATTTTACTAGGACTTGCCAATGAAGCTTCTTTAGCCAATGACCGAGGTTATGACAGTGAGAAATTCGTAGGAAATGGAGATATCGCTTTCTACTCCATGAGAGACGAAGCAAAATATGCAATAGAAGGCATTGGGATGATAGAAGCTGGGGAGCAAGCGAGTTTTAACCTTGGTTTTGATTTAACTACTCAAGATAATTATACATTGAGCCTTATGGAAACGATGAATATGCCTGATAACATGGACATTTTCATTGTCGATAAACTAACGCAGAAAGAATATCTTCTCAGCGAAAACCCACACGTCAACTTTACAACCGTACAAGGCAAGGAGATTGATCGATTCACTGTTGTATTTAGGTTAAGCGACACTGCTCTGGATAAAAAACAGATGATCGAGACTTTTTCCTTATATGGAAATACACAATTGTTAAACTTAAGCTACCCATCTGATCAAGAGGAAGAAGTAACGATCGTGGATCTTCAAGGTCGTGAAGTCAGCAGTCAATCTGTACCTTTCCAAAATGGAAAAGCGAACTTAAAGGTACAATTAAAGCCAATGCACGTTTACCTCATCACGATAAGAAATGAATCCATCAAGTTTTTAATTAAAGACTAAACCTACAAAATTATGAATAAGCTCAACATCACATTAAGCATTGTAGCGCTATTATCGGTAACATTGATCTGGGCTCAGCCTGATGGCCCTCCCGCTACACCAATAGATGGTGGTTTGTCTCTCTTGCTAGCAGCTGGGGGAATTTATGGAGTGAAGAAACTCCGAGACCTCAGGAAGTAGAAGATAATTGGATAGCAATCAATAGGTCATTTTTCCAACCTCTCAAAAGAGACTTTATAATGACTGTATCGACATTTTTTTAAGAAATTGTCTGAACTGGGGTCATATATGTCTGGAAAATGGACCTTACTGTGACCTACATTTACATTACAAAATAAGCATAAGTTTTAACCGCCACATTCTTTTCAACCAGCCACAGCTTAACCCACTTTTTAATAAAGTGGGTTTTTTTTGCCCAGCCCAGCCAAATGACTTATTTGAAATAACCATGCATACTGCCTCTTTTTAGTTGGCGCTAAACAGAAGATGAGGAAAGCTTCCAACACCTTCCAAAATGGAAATAGCATCGACCCTACTTTTCCCCCTTGACACTATTGCCCAAGATAAAATGCTGATGATTTGTCCATTTCTGCCATAAAGGCCCAACTTCCTATACGTTCACATCAGAAGAAGCAACCATTGTTATTCACAAGAGAGGTCATAAAACAGAGTTCAACAAGATATCAGTTGAAAACAAGTGGATCTGTTTTATACATATCAAGTGAACAAAAAACATTGAAAGAAAAGTTAATGGATGCCAATATAACCGATAGGCTTGAAGACCAATTCAGCTATCTCAACGGTGGATTAACGATCCCCAAACGAACAAAAACCATGGTGAAAGTATAGAACGACAAATACTAAAAAGTAGCTAAACGATAAAGAATTGAATATGTGGAGGATAGAGAGCAAGGAGTCAACACCCAAATTAAATGGACAAGAGTGAAAGACAAGGAGAAACCAGCAGGAGAATACTTCCTGTGGTATTCAAGAGAACCCCTTGACGAAAACTAAATCTGGGACTTGCATAATCTCACCAGAGAAGTTCAGTCAAGTTTCGGGTGTTTGAAAACTGACCTGAATACGGCCACATCAAAAAGATCAATACATTATCTATGGCTAAGTCTCCTAGCTTATCAGGTGTTCAATTATATCAGGCAAACACTAAAACAGAATAGCATCAACTACCGTTCAAAACCGCTGATAGAAAAAATAAAAGCTCAAAGGTGTTCCATGATTAGTCTGGATGACAAAGGTAAAAAACGCATTTATACTAAACGCTGTACGTGACCAGATGTAGAGGTGAAAAGAATATATGATACGCTGAACTTTAAAGGCAGACCATACACTTGGGAATCAAAAGTTGTGATCTAATGGTAAAAGTACATATGATAACTCTTTGTATTACAACATGATGCTTGGTTCAATTTTGAATTTGTGTCAATCAGGGAAAGCTGAGAATTGGTTTCTATGTCCTTAAAATAAATATTAACTATTCATCTTTGGCAATGGAAACTACTGTCGGAACACTTACTTCATCACCAAGATTCGAACGCTTGACACAATTCCATTTATAGAAGCTCTTAAGGTGTAAATACCATTTGTAACATAAGCCGGAAGGATGATTTGACTAACTAAAGGATTAGGAAAAGAAGTCACCTCTCCATTCATGTTAATCAACGCAACATCTTGAATTTGCTCATTTTGGGACAGATAAATTACATCATTGATTCCGGTGATCATCGTTGGATAAATGCCCTGTTGATTTACCAGGATATATTCCTTTTTCACCAAGGTGTCCTGTCTATTTTCCGAGATACCAATAATGGAGACATCTTTATTCCCCGGTACAATGAACTTGCTAAATCCTCCAACTTGCCAAAATGTAGCATCCGCTTCAGCGTCTTCAAAGTACCAGCGATAACTATCATACCCATAGGTTATCAAATTGAACCGCTTCTTTGAGCTCTGGATTTATATTACTCGCTAAGAAATCTAAAAAAATAATTTCCTTCTCCACAATCATCCAATTGATTCGCAACACTCGATCTTATATCCCCTAATTGTCGATAAATGTTTTCGCCAGGGCACAGTGTAGCACAGCCGTCTCTATGACCTGCTATGTTCGGCAAAAAGCCTTTACTATGTTGACAACTTGCAAGAGGATCAATCTTTTCTTTGTTCGCTTTAAAAGTCAGAATAGCTTCCAACGATTTTAAATTAGTAAGAGATGGTTGGGTTGTTTCAAAATTCCCCAACAAGCAAATCCCCATTGTATTGGTATTTGCTCCACAAAAATGTGCTCCTCTCACATTGTCCTGATCTCCCTTTTCTGGATCCCTACCGTTGAAAATAGTACCATCTTGTGCTACGAGAAAGTTATAGCCTATCTCGGACCAACCGTTGACTTCCGTATGGTATAAATAAATATCTCGGACAACTTGTGTATAATTTGTGTTAGTATCTGATTCAGCAGAATGGTGAATAATGAGATGCGTCACATCCGTAAAAGATCTACTGTATTGAGGAGCGAGAAGTCCACTACGCCAACTACTTTGCAAAACCGCTTCAAAGGTATAATCACAATCTTGCGCCTGGTCTACATTCTGAATACGTTTCAAAAGTCGACTTTTTTCTACTCCTGAATTGATAAGAAAATCTCTTCCATCTGTTCTTCGATGACCACTATGTTTCTAATTAGCTCTTCATTTGAGATAAAATAAGTGTAGTCGTTTCCGTCAGGGTCTATCGGTACTTCAACCAATACACCATTAATTTGAACGATGACAAATGGCCCTACGTCAATGGAACTTTTGAGCACAAGTGCGGTGCTAGAAATCTCTATCTTTTTTTGATGAAATTGATCGTAGCTGAGCTTTTGTACTTTCCCCTGTTCTTTTACTTCTTGTGCCACTATCAAAAAGGGCAACCAACAAACACTCAGAAAGAACCATATAATTATTTCATACTTCAACCTGCGTAAGTTCAGCTAATTTGGCTGTGGCAAAGTCAATTTCCTCTATGGTATTCATTCTGCTAAATGAGAACCTTACCGCACCTCTTTCAGGATCTTTCTTCAATGCTGTGATAACATGGCTTCCTACCTCCGAACCGCTGCTACAAGCGCTTCCCCCTGAAACGGAGACACCATTAATATCTAGGTTGAACAGCAACATGTCGTTGCTATCGGAAGGTGGAATACAAATGTTCAACACAGTATAGAGACTGTTGTCCATATCACCTGACATACCATTGAAATCAACATCCGTAATGGTTCTTTTTAGATTACTAATAGCCCTAGATTTCAGCGCTTTCACATGCGTTTCATGATTAGCCATGTCGCTATAAGATATTTCTAACGCCTTAGCCAGACCTATTATTCCATATACGTTTTCTGTTCCGCCACGCATATTTCTCTCTTGAGCTCCTCCGTGAATAAAAGGCTGAATGGTCTTATCATGGTTGACGTACAAAAATCCTATTCCTTTTGGACCATGAAACTTATGAGCCGAACCTACTATAAAATTGATATCTATTGTTTGTAAATCATGTTGATAGTGACCCATTGTTTGTACTGTATCTGAATGGAAAAATCCTTTATAGGACTTAACCATTTCACCAATTCTTTTTATATCAATAATATTTCCAATCTCGTTATTTGCGTGCATCAAGCTTACCAATGCGTTCGGGTATTGTTTCAACAAGGACTCCAGCTCGTCCATCGAGATATTTCCCCTTTCGTCCAATGACAAAAGATGCAATTGTACTTTGCCAGCTTTGTGCAGCATTTCAACACAATGCAAAACCGCATGATGTTCCACCGAAGAGCTGATAATATGTTGCACTTGATAGTCATCTACCGTACACCGAATAGCCGTATTATCAGCCTCCGTTCCACCTGAGGTGAAGAATATTTCGGAAGGTGAAGTATTTAATAAATCAGCAACTTTTTTTCGAGCCCTTTCAATAGCAGCCCTTACCTGCCTTCCATGTGTGTGAATGGATGAAGGATTGCCATACATGTCGAGCATGAATGGGCGCATCTCTTCAAATACAGCTTCATCAAGAGGAGTGGTAGCCGCATTATCTAAGTATACTCGCATAGTCGTTTGTTTTATTTTTTCGATGAGCAAAAATAAACATATGTTCACGGATAAATACGAAACCAACCGAATGGAAATAAGAGAGATTATTAATGGCCTTTCCAGAATAGAGGCTATAACCTAAACGGGATTGACTTTTACAGAAAACCCATACAACTAAGAACGCTATGAAGAATTAAACACTAACGGCCACTCAATTCTTAGCATAATTACTGCTTTTGAAACTGAAGGGGTGTCAAGTATTTTGAAAACTTGGATTCTTATACAAAACCAAAAATAGATATTAGAGGCTTAATCATTCAAGACAAAAAGATATTGTTAGTACAAGGCAGAGTCAACGGCAAATGAACATTATCAGAAGGTTAGCGCGACACTGGCTTTTCTCCATAGAAAACATAGACAAAAAGCCTTTTGCAGAAATGAGATTCTTTGTTCTTGCTAAAATGTTATCGTCTGTATGAGACGAACTGTTTTTGGAACATTCGTTAGAAATTAAATGTGTCTACAAATTCAATTTCTTATTTTAAATCTTTAATGGGCAACACCTTCCTAGTCATGAAAGGCTCAACGTTGTGTTTTTTAGCCTCAATAGATTGACACAAATATCATTGCCACGGAACACCAAATCACAAATTCTTAGATTTTATAATTTAGCCTTCCTCAATAGCCAAACAACCGTCTCTGACTAACTTGATATTAATTCTTTTATATCCATAATAAGTTTCTGAGCCAAATGATCTGCAGTTGAAGCACTATCTGACTCAGCATAAATTCGAATAATTGGTTCCGTATTTGATTTTCTCAGATGCACCCATTCGTTATCAAATTCTATTTTGAGACCATCAATGGTTATTTGAGGATTCTTTTTGTATTTATCCTTTAACTTTTCGAACACCATGTCCATATCCATTGAAGCTTCTAGCTCTATTTTATTCTTAGATATGTAAAAGCTAGGATAAGTCGCTCGTAAAAAAGAAGCGGACTTCCCAGACTTTGCCAAATGTGTAAGGAACAATGCAATTCCAACCAGCGCATCTCTACCATAATGAAGTTCAGGTAGAATTACTCCTCCATTTCCTTCGCCACCTATGACCGCCTCGACCTCTTTCATCTTGGTTACAACGTTGACCTCTCCAACTGCGGCCGCTTCATATTTACCTCCGTTCTTCTCGGTAACTACTCTCAAAGCACGTGTCGAAGACAAGTTCGAAACTGTATTTCCAGATTTAATCTTGGTAACATAGTCGGCAATAGCCACAAGCGTATACTCCTCACCAAATGGCTCACCATCCTCAGACACCATCACCAATCTATCAACATCAGGATCTACTACAAATCCTAAATCAAATTGACCTCCCTTGATCTCATTGCAAATTTCCATGATATTCTCAGGAAGTGGCTCAGGGTTGTGTGCAAAATTACCATTAGGCACACAGTTAAGTTCTGATACTTCGACACCTAATTTTTTCAATAGTTTAGGTACGGCAATGCCGCCTGTACTATTAACGGCATCTACAATTATCTTATACTTTTTTGCCTTTATGGCTTCTACATCTACTAAGCCTAAAGCCAATATCTGGTCAATATGCCAATCTATGTAGTCGAGCTTAAGCTCATAAGACCCGAATTTTTTTGGCTCAACAAATAATAAATCTTTAGAGTCCGCCCACTCAAGAACCTTTTTGCCATCTTGTTCAGAGATAAATTCTCCTTTTTCGTTTAGAAGCTTCATTGCATTCCAACCCGCAGGATTATGACTAGCTGTAAGGATAATTCCTCCTTGCGCTCCTTCTTCTACAACTGCCATTTCAACTGTTGGCGTTGTTGATAAATCTAAGTCCACAACTTGAATCCCTTGAGCCCTTAATGTGCTTTCAAGGATTGATCTAAAAACTCTTCCTGATGGGCGTGCATCACGGCCAATAACGATCTTAGGATCAGAATGCCTTTCTTTGATCCACATCCCAAAACCAGCAGCAAATTTTGCTACATCAATAGGGGTTAGGGTTTCTCCTACTTTTCCGCCTACGGTTCCTCTAAGGCCTGCAATAGATTTAATTAATGTCAATGGATGAAATGTTTGATTCGTGCGCGAAGATAATTGGTTTTCTTGTGTGAGAAAACGAACGCACTGGTTAAAAATTAATTAGAATTGATCTCAATAAATGAACGTCTAGTTAAATTTTGCTAAGACTTTGTCAACTTCACTTTCTGGCTTGCCACATTCTTCCTCTCCTGTCATTGTCTTACCACAGTACCCACATGATTCCCCTTCTTTGTTAAGAAATGGGCTCTGAGAGGCACAAGTGCCCTTGAACTCACCATCTTTCTTAAAGATTATTCTTACTGACATAAGGACAAAAAATAATGCGATAAATCCTATTCCTAGAAGTACTGTAGCCATAACTCAAGTTTGATGTAAAAATAAACACTTTTCATGTCTTAGCTTTACAACCAGAATGATTCTTAAATGATTCGTATTAACTAGAAATAATTCGCTTTCTCGATCATAATTATGAACAAACATCCTTTATCCCCACCCGATCCGAACCGACAGCATAAACTCGACGCTTTTGATCGGCTACTAACAATAATGGATGAGCTTAGGGAAAACTGTCCTTGGGATAAAAAGCAGACCATGGAATCTCTCAGACATCTCACCATTGAAGAAACGTATGAGCTCACAGACGCAATTATTGAGAATGATCTCGAAGAGGTAAAAAAGGAACTTGGCGATTTAATGCTTCATATGGTCTTTTACTCAAGAATAGGGAGTGAAAAAAAAGCATTTGACATTGCTGATGTACTACATTCTGTTTGCGATAAACTAGTAAGAAGACATCCACACATTTATGGCGATGTAGTTGCTGATGATGAAAAAGCAGTGAAAGAAAACTGGGAAAAAATTAAGTTAACAGAAAAAGGAAACCAGACTGTTCTTGGAGGTGTCCCAAAATCTTTACCTGCTATGGTAAAAGCGATGCGTATTCAGGAAAAAGTGAAAGGTGCAGGTTTCGATTGGGATAAAAAGGAACAGGTTTGGGAAAAAGTTCAAGAAGAGATTGAAGAATTTCAGGTAGAAGTAAACAAAGGCCTTAGTCAAGATGACATCAACAATGAGTTTGGCGACATTCTTTTTTCCTTAATAAATTATGCACGCTTCGTCGATATTAACCCTGAAGAAGCTTTAGAAAGAACAAATAAAAAGTTTATACGTCGTTTTAACAACTTGGAGCAACATGTAAAACATGATAGCAAAGAACTTACGACGATGACTTTAGACGAGATGAACGTTTACTGGGAGTCTGCTAAAAAGGCAGAAGGTTAATCTTATTCGAACTTAAAATGTCTGGGATTGTTGACCTAGCATGAAGATTAGGATTGAAACCAAGCTCAATGCATCGAGTAAAAATGTTTATGCCCAATTTAACGAGCAGCTTTTCACAGCGCTCAATCCTCCCTTTCCAAAGGTAGACCTGAAGCGATTTGATGGAAGCAAAACTGGAGATATTGTTTCATTACAACTAAACTTTCTTGTTTTCAAGCAAGACTGGACAAGTGAAATCATCGAAGACAACAGTAACGGATCTGACTACTATTTTATTGACAAAGGAATAAAATTACCTTTTTTCCTCTCCTTTTGGATTCATAGGCATGAAATCAACTCTTCTCAAGAAGGCTCCACCATAGTAGATGACATAGAATATAAAACGGGTACGCTTATGACTGACCTGCTGATGTATCCTGCCATGTATTTTCAGTTCTCCGCTCGTAAACCCATTTATAAGAAATATTTCGATCAAAAATAAAGCCGCTGAAATAATGCCCCATGGTTTCGGGTGGACCTAAAAACCTCTAACTCAAAAATAAAATCATACGGATCGTCATACGTGGGTATTCGCACGCTCATTATTTACTCGTATTAAATCCCCATAATTTGTAAGCTAAAAGGTATTAGGTGTTAGCAAGGAAACCTTATGATAGCTCAGTCGTCAATCCTGCGAGATAAGTAGACAAAAGTTTATTAAAGCTAAGACGAAATATGATCGGTCAGAATAGGCTAACGTATCTAATCCTCTTGAGGCCAAAAAAACACCTCTAAGTCTATAGACCTAGAGGTGTTTTTATTTTATCCATATTTCTTTAAATGCTTAATGCCTCACGTATATTTTGTAAGCGACCACTGATCCTTTGATTGGATCCATGAAGTGCAGTAGGTAGGTGCCTTCTGCCAACTGGCTTACATCGAGCTGGTAACTTTCATCCCATCCTCGACGGATCGGCTGTGTTATCACCGTCTCGCCTCTCATATCCACCATCTTCACTTCTACTTCGTCGGCCAATAACCTGTCATAACGGATCGTTATAAAGTCACTCGCTGGGATCGGATAAACATCCAGTCCCCAGAAGTATTGTGAATAGATCGCCAGCGCTGATACTCGCTCTACTCCGATTCCGCCTTCAGCTACAAAGACATCCAATTTAAAGTTGTTCGCATCAAAGCCATCTCCACCAATCTCGATCTCTATGAAGGAGTCGGGATCCATCGGAATTCCTGGATATTCAATGTTGAACCTGTATGTGCCCTCTGGTAAGTAGTCAAAGGTAAACTCTCCATTGTCATTCGTCTCCACATAAGCCACCAACTCGAAAGTGCCTTCTTGACTTGAGCCTCTGCCACTCGCTCGGAATCTTCTTACACTACAACCTGCTTTTTTTACTTTTCGGCGCTCTTGGATTCTACCACCTGGCTCGTTTGGTAAGTCTGCTTCTACTCCTCCAAAGATCTTGCCTTCTCCATCGCCTGGGCGTAGTGGTACTGGCTTTTGTTGCATGTACACTGTATCACTAAAGTCATCTCTGAGTAGCAGCGTATCTGCTTCTTCCCATAAGAAAGCGCCTTTATAATAGGTCGGTAGGAAGTTCTGACGTTGACCTGTAAAGCCTATCAAGTAATCGCCCAACACCAAGTCTTCATAGAACACTTTTCCTGCCGCTATCGTCTGCGCGGCTACTGAGTCAAACGGGAAGTCAGGAGCGATGATCCTCAATGGCTGAGTTACTCCAGTCTGCAATGGCTGGTCTATGTCATTGCCAACCGTTCCCAGTATAGTGAACGCCATCTCTGCACTTGCATAGATACCAATTGGATCACTTTCCAGTATAAGATCCGGTACCAAACTGTTTGCTATCGTGACATTGTAGGCGCCCATGTTCTCATAATTGATATCCGCTATCAGGTAACGTTTGCTTGTCACTGCTACGCCGCTCGCGTCTAACAGATCTGCTCCTTTTACTACGTCATTGGTCAGCGTCCAACTGTATTGGTTCTGCGTACCGCCTGTTACAAAGTCTATCAGATAATCTGTTCCTCGTCGAACCGTATCCGCTTGTACATCGCTTATCCTCGCTTGAGAACTATACGCGATAAACGAGAAGTCCATATTTGGCTCCAGGTCTCCAAAGTCTAGATAGTTGTTTGATACATCCAGACTTGTAAGGCTTACCAATCTGGTCATATTTGGTATTCCTGTTATTTGATTCTCCGATAGGTTGACGCTGGTAAGCCCTGCAATGTCATTGATCGATTTTGGTATGTCGCCTTTCAACCCTCTGCCTTGGAGGTTAATACTGGTCACTCTATCTGCTGCTGCAGATAACCCTACTTGTGGTGCAAAATTTATCAGATTGGCTGATGTCATCGTGTTCCAGTCTGCAACATCTATCCAATTTGATCCATCTGTCGAATTGTAAATGCCAATCAAGGCTTGGATGTCTCTGCCTAATGAGGACACCTTCACTATGATTGAATTACTCGTCAGCGTGACCACTCCGGCAAGGCCAGCAACGCCACTGGTGACTTCTACAAAATATTCTCCTTCTGGCGTAAAGTCATTCACCACTACTTCATGGGTCGTGCCAGTACTGGATAATGGGGTTACATCATTTGCATCAACGAGTGATCGCTTGAACCATTCATAGGTATTATTGCTTCCACTTACCTCTCGGGTAAGCTGATAGGTATTAAGGATCTCAAATAATTCGTCTGCTTCCTCTAGCACTTTCTGCTGTGGTGCGATCGTATAGTTCGTTACAGCAAGGTTGTTTTCAAGGGAGCCAAACTCCAGCTTGTTATTTGAAACGTCTAAGTTCGTTAAACTACTTAGGCTGCTCAGCGCTGGGATGTCTGTGAGCTCATTGTTATTCAAGGTTAGCGTTTCTAATTCTTCTAATCCTTCCAATATCTCTGGAAAAACACCTACTAAACCCGAGCTACTCAAGTCAACTGATTTCACTCGTGTACCGCCTGAAAAATCTATTCCATCCCAATCCTGTATACTTAATCCTACACGCCAGTTCTGATTTCTCGTCCAGTCAACTCCGCCTACCGCGTCATAGATTAGCAGTAATGCTGCTTCATCTAGGGAAGTCGCCTCGTCTGTTAATGTGGTAACGGGCATGGTTGCTGAGTTTTCAGAGACAAATCCACTTACATATACTGCGCGTACTCGGTAATAGTAGCTTGTGCTAAATTTCCTGTTTGGAATGATTAGCGTGTTTGCTGTCGTCTCAAATGAGGTATAGTCAACATCTTCTTTCGTAAATGCTGCATTCCTTGATAGGTCAAACTCATAGCTCACTACGCCTGTTCTCGCTCGCCAGTTGGCGGTAAAACTTGTAAAAGTGACCGCTGTTGAAGCACTAATTGTTGGCGGACCGCCGATGATCGTTAATGTTCCTCCGGCTGTGGTTTCATTGCCTGCTACATCCGTGGCAATTACGCTCATTGCATAAGTATCTACTGCCAATGAATTGATCCTGCCTTCTAGTACTTGCCAGCCGGCTTCTCCATTATTCTCCGCTTCGTAGGTGTTTCCATCAATGGTCAATATTATGGTCGCATTCTCGTCTCCTATTGTTCCTACAACCAAAGGACTATCTTTCTTACTCTCCCCACTTGTAATGGTCACCAGTGGCCCTGTCTTGTCTGATGCTATGCTGAAGCTTTCTGCTGTACTTGTGTTGCCTGCCGCATCTATTGCTGCATCCGCTGCTAATGCTACAATCACATCTCCTTCATTTACTGGACTGACACTTAAACTATAAGTAGCTCCTGATCCAGTCAAACTGTTGATCGTTCCGTTGGTAATAGTTAAATCAGCCTGCTCAAGGCCTGTTACCTCTTCATTAAACGTGATCACGATGGGTATTAAATCCAAATTCGTGGCTGGACTCAACAATGAGGTGAACAATGGCGCTGGATTTGTTCTATCTGATAGTAAAGTCAATACATTCGAGGCTTCTGATCCATTGCCGGCCAGGTCAATCGCAACATTTGCTAATAATCCTGCCGTGAATTCACCGTCAGCTGTTGGGCTGATATCTACTGTGTAATTTGATTCCGTTCCTGCAAAATTACTCGCACTTGCATTGGTCATGGTTAAGCTTTCTATCGTAAAGCCAGTCACCGCCTCACTAAAGACAATCGTTACCGGTATACTTACAGTATTCGTTGCACTTGTTGCTGTTGTGCTTAATATCACCGTTGGCGAAATCGTATCCTCAACTACATCTGTTATATTAATCTCAACAATCGTACTTGCAGTGTTTAGCCCATCGCTTACCAATACTTCTAAACTGAAACTCGTAGTGCCACTTTCAAAGTCTATGTCTTCTATATCATTAACGGCGATTACACCTGTTGATTCATCTATAATAAAGGGTAGGATACTATCATTATCTACATCAATATTTCCAGAAACTATACTCCATGTGAATGTCGTGTTGACGTCTACGTCTGTAGCGATCATGGTTACTATCTCAGATCCTAAAACAGTAGTCTCAAGAATTTCTATTGGTTCTAGTGCTACGATCTCTGGCGTGTCATTGACAGGAGTAACATCCACAATTAAGTCAAACGATGCACTGTTGTCTGTGCCATCATTAACTATCACTGGAACGGTTAAAGCACCATTGAAGTTTGTTGCCGGAGTGATCGTATTGCCGTCAAGCGTGTAGCTCGTGCCAATTTGGACTATCAATGTGAAGTCCGTAGGATATTGATTGTCTACATCTTCTACTGTTAAGTCTGAAAGGGCGATCGTTAAGCTTGTTTCTTCGAGTGTCGACAATTCTACTTGGCCTGTGATGACTGCAATATCATTGACTGCTTCCACAAACACGATTAGATCAAACTGGTCACTGTTGTCTGTGCCATCATTAACAATCACTGGAACGGTTAACGCGCCATTGAAGTTTGTTGCTGGAGTGATCGTATTGCCAATAAACGTGTAGTTCGTGCCTGTTTGAACTGTCAATGTGAAGTCTGCCGGAGATGTATTGTCTACATCTTCTACTGTTAAGTCTGAAAGGGCGATCGTTAAGCTTGTCTCTTCGAGCGTCGACAACTCTACTTGGTCTGTGATCACTGCAATGTCATTGACTG
>Ga0075119_1000087_pt1 | contig 49499 bp, 65 predicted proteins | sample AntAceMetag02UK9_FD_69791 | JGI IMG/M metagenome (GOLD analysis project Ga0075119, IMG submission 69791) | Saline lake microbial communities from Ace Lake, Antarctica - Antarctic Ace Lake Metagenome 02UK9 | ecosystem: Environmental > Aquatic > Non-marine Saline and Alkaline > Saline | place... | reverse complement strand
AATTGATGTTCGGGTGTATGACAATCACAAAGAAAAACTGTACGGGTTTCATATACTGGAGCTATCATATCACTTCTCTTCTCTTCTAAATGTTAATTGTTGATTCCGGTAGGATTTGAACCTACGCTTTATTGTGTATAATATGGTGCGCGCTGCGGGACTCGAACCCGCAATTCCTCGTTTTTAAGATGAGTGACTTTACCGATTTGCCTAAGCGCGCGGAAATCCTTTTGTCTTTTAGCTACGATATCAAGAGCGTTTTTTATACTATCTTCTGTAGTAACGTCGCTCAGACGAGTGTATGACCATCGTTCATCATCTACAGCAGGACCCATAATCATTCGAAAATGTTCTCTGCAGATATACGCTGTGAAAGGATGTCGCATACCATAAGCTGCATCGTCATCAAATATAACCTCTTCGACTTTAGTATAAGCCGGTTCGCCACAAATGTTGCACTTTTCTTGTTCTGCTGCTAATGGAACTTGCGCCATGTTAGTCCTTTCATAATTTGGAGCATCTGGCAGGATTCGAACCCGCGCCCGTCCGCTTAGAAGGCGGCGACTCTGTCCCACTGAGCTACAGATGCATAATTTTGTGAGGAAACCTTTGTTTACACTAAAGGACCTTCTGAGCCCCAGCCGGTCCCCTAATTCGGCTCTTTCAGCATACGATGCCGATGTGCGTCAGTTCACTACCGCTGGTAGCCCTTTGAACTTAGAGAATTTCCTCAAAACCCGGAGAGCCTAAGGGAAGGTTCCGAGAAAAACTGGCGTGCCCGGGAAGATTCGAACTCCCGACCGGCCTCTTAGGAGGAGGCGGCTCTGTCCTACTGAGCTACGAGCACATAAAAATTGGAGCTGATGACAGGAATTGAACCCGCATTTCTGTCGTACGAAGGCAGTGTTCTAAGCCATTGAACTACATCAGCATTAAATTTGGTAGCGGAGGGAGGAGTTGAACCTCACCCTACGAGCTTATGAGACCCGCGTACGAACCACTCGTCACCGCCATAGAAACCCTTCGGAACTTCTTATTAGTCCCCGCTAGTAGGAGGACCCGGTTAATTTTCGGGTGAGGGTATGTGAGTCGCAATGCTCAGTGATCGTTTCCCCACCCCTGTTGGTGTGCCTAAGAGGATTCGAACCTCTGGCCTCAGCCTTCGCAAGACTGCGCTCTGTCCAACTGAGCTATAGGCACATATTCTTTTTACGGATCGATAAATTCTACTACAGTTCGGCCTGCGTGTCCATGGATTTCAACAAGTTCACGAATTGAATTATAAATCGCTGTTGACGCTTTATCAGATGTCCACCGAAGAACAGAAGTTCCATCGTTGAATACCACGCCTTGAGCAACAATACCGGTGCCGCTAATTCCAGAAAAATCTTCATTTCTGACTAGATTAAATCGTCTCATATTCTCTCCAAAGTTGGTACTCCATCCAGGACTCGAACCTGGGACCTCTGCGTTCGAAGCGCAGCGCTCTAAATCCACTGATGCTAATGGAGCATAAAATGTTCGGCTCACCTAAAGTAAGTTCGAAGCTCGGGTTTTTTTTCTCACACAAAGCGAAACAAAGGGTGCCCAGCTTTCGATAGTTTAGAACGGTCCAGTTCCGCCGCCGTCCTCTTTGTCACAGCCAAATTCTTTACGAAGAGCTTCAACAGCGCCTCCGGTCAAATCGTATGGTATCTTTTGCTGTGAATCTTCTACGTTAGTGTAACCTTTGTCTTCAATAAAATCAGCAATAGGATTATTTTGATCGTCTACCCAGCCAGAAGACTCATTGCCATCCCAACCAGTATGAGCTACTGTGCCTTTTGGACGACGTGAATCATGAAAATCTAATGGCAAAGCATTATCAAGTTTGATGTGAGCTTTCTTATCGGCGATTAATGCCATGAGTTTGTCAAGATCTGCAGCTGTGAGCTTCATATCATCGGCCGTAGTCTTATGACCACTAGCGACAAGGCCGCCAAGCTCCCAGATCTTAAATGACTTTATGTTTGGATGTTTACTCAAGCCATCTACAAATTCGTCAAGAAACTCTTTGTCTTTGAAGACCACAGTCCCCACGCTTCGTGTTCCATCAATCAAAGACGTCATGACAGCAATTCTGATTTCGTCACTCATTACAATTCTCCTGAATTGGCAGGCCCTGTAGGATTTGAACCCACGCTAACGAGGTTGGAGCTCGTCGTGCTACCGTTACACTAAGGACCCATCATCTAAGTACATCGTCAAGCCATATCTTGAGTGGGATAGATTGATCCGTGCTCATTTCAGACTCTCGTTAAATTTGCGCATGTAGCGCATAAAAAGAATAGCTTTGTCCTCTGCTAGAAATGTTGCGTTACCAACGTCGCTAATAGGAACTGGAAAAATCTCATCGCGCTCGGTTGTATACCACAACGCGCCGTCACGATAATATGAGAGCCTAACAATACCTTCGCGGTCTCTAATTGCGCGTTTGATATCAATCATAAATTCTCCTAAAATTGGAGCCGGTAGCAGGATTTGAACCCGTGACTTCCTCGTGTTTAATATGGAGCTCCTACCCGGCTTCGATCCGGGGACTGATGAATACAAATCAACTGTTATTCCAACTTAACTACAGGAGCGTTGGTAGCGTTCTCGCATATTTTTTCTTCCATGGCCGCGATTTTTTGACTTCCATGTAGTAACTATGATTATCGTATTAGCTTCACTGGCTTTCATAACCTACTCCAAAATTGGCGGGCCCTGTAGGATTCGAACCCACGACACACGGCCTCAAAAACCGCTGTTCTACCGCTGAACTAAGGGCCTATATGTTATTCGTCTCTATACTTTAAGACGTAAGTGCTTGATACTACATATGCAAGAATTGCTTCTTGATCTTCGTAATGTTTAAGCGTTATGTTAATGATTGTTTCCATCTCATCATCAGTAGCAAGAACTCTTACGGGAATCATAAGCTCTTTAAAAAGTTCTCCTGTGGGGCTGACCCACTGACCTCTAGCTGGCATCAGAATAGTAAGTCCACCACTAATCTGCCTAACTTTCTCATCCCACACTTTGTGGAATCTGGTATTGATCTGCCCACCATCATTTCTGATAGTTGGAACGAGTATTTCCCACATCTTTTTCATTTAAGTATAGTATCCTATTGCGGACTAAATGTCAACGCAGAATTGGCGAGTACGAAGGGAATCGAACCCTCTCTAACTGATAGACAGTCAGTTATGCGACCACTACATCACGCACTCATAAAATGGCGGTTCGTACGGGAATTGAACCCGTGATCTTCCCGTGACAGGGGAAAGGTTTACCTCTAACCTAACGAACCGTAAAAGTTTGGCGCCCCAGGCCGGACTCTCACCAGCACCACCCCACGTCCAGTGAAACAGAGTGCTCTGTAATTAAGCTACTAGGGCATTGATTGGCATCGGGTGATAGATTCGAGCTACCGCTTCTCTCTAAGCCGAGAGTGTACTAACATTATACTAACCCGATATGGTGACAAGGGACGGATTTGAACCACCGAAACGTCCTCGTTTGAATTAGGACTGCATAAAGCCTGCTTCCTTGCCGTAATTTGGTGTCGTGGGCTGGGTTCTCACCAGCGAATCTCCGTCTTCAATGACGGCGCATAAAACCTGCTTCCCCAACATAAACTTGGCCCCCCAGGATGGATTCGAACCACCGACCTCTGTCCCTCGAGTGGACAGCACTCTTGCTCTATTAAGAGCTCACCTTCCGGTACCGCTGAGCTACCGGGGGATAAACTTATTGAACTCGTTACACTTGGCCTTACACTTATCATCAGGCCGGGTGTCGAATCCAGCAACATAGAAACAACGGATAAGTGGATTGTTCCTATGCGCTAATCTCATTAAGCATTCTATCATATTCTGATAGAATGTCAACAAAAAAGTCTCAACAACCTTAGTCATTGAGGGGCTGGCGATCTCTCGCTCAGCGGATTGGAGGGTGTGTGAGGAATCGAACCTCTTGCATACGGTGTAAAAGACCGTTTTGACGCCACGTCGCTCTCAGCTACACACCCGCGTATCCTGAATAATCAATCCCATTCAGCTCGCAGTCCGTAAATTTGTTCTTCAAGTTTCTACACAGCTCCGTTCTAGTATTCGCTCTATTATAGAGTTCGATACTTAAACTTTAATGCTGGAATGGAGGGTATTGGAGGAATCGAACCTCTTGCATCCACCTTAAGAGGGTGGTGCCAGCCCAGCTAACTTTCAGCTCAATACCCGTTAATCAAAATCGCTGACCTCGAATGAAGGACAGCCGAAATTTGAATTGCAACACTCTTTGCAGTTGACTTTACGCTTCACGCATTCCGCGTAGTAGCAGTCGCTGCGGATCTTTGATTCAACCAAAGTGTTGGGATCAGAAATAGACTTAGGCCATAGCCCAAGCTTCTCGTAATAGCCGTAAGGATACATCGCTTCACTCCACAGCTATATGATGACGAGCAAATGTCAACGAAATGGTGCTTGTGGATGGAATCGAACCGCCGACACGCGGATTTTCAGTCCGCTGCTCTACCAATGAGCTACACAAGCATTGTTTGGTTGTTCTTCGCGGATTCGAACCACGATCTCTCGGTTATCGGCCGAGCGTTCTAACCATTGAACTAAAGAACAATAATTGGTGCGGGTAGAGGGACTCGAACCCCCACGCTTTCGCGTCTGCTTCTAAAGCAGGTGCGTCTACCAATTTCACCATACCCGCATTATAGAAGTGCAGTGACTGATCGGTAGTTGGCGTCCCAACTGTTCTCTTTGCCATTTAGACAAACCGCGTCTTAACCTGCTCTAAAAGTGGAAGGACTATCAGGAATTGAACCTGAATAACCGAGGTTGCAGCTCGGTGCATGAGCCATTCTGCCATAGTCCCATTAAAAATAAGCGCCAACGGGTGTCGAACCCGTAAACCTCGTCGCGATGTCGAGGCCAGACCATCTTTTTTCGGCGGGGATCGAACCCGCTGTCTCGGTGCGACCCGAAACCAAGCCCACGCTCGTCAAGTACTTCTCTGAAGAACTTCTCGAGCAGCTCATCAGTCTTTCCTAGTGTCATGATGCTTTCGAAGGCATAAAATATTGGTACCCCCGGAGGGAATCGAACCCCCATCGTGCGCTAATCCGGCGCCTATCTCGTTTATAAAACGAGCGCTCTACCATTGAGCTACAAGGGTAAAAGAAACTTAAAGCTACTAGGGTTCTGTTTCGTTCCCGGCACCACCCGTTGGCCTACTAAAGTTCCGTTTCGCTATGGCGACCAACTTTCTGGCTCCGCGTCAGCTGGTGAAGCTGCGGCGGAACCAGATGCTGATTACCAATTTGTGGTGGAGACTAAGGGGGTTGAACCCTTGACCTACACACTGCCAGCGTGTTGCTCTCCCACTGAGCTAAGTCCCCGTTGTTGGTGTCCCATAGGAGGTTCGAACTCCTGTTACCGCCTTGAGAGGGCAGCGTCCTAAGCCACTAGACGAATGGGACGTGATTGGCGCGGGTACCCGGACTCGAACCGAGATGTCCTGCTTGGAAGGCAGGGACGTTATCCATTACGCTCATACCCGCGTTATTGGTGGAGTCTATCGGACTTGAACCGATCGCCTCCTGCGTGCAAAGCAGGCGCTCTCCCAGATGAGCTAAGACCCCGTTGTTGGTGCGCACTGAAGGAATTGAACCTTCGGCCTCTTGCGTGTCGAGCAAGCATTCTACCGCTGAACTAAGCGCGCATTGTTGGTGGTCGGTGAGGGGATCGAACCCCCGGCCTCTTCCGTGTAAAGGAAGCGTTCTTCCGCTGAACTAACCGACTATGAATTGGCTGGAGTGACAGGACTTGAACCTGCATATGACTGGTTAACAGCCAGCTCTCTTACCGAGTTGAGTACACTCCAATAAAAAAATGATGTTGCACAACGGAATCGAACCGTATACTGCATAGAACCGTTCCATGGTTAGTCCTATGGCTTAGTGTACCCGTGAGGTACCAGGCGAGGCGCGCGGCAGTCATCCAAGACTTCGCAACATTGATTGGAGATACCGACGGGAGTCGAACCCGCATTTTCCTGATTGAAAGTCAAGAGTCCTAGACCAGTTAGACGACGGTATCATGAAAAAAATTACTAAATATCTGAGTGATCACCATGGTCTGCTCTAACAAACCCGTGCTTAGGGTGGTGAGCATATACATGGCTATCGTTATGAACGATCTTGCTACCTTGCTTTCGTAAATGTCTGCGTGAGTGGATTTGAACCACTGGCCTCTCCCTTCCGAGGGGAGCACTCTTCCCAGGCTGAGCTACACACAGTTACTAGTACGTCCTCTACGCTAACCGATCGGTATCGCGTCTGAGTGACGAATCTTTTTATTTTCAGAGTCATTTTTGAAAGTAGCGAGAACTTCTTTGGCGAAGTTCTCGCTACCGTACTTCTTGATGGCTCGACGGATTAACTTTCCGGAACCCATGTACCCGTCATCTACATCATCGGTCTTATGGCAGCCGATATATCGCTTTCCATTGACTTTGTTTGTGATCATGTAGACTAGGTACTTCAAAACTACCCCGTTGGTACTCCGTATTCGCTCTATTTAGAGTTCGATACTTAGTACCAACGGGTGCGATGTCCGGGCGACAGGATTTGAACCTGCGTGCCCCTCGTTCCAAACAAGGTCGGATACCAGACTCCCGACACACCCGGATAATATTGGCCATAGCATTTATTAGACTCACCGAGTTTTGTGAGTCACCTTGATCTCATGAGTACTATGACTCATAAGACCAGGAAGTTCTAGGTAACTTATAGTGGCGGTGAGTAGAGGATTTGAACCCCTGGAACCCTTGCGGGCTCGTCTGTTTTCGAAACAGATGCAATAAGCCAGACTCTGCCAACTCACCATGTATTTAGAGGCGGCGCAGTATCCTAACTCTTAGACGACAAGACGCATAGTGTCCCGACGGATTGAAGTCCGCGTCTCTGCACATTAGTGGCGGTTAGTAGAGGATTCGAACCTCTGGGACCTTTCAGTCCACTCGCTTTCCAGGCGAGCACAATCGACCGCTCTGTCAACTAACCGTTGTTGTGATGTACAGTATCCTTAACTCTTAGAAGACAAGACACAGTTGTGTCCAGGCGGATTGAAGTCCGCATCTCTGCACGTTGTTGGCGGAAGAAGTGGGATTCAAACCCACGGAACCTTTCGGTTCTCTCGCTTTCAAGGCGAGTGCATTAAGTCAGACTCTGCCATTCTTCCATATTACTTGTTGCGACCACACCAAGTTGGTGTCTGCGAATGGCAGTTAGGACAGAGCAACCGGAGGTTCTCTAGCCTATGATCAGTCGAGATACCGTTGACATGGTCTAGCTGTTTTCGAAAACCACTAAGTGGTGAATAGGGTAGGATTCGAACCTACTCAGCGCAAAGGCCACTGGTTTACAGCCAGCTTATCTCTCCTGGGAATGCCTATCCATTGAAGATCGGTTAGTCTGCCGCAGCTCGCGACTTTCCTAACCCGTTATTGGTTGCAGGGGCGGGATTCGAACACCGCGACCTCCTGGGTATGAACCAGACGAGCTGACCACTGCTCCACCCTGCCAAAATTTGGTGTGCGTTAGTTTAGTGTGGATCCGCACCCCCCACCATAATCGCTTGCTCTTCGCAAGCCGCTCGCATAGCGAGCAAATACCAGTCGCGGACGCAGTCGTTTGCTATCCCACTAGACTACTACACTATTGTGCAGCTAATCATATCGCCTGAATTTTACTCCCCCAGTCTATTAGGGTTTCATCCTCAGGGCCGCCCGTTCAGACTTTGTTTAAGGTGGCGTCTTGCAGCCTCGTTCCGCTACCACCTAATAAAAAACCCACCAATTACTTGGTGGGCCACCTAAGAGCTCGTATTTCTACTCTTGGTGACCTAAATTATTGCTACGCCTTCATCATTTCCACATGACGCAAACAGGGTCTTGGTAGACTCCGAATTCTGCCAATATGTGGCGGGACGTGAAAGCATATTCGATCTTTGTTTCTTCATGTTTAACATTCTATACTATATATCTTCAGTGTCAACAAAAACTTCACTAAAGATAAAACTTTTTTGGAAGATTAGATGATAACATCCAACTACAAGAGTTGAACAATTTATACCCACCGGATTGCGTGCGTCTCTACGTGGCGTCTAATCTTCCAATGTGTTTATACTATCAAAGTTGCTTGCTAATGTCAACATTAAAAAGCACTGGGTTAGCATTTTTTAGTCTATCAGACTGATCAGCAATGATCTTGTTCGTGTCCATCATAGATTTATACCAAGCATTGAAGAAGCCTGGGTATGAAAAGACTTTTTGATATCTCTTAGACCATTGAACGCCTGGATATTCATTAGTTACTCTATGCGCTACATGATCATACTCAGCTTTGCCATACGTATAGATTGGTTTTTCGTGGAGCACAGCTTCGATTCCTGTACCAGAATTGACTGTGAACATAGCTGCGCACTTGCTTAGCAACTCATGAATCGACGCATTGTCATACCACTCATCTTCAGCACGTCGATTAGAAACAAACACGTCTCTAAGTTCTACCATAGAACCTGGATTAACTGGGTGCCCTTTAACAATGACCGGTACATCAATGCTACGCCCGAATTTTAGAGCGTCTTTTAGAGCTTCAACTACAGATACTTTAGAGTGGTATTGAATCGTTTGGTCGTGAGGAATCTGACATGGAAAGAAAATAAATTGATCTGGTAAAACGAGATTACGTACTGGAGGTTGATCAAACTTGCTTACGTTTTTAACAATCAGCTCTTCTTTCATCTTGTTGAACAGAGCGATTGGGTTGTCATAATCTGGAGCTATTGGATAAACGCTGGCTCCACCACACCAGCCCTTCTTATCAATCTGAAACAGCCAAGGTAAGACCATCTGCATATAGTAATAGACAGCTACGTGAGGAGGTAACTCAAAGTTGTGGTCCTCACGATGAGGAACAAATACAACGTCGGGTTTGTAACTCATAGCAAACTCAGGAGTGATCTGCCATAGAGGCATCTCAACGCTATCATATTTAGTAACAGCATTTGATGTGCTCAAAAGGACTTCGCACATTTCAGCGAAGCGTTTCCAATGTTCTCTAATCGGAGGAATAGGACCGCGCTGCTCTGGTACAAAACCCTGCTTGAACGTGACGTCGAGCCTAGGCTTAAGGAATAAGACTCGCAATTGCTCCTCCTTTGATGATCGTTTCATATATACGCTCGTATTGAGCTTTAGCTTCTAAATACTGCGGGTTTTCGTATTTGCGCGGACCTTTACCAGTCCAGATCGTGGTGTCCTTTCGGAAATCCCAGTCAATGAATTCATCAGGAACTTGCTTGAAAATGATATCAGCGTTCTGCCACTTCTCATGAACAGACCAAAGAACATATTGGTCTATGAACCAACGAAGATTACTACGTCTCAACGTATCTGATACAGTTTCAAGAAACCGTCTTCCCTTGTCGCCAGCAGCGTACACACAACCAGCAGCCACCTTTGTACCAATATGTTCGATGCCAGTAGTTCCTGGGAGAGGATCGCGAGTAAAAAGAGAATAGTCAGCGTTTTCAAAGGCTGACCAATTAACAGGACTCATAATCAAACAATCAGCATCAATAATCATAACACGTTCTACGTGCTCCATAATCGCTGATGCTGTTATAAATCTATCGCATGAAAAATATGTTCTAGCATCGACTCCAGTTAAATCAGCAGTAGAAAAGCTAACAGTAACATATGGCATCGAGCGCTCAATAACTCCAGCTAGAAGAAAATCTTGAGCACCCTTATCTGCATTTACTACGTTGATATGCAAGTCAGTCTTATTTACTTGAGCGCTTGCCGCTAATATCGAAGCGTGTTCTCTAAAGTAGATTGAATCGCAAGAACAATATAGAACTGATGTCTTCCCCAGCAAGTCTTTCGCTACTTTTGGCATCTCAATTTTCATTATTCACCTCTTGTAACATCAAAGCCGTTTGCTGCTACATAACCTCTCTGTGATAGCTTTACAAAATCGATTACGTCATCTGGCTCGTACGTGTCAACAGTGTAACCGGCTTCTACAGCTTCGCGGTACTCTTTCATAAAGAGTTCGATCACGTCTTCTCTTCTATGGCGTCTTAAGTCTCCATCAAACCAATGATGTCGCCCTCTAGCTTCTAATCTCTCAAGAGCCATAGCTAAATGCGGCTGAGTTGACATATCTGTGTAATGTAAGATCTTAATGTCTTCAAGCTTATCGTTCTCACCATCGAAGTTGTTCCATTGGCGATCAAAGACTTGAACTAAATGCTCTTTAGCATTCAGAATACTGAACATCCTTTGATGAGCTTCAGGTAGCTTCTTCATTCTGTTGATCGGCATAATGAAACTTTTTGCTGCTGCACAGTCCCATTTAGCTACGCAAAAACGCCAGCCGCCTTTAGCCTGAACGATTTTTCCTGGCTTGAAAGGAGCGTTCCATAGCTCAGCTAAATCTCCTAGGATGATCATATCGCTATCCATATAGATCGCTTGACCTTCGAAGCCACAGACTTCGGGGATCGCCCATCGAAATCCGCTGAATGGAGTAGACCAAGTAGTTGTGTTCCACCCGCCCCATGGAGATTCTGGATCTTCGCTAATCTTCATCCAAGTAATATCAACTGGCAATGAACTGTTCTTTTTTGCTGTATATTCGAGAACAGCCATAGATTCAGCGTCTTCTCCGTTTGGAGAGCAACCGACGAATAGTTTGATTCTATCTTCCATTGTTCTCAGTATTGATAAAGAAAAGACCATTCTTCTGCATAAACGGTTTACGCATGTTACTACGGTTTTCTCGAATCTCTTTCGTAAAAGTCTCTGAAAATGTAAAGCCGTACTTAGCAAAAGTTTTTATCCAATATTCTTTTGGCTGCTCATTGACATGATGATGACTGCCGTGACCTGGAGGAGCAGCAGTAACAATTGCGTACTTACAACGAGCAAATGCTCGCATGTAGTTATCAACGTACTTCTCATCAACGTGTTCAAGAAATTCTACTGACCACGCTAGATCGAATTTAGAATCGCCAAGGTCGGCTGGACCTGTACAAAAATCATGGATTAATACTTTACTGTCTTTGAATTTGAGAGTAAAGTCACCATCAATACCAATAGCATCAAGGCCTCGGTGTTTAGCAATACGAACCATGTCTCCTGGTCCACAGCCGATATCAAGCATTGACTTGATTTGAAACATCTCTATCAAATAATAGAGAGTTCCACGATCTGTATGCACTTTGTTTAGATGACAGCCGAGATGATTAGGAAGAGTAGCGGCGTCCTTCGACGATGTGTTGTGGCTTTCGTCGGTATTTTCCAATTGCTTCATTGTACCATTCATCACTTTCTAATACACCGAGGAGAAACTGTTGTCGTACTTCCTCGTAATTTACATCACCCCGAGTCGTATGCAGAGAGAGAATTCTCCTTTCAAAGTTTTCTTCTCCAAGCTTCTCAATATCTGCAAGAAGCTCTTGCGATGACCCGTAATACTCGCGCCAATCGCTTTCTGAACGTTGACGTCTCTTCTTACCCTTCTGCTTCCTAATAGACCAGAAGTACTTACGACCTATGTATCGTCTGCCGTCGAGTTTGTTTGTAATTAAGTAGACAAAACCAGCAAACTTATCTGGACTGTCATACGGAACTCCGTTAAAAAGCCACGGGTTTTCGTACACTTAAAAATCTTCTATGTTCTCCTCACCAACACCATCGTCATAATAAATTTCTTCATCAAGCTCTTCTTCGGTGTCTAGGCTTTCACCACAAAATGGACAGAACTCTGCCTCATACTCTGCATCAAACCATTCAAGGTCGAACTCAGCTTCGCAGTTAGTGCACTTACTGGTAAGGATTGGATTACTCATCCTCTTATTTATCTGCCCAGACGTCAGACCAATCGCCCTGTGTAGCTCCACGGGCATAATCAGTTGCGCGATTTTCGAAAAAATTTGTATGAGTTGGCGCGTTGATCATTTCTTCGACCCAAGGAAGCGGGTTCTTCTTAACTTTGAATATCCCTCTAAGCCCCATAGAAATGAGTCTGCGATCTGCAATGTACCGGATGTATTGTTTAACTTCCTCAATGCGAAGTCCCTCTATCTTACCCATCTTAAATGCTAGATCAACAAAGTCATCTTCAAGCTTCACCATCTTTTCAGCGATGTCGTAGATCTGTTTCTTAGTTGAGTCATTCCAAACTTCTCTATTTTCTTCAATGTATGTTCTAAAGAGTTTGATCATTCCTTCGGCATGCATAGTTTCGTCTACGATAGACCAAGTTATGATCTGACCCATACCACGCATCTTACCATGGCGCGGGAAGTTTAAGAGCATAATGAACGAACTAAACAGAGCTAGACCTTCTGTGAATGCGCTAATTGCTGCGATTTTTACAGGCAAAACCGCGTTATTCTCTACCTTGTCAAGAAAATAATCATGCTTCTCTCTCATAGCATCGTATTCGAGGAACTCATTGTAGATACCTTCTGACATTCCAAGAGTCTCGATCAAATGACTATACGCAGCAATATGAAGAGCTTCTCTGGCAGCAAATCCCATCAACATCATTCGTACTTCTGGTTGTGGAAAGTTTGGAAGATAGTTCTTCACATATCCACCAGCAACGTCGATATCAGACTGAGTGAAGAATCTAAAGATCTGAGTTAAGAAGTATTTCTCTTCTACTGTAAGCCGATTCTTCCAATCTTTGATGTCTTCGATGAGTGGAACTTCAGTGTGAAGCCAATGAGACTGCTCGTGCTTAAGCCACGTATCGTAAGCCCATGGATAATTGAAGGGTTTGAATGAGTCTCTACTATCCTGTAATTTTGTCTTAACCAACGTGTCTTCTCCAATATGACTGCCACAACGAATGTCGGGCTATAGCTTTCAGGTCAACATTCGGCATCGGCTGAACATCAACGATATCTTGAGCTATTTTCAAAGGGAGTGTACGTCTAAGTACGTAGATCATCATGCGCTCCTTAGTCCACAAAAACGGACATTCTTCGATCGCTAGCTCTTCAATAGTTTGGTCTCTCATTCTCAACTACCTGTTCTTATCGAGTTATCCTTCACACGCCAAGCAGGTCTCTCCTGCTGCGACTTCAGCCATATCAATCTCTTTAATGATGTCACGTTCGATGCGACTAGCAATCTTGTCAGCCTTACCAATTTTTTCTGAACGACAATAATAGAGAGTCTTCATACCGAGCTTCCACGCCATGAAGTGGACAGCATGAAGATACTTGATGTTCGCGTTTGGTCTAAAGAACACGTTAACACTTTGCGACTGATCAATAAATTTTTGACGATCAGCGGCTAGATCAACAATCCATCTCTGATCAATCTCCATAGCAGTCTTGAACACGTCCTTCTCATCATCGGTTAAGAACTTCAAATGCTGGACTGAACCATCACTACTGATAATAGACGACCACACATCAGCATAGTTCAACTTCTCGTCGATGTTACAATAGCGCTTAATTACTACGTCTAAGAACTTGTTCTTGTTTAAGAATGATCCAGACAAAGTATCTTGGCGATATGCATTAGCTCTAAGTGGTTCGATGGACGGGCTAGTATTACCCATGATAATACTACTCGAAGCATTTGGCGCAATTGCCATAACATGGCTAAACCGAAGACCTACAGACTCTGCATCAGGAGCTGAACCTCTCTCTTCTCCAAGCTCTTTATTAGCTTTGTTAAGAGAAGTTCTGATATGCTTGAACATGACCATGTTGCGTGACTTAGCTAGCGCGCTCTCAAACGGAATATTATTCTTCTGAAAGTACGCATGAAGACCAAGAGCTCCGACACCAATGCTTCGCTCTTGTTCTGCAGAGTATTTCGCTCGAGCAATCTCGTTTGGAGCATTATCGATAAAGTATTGAAGAACATTATCTAGCATCTCAGCGATATCTTTAAGGAAGAGCTTGTTCTTGCTCCAATCATCATAATACTCAAGGTTTACTGAAGAAAGACAGCACACAGCAGTTCGGTCTTTAGAAGTAGGAAGAGTGATCTCACTACAGAGATTAGACTGATAAATCTTCAGTCCCTTATCCTTCAGCCAATCTGGCATCTGGTTATTAGATTGGTCGATGAAATGCATGTACGGCTCGCCGGTCTGCATTCGCAAGTCAATGATCTTCTGCCACAGTTCTTTCGCCGACACAGTCTCTTTAACTTCGCGACTATGTGGATCTACAAGGTTCCAAGAGTCATCAGCTTCTGGATCGATCATGCATTTCTCGATGATCGTCATGAACGTATCAGGAATGTTAACTGCGTGATGCAAATTCAGACATCTATAGTTTTGATCGCCAGTTCCCTTTCTCATTTCGAGAAATTGCATAATATCTGGATGATCTATATCCAGATAGACTGCGTAAGAACCTCTACGAGTATTTCCCTGTCTATAGGCTAGTGAAGACGCATCGTACATCTTAAGATGCGGCATGACGCCAGTTGATTTGTCGTCTGCGCTACGAATTCCGAAACCAATCCCAACACCGCCACCCATCATAGACAGCCAGTTAGTCTCGCTCAAATTTTGAACAAGACCTTCAGCCGTATCTTCAATGTAGTTTAAGTAGCACGAAATTGGAAGCCCGCGCTTTGAACGTCCAAAAGATAAGATTGGAGTCGAATAAGACAGCCAATGTTTTGATGCGTAATCATAGAGTCGCTGAGCGTGCTCTGGGTTACTTGAAAATGTCTTTGAGACGAAAGCGAGTCGCTCCTGAGGAGACGATTCGTTCTCCGCCATGTAGGATTCTCTTAAACGCTTAACACCGTACTCATCGAACAAAATATCTCTTTGTGGAGAAAGCTCTATTCCTAAGTATTCCATTCTTCTCCTTGCGTCGACTTGATAATTGATGGAAGCACCGTTTGTAATTCAGCAGCAATCATTTTTGCTAACTCACGATGTTCTTTTTGAGTTCCATTACCAAGTCGAAGCTGAAGATAGTGAATCCAACTTCTCACTGAGCCTTTCATATACATATGGCTCATTGTCAAACCTTCAGGCAAAAATACTCGAGCCTGTTCTTTAGCAATACCGTTTTCAAGCGCCCACCTATAGGCTTCGATTGCGGCAAAACATACTTCTTGCTGACGTTGATTAAACAAAGCTTGCAAGTCATTATCGTCGATTTCAACAGAGTTTTGACGATTCTTCGTGTCTTGAAGACGAGCTTCGCGTTGCGCGAATTCCATCTTTGTCGGGTCTGCATAGCGCTGACTGAACTCTTGGAAGACGAACGAGCGATGGCGTAAAATTTGACGACCGATATCTCTGGTCATCCATAAGTCCATTGTTACATCTACCATCTCGAACGGAGACCAGTGCGCATTGCGCATCAGATAGCCAACTAATTTTTCAGATGTCTCTTTATTGTTCTGATTTCCTGGGTTAGATACGCGGGCAGTATATGATATCAACTCTTCTGGAGTCTCACAACCCTCGATGAACGGGATCGTAAACGAGACGACAGAGACTTTCTGATGTGGAAACGGGTTCATCTTACATACCATCCATATTGTCTAGCTCGAGTCCGAGTTCATTTGCATAAAAATTAATCTCACCTTCGAGCTCTTCAAACTCAAACTTTAATTTTGTCCCAAATCTTAGCGATACTAGGAAACTTATATATGTTTGGTGGATCGCTGTAGTTAAGCATCGATTCCCATCCACCTTCATAATCAACTTTAGCTAAAAGTTCTTTGAACTCTTTTTTAGTGCCCGTCAACGTTTTCTCCATTTTCCAAGTTTTGCTACTAGAGATAGTCCTTGGAATGTGTTTGTATTTATCACTTCCATAACACTATCTCGAGTCATTCCATTTTCAATCATTTCATTTATGTCTTTACCATTAATTGTGTCTGGCCATACAACGATTGGATAACCAAGTTTGGCTGTCCGTTCCATGATTTTGACTACTTCTTTATTCCTCGGCTGATTATCGAAAATAAGAGCCACATCGACATGAGTCAAAACACGCATAACTTTCTTCAAGTCGCTGCCGCCGACTGCTACTGAATTCTTGATGAAGAGCGCATCAAACGCTCCTTCTAATACATATACTCTCTGTCTGAAGTCTACTTCGTCAATGAAATGGACCATGGGTTCTTGTTCGTTAAGCCTAGCAACAACGTATCTCTGCTCTTCTCCACGAATAGCTCTACAGGTAATTCCTGTTAGTAATCCACCACGGCTATAAGCGGGGATGACAATCCTTGGTTCTTTGCCCGTGATGATTCCTTCGTATCGATCGGCGATCCTTGCGATGTCAAAGGAGTGTTCAATGAAGTAGAGGCGATCGAGCGAATCTCTCGGTAAATTTCTCTTTCTGCAGTACTCAACGGCCTCGTGACATTTGGGGAGAGATGATATACGGGGAAGCATTCGATCGAGTAGTCCTGCAGCAGAGAAATCTGGCGGATCAAACTCGTAAGTAGCGGGTTCTGTGTTAAGCTTTCGTTCTCCGTGTTTCTCACGAAAAACCTCCATAGCATACTGTTTATAAAGATCTTCATTAGTTATCTTGAGGAAAGTATTGAAGTGGTGTGCCGCTTGACAGTTGTGACACTTAAACCACAAATCGTTTCCATTAGCATAAAAAAAGCCGCGCGTTTTAGTGCGGCTTTTACGGCTATCGCCGCAGATCGGGCAACGAAAACTCGCAAGATACGGACTTTGCTGCTTAACCTTGTAAAGGTCCAACTGTACAGAAAGCAAATTTGCGTACTTGACGTCTACCCAGATCATTCTTCACCAACCAAGATAGCATTATATCATCTCGATTAGTAAAGTAAACGCCTAATTAAAAAAGTTTGAAAATCTTATCTAATTGAGTAAGCGCAAAGAAACCGCCACCAGCTATACCAATAGCGTACCACTTCCACTTCTCTAGAGAAGAAGTGCGCTCAGCTATTCTCTTTATAGACTCACTATGGCTATGGTGATGATTATCTAGTTTTTCAGTAAGAGCTTCTTTGAGTATTGTAAGCTCTAACTTTGTCTCTTTGCGGCGTTCTTCTGAAAGTTTTAGAATAGACTCATTTGTCTTTTCATTCTGCTCTAGTCTAATTTCGTGAACAGCCATGATCTTACTGATACCGGTGAATACATCTGTAAGCTTGTCAAGAGCTATGTCTAGTCTACTTACTAGAAGATTAACAACCTCGCCATCCTTTTTAAGACTAGAGATCTCTTCTCTAATCTTTAAGAGTTCGTCGTTCATTGAAGTTACTACTTTCTGCTCATCCATGCTGTCATACCCATAAAAGCGCCAACGATAGTCGCCATAGAAACGTAGAACATTCCAGACACATCAGATAATAGTTCAACTTTAGAATCTGGAACCCACGGCGAAAACATAAAGGCTGTAAACACAATGATTGCAATCAAAGCAGTCCATGCCATTTGACGTTGTGCTGATTGCTTTTCGATCATCTCGATTTTATGCGCCGTTTCAAGTTCAACAACGCTAACTAAGCCGTCGTTGTTAGTATCGAGTTCGTTAGTTTCTGACATCCTCGCCGCCTTCGTAGTACTCTTTGTACCTGTTAATCAGGTCCTTTTGTAACAAGATATACCGACGAACTTGGGCGAGATTTAGAGCGAGCAATTCGTAGTTCTCGTCATCAACCCCGATAATAACAAGATCAATGCCCTTCTCTTTCATGACTTTAAAAACTTCAATGAAGTTCTCTTCAGTCACGACCGTCCATTCTACCGGTTTCAAATCAATCGGATCAGGATGGTCTAAATTGAGGGGCTGACGTTCAACAGGACTGCTAAACGTTACGAGCTCCTTCACGCTTGAGCATGCTGGAAGACTAATAGTCAATAAAACTAGGATTGACCAAGCCAGTACATTCTGGATTGATCTCAGACTTCTTAGTCGCATTGCGCTCAGCCTCAGTTAGAGGCGCTCCCATACTTACTTCAAGACATCTTAAAACATTAATACTTGCTCTATTTATAATTCTTTCGATTAGAGCTGGCCTCTCTTTAGCAAGAGCGCCAAGATCACGCTTCTCTCCAGATGCATTGATCTTATTGAACTTCTTTTCGAGGGCTGTAACTTCTTCTTTGAGCTTCTTATTCACTATCTCATGCTGAGCTACAGCTGCTCGAATAGATGCAAAGTCTATCTTTTGCTGTTCTAATGCTGTCTTTTGATTATCGACTACTATCTCAAGCTTTTGGTTGTTCAACTTCAAAGCAGAATTGTCACCGCGTAGCTTAAGAACATAAGTTCCTGCCCCAGCTATACTAGCAATCATGATAACTACAACTGCGATCTTTACATATGAAAAGATGCCGAACATTAGGGGACTAAACTTACTATGTACTTAGTACCAGAAATAGTCTTAGAAGCAGTCAAACACCCGTTTCTATTCTTTCCATCAGCGCGATAAGAAACATGCACCCATCCAGAAGATGGTTTACCTTGTGTATAAAATTCAAGAATAAGCTGATCGAATTCTAGATTATCTCTGATCCAACAAGCTAATTCATAATTTGAAGCTGAAGAAACTTCAATATCAGCCGCTTGTCCTAGAGTATGCTGAGAAGTACTAGCACCGCCAATAAGTTTGTTCAATTCGATTGACCGATATCCAGACCTAATGAACGTAGCTCCAAATTTATCTCTTACTGGTTGGAGAATATTTTCAGCTAAATTTACAGCGTTATCAAAAATGTTGTGATCGCGAATTGAGTTGTCTAAACTCTTACGTTCAGCGGTATCAGACTTTATGAATTCTTCGACTGTAAAATTAGGAGATAGCCGCACGAGCGAGAAACTCCTTTCGCTTCTTAATGGAAGTTCTAGCTGCTCTTTTAAGATAAGCTGTTCCGCTGATGTAACGGCCAACGGTTTTAGGCCGGCCGGGACTACGCTTTTGCTTAGCCCAATGAACGCCATCATCTCCTGTACCAGCAACGGCAGCTCCAGTTGCATTCGCGATCTCCTCTTTGATCAGGTCTTGAAAAGTCATTTTGCTTTCTTGCATGTATATGACCTGATCATTAAGAATGTACTCTAACTGTTCTTCACTGAGCTCTGAAAGCTCTTCAGTATTTTCACGAAGAAGCAATAGAGCAGCAGCATATGTACTGATTTTTCCACCAGCGCCAACTCTTTGTAGTATTCTTTTAAGATTGAAAATGAGTCGATCAAAATACGTTAGCGCGTTTTTCTCTTCTCTAGATGACGCTTTCTTTAAGCGCTTGCCATTAGCATCGATAAGACCAGCTTCAAATGCTTTTGTTTTATCGAACGGAGTTGCAAGGCGACGAATGAATTCGTATACAAGATAAAGATCAATAGCCTTACCCATTAAATTCTCGCTAATGTTGAAGCTACAAAAACGTCAGCAATAACGCTCTCGCTAACAATGTCTCTACTACTTACTCCGCGAACAATCTTTGGCCAGTAGCTCATATATTCTAAAAAAGATTTCAATATTGCTATATAATCATGGAGCTTGAAACACAGCATCTTCGTCATCGACTCTGCTTGGAATACATTATAGAGAACTATCAAATGATTTAAGATGAGCCGTTCTTTAAGCTCTCCAGAATCTTTGTACTTCTTAAAGAGACGTTTGATATACTTTATTCGTTTAAGATCATCTTCAAACTCATCTACAGAAGTACAGTTTGGATTATCGTAAGAACGAACAGCAAACAACATAAACGTGGAATCATCAACAGAATCAAAAAGCATAAATTACTAACTAAATACGCTGAGCGCTACCCTTTTAATTACGGTATTAGACGTGGCTACGTAGAGATAATTTGCATCCCAGAAGATTGATCCCTGAAGACCACCGCCGCTGAGTACTGTTGTTGCATTGTTAGACGAGACTGTAGTAGCCGAACTTAATGTTACAACTCCAGCACTGATCTTAGGACCAGTTGCTCCAGTGAAGTTAGCATTCGAGCTAAAGACCGTATTAGATCCAGAGAAAGTTGCATTAGCTGAAGCAGTTAGTAAACCAGCAATCGCGGTATTCGATGGAACATTGCCGAAAAGAGTCTTAACTGTAATACTCTTACTTGCTGGCGTTCCGTTTGGATCATCGATAATAAGAAGTAGATCAGCGCTTGCTGGTGCAGCAAGCGCTGAAAGACCTGAAACTTTTTGATCAGCCATAGTCTACTCCTTAGACTTGGCCAGCTGGACGTGCTACCTGGAAGTTCGTGACTAGCGCGCCTGCACCATTAAGCATGTTGTTAGATACTGCACCAGTAATAGTTAGGTTAGCCGTATGCGTAATGCCCTTATCAGGATTGTACAACGGATTACCGGTTACTGAAATAGCCTGTGCATTAACATGGTAAGTTGCAGCTACTGAACCAGCACCACCTTGAAGGGCGGGCATCTTAAATACTAATGTGTTGTTAGCATTTATGATACGAGACTGAGCAGCAGTGTTAGCGAAGTATGCTAGTCCATGGTTACCACCGACAGTGTTTGCAATACTGATCGAACAAAGGTTGCCTGAAGCCTTAAAATGAAGTGGTGTATTGAATACAACATAAAGGTTTGCAGATACGTTTGCGGAAATGTAACCGTTTGCGTTCAGCTTTACATAGACCTGACTGATATCTGAATCACCAAGATAGTTGTTAGAAGCATAGTCCATACCCTGAACTCCAGGGTTGGCTGCTACTAGAACTTCATCGATTGTACGGGTTGTACCGTGCATATCTGTTTTAATCTGTCTGCGAACCCAACCCTTGTTGGTAGCTACGACATTGCGCTTTGAAGCTAGATAATCTGCCTGCGCATAAGGCTGGTAACCCGCGACCTGAGCTGCTGCGTTGTTAGCACCGTTAACAGTCTGAGTTGACTCTCTATTGAAACCCCAAGTGGACATTTGTTTTGCGTTCCTTTCGCTTTTCGTTTTTGTCTTTAACTACTCGGCATAATCAAATTGACGATCTATTTATAAGCCGAAGACGCTAATCAGAGTCGCTAAGACGCTTCAAATCACGCTTACGATCTTGAATAGCCATCTTCTTTGACTCTTGACTATTTTGCGAGATGTTTTCCATTTCATCAGCAACATCTTCAAGGCGACGATAAACTTCTTTGAAGTCACAGTAGCTGTAGTCTTTCTCAACCTTTTTCAAATGGTTGACAATCTCTTGAGCCTGATCTACAGCCCTGCCGTGATACTCGCTCTTCTGTTCTTCGTGGCCTTCGCTAATAACTCTAGTCTCTTGAACTTGCGGCGGCGTTTGCTGAGCAGATGCTTGCTGACGAACAGCAGCATCAAGTTGACGAGCTGCGGCCATATGACGCATATTCGCCTGAGCGACCTCAGTGAATGAAGTTGAACGAAGCTTTGCTCTCTTTAGCATATCAACGTTTGCTCTAAGTTGGTCGATGTTAGTCATTGGTTTTCTCCTTACCCAATCTTACTAAGAGCTTTAAGAGCTCCGATTCTTCTTTGAACGGCTTTATGAGCGTTTTTCTCAGAATTACCACCGTATGCTCCTGCAGCATCGTGCTTTTCAGCAGATGATTTAGCTTTGTTAGCGTAGCTGTTTAAAGTCTTGTCGCTAAGTTCAGCAACAACTTCTTCTTTCGCTAATTTATCAGCAGCATTTTTAATCCCGCCAATTCTTTTGAACGCTTTGTTAAGACTCTTACCGCGCTTTTCGAAATTTGAACCTGAGTCGTTCGCATGAACTGAAATCTCTTCAAGTGGTCCGATCTCTTCAATAAGCTCATCTTTAGTCATGTCAAGCTCAAAACCTTCGTTACGAGCCATCTTAGTAGCAGTAGCATGCATGACGTTTTCTGCATCTTTACCATAGCGCTTGTGGAAAGAGTCTTTGTTGCGTTTCATAGCACGAACGATCTTAGTCTTCTTATGCATTGCTGATGGAGATATCTCATTCTTTTCAGCAACAAGAGGACTACCAACAGACTGTGGCTTTACGTCTACTTCGTCTTTTGGTTCTTTTCCAGCTATAGATTTCTTTGAAATATCTTTAACTTTTTCTAAAAGACTCATCGCTGAACGAGCAACAGAATCAATATCGTTGAATGGACGGTAAGTCATTTACTTTTCTCCCGGAGTATCTTTTTTGTATTTCTTCACAGGAGGATTAGTTCCCCACTCGCCAGCTCCACCAGCCTCTTCAATCTCTTTGAGAGTGTCTTGGTGATGAGCAAATCCACCAGACATCTTAATGCCAAGCTGCCTTGCAGTAGGAGCGACATCATAACTAGCAGTAAAAGCTTTGTTCAAATCAGTGTTTTCATTGACTTTTTTTACTTTCAACTGGGGATGGATCGACCTATGACCGAACTGAGCATGATGCCAAGTTCTCCAAGTGTGAATTTTAACATGATCTTCACTAGATCCTTTTGGAACTTGAACTTTACTATGTTTGTTTCCTACTGATACATGCCAAAGTTCATGACCAGGTTTAGCTTTATCTAATTCAGGAGGTTTCGTATTAGTTCCGCGTGCTACAGTTGATGCTAACTTAGCTTCGTCTAAAGAAGCAACATGCTCTGCAAATTTGCCAAGCTTCTTTACAACTTTAGGACCGGGTTGTTGAGCAGCATCTCTTCGCTTGCTACCTTTTGGCTCATTATCTGTAAAGATAGCTTTCTTACCAGCAGCAACTCGAGACGCATCAAACTTTTTAAGTCTTTGAAGCGCAGTACCAGAACCGCCTTCATTCATTCGGCCAAGTCGAAGATTGTCAAGATATCTAGCTCGATCTAGCTCTCGATTATGCTTCTCACGGTCGCTAGTTCTTTCGCGGGCAACCTTTTTCTTAGCTTGATCTAAAGAAGGACCTTCTTCAAGCTTAGCAATAAACGAATTAACGTGGCCAAAAGCGTGTTGGAACTTATCGCCGACTTTATACTGTTCCCACATCTGAAGCCCAGTGTGATACGCTGCGTAGACTTCATCAATAGAGAGGTTATGAATTTCTGCTTTAGTTACAAGAGCATCAAGACGCTTCTTATTTATGTGCTCTTCTTTCATGTAGTTATTGAAAGACTCGTTAGTCTTTCCAACTCCACGAGCTTTTGCTAATCTAGACATTTCCTTCTTTCTAACCATTGGAAGTAAGCGCTTTGAAAGCGTTCCAATCAGAGAAGCACGTGTAGATACTGCACGATCGATTGACATTTTTTGAGCTGGAGATAGACTTGAATATCGTTCCCCATGCTTTCCAGCAGCACGCTTGCGAAGGACATTGATTGCCGCTCTGCGAGAGCGCATATTCAAGCGATCTGCTGGAGCCATTCGCTTTGATTTAACGCTACGAAGGCGGGCGTAGCGCTTTGAATTTCTTTTAAGAAATCTCGAGCGCTTGATGCGTTGTTGGATTGTTAGGGGTTTAGCTTCTTCGATTGGCTCAAACAGATCGCCCTCGTCTAGAGTTTCTAACTCGACGGCGTCAACATATGCTTGAAGCTCGTTTTCAGTAAACTCAGTATTCAGCTCTTCCATTTGGTCTCCTTAATCGAGAAAACCACGGGAGCCGCAAATAATAAATTCTGGCTACAGCAGGTTTTCCTCAGACTTACTGCTGTTGCTATTTATCTTTTAACGATTCTAGTCCGCTTTTCGATGCGAATAGACTCAGTCTTATAGACTAAATACACGTTGTGCTGCTTGACGTTCATATTCAGACCGCCGTTGTATCGAAGGCCGTCGTATCCCTTCTTAATCAGCCAAGATCTAGCTCCAGCAGTGTTTACCATGCCACCAGAGAGTCCTTTGAATACTTGATCGCCGCTGAGCTCAAGAGTACCTTTCTTAAGCATTGCTAGTACGAGAAACGTATCTTTACCCATAACAAAAAGCCCAGCTCCACGGGCAAATTTGTCTAAATCTGTAGGTAGAATATCAAGAAGATCTTTGCCAGTGAATGTTTGCTCTACATCAAATACTTTGCGCAAAGTCAGTCTGACTGTATAAACTATTGGTTCGCCTTCTTTGCGTGACATTGTTCTAGCATATGACTTACCAACTTCATAATCATCTGTAAAGTACGCGATGCCGCCGCCATAAAAGTCATTAGCTATTCGAGCTTTACGTTGATCAAATTTCGAAAATATTGAATTAGATCCATGAAATACAGTACCTACGAATGCGCCGCGTTTTTGAACTGCCGGCTTTGTATTCAGGTTTTGATCTGTAGGTTTATCGCCGTGGACTTTGATGAAGACTGAACTGATTTTTGTAGCTGAAGAAGCGTATGAGATAATGGCGGACATCACATCATTTTTGTGAGCAGTATCCATTTTACTGATACTTGTTAATACATCAGAAACTTGCACCATTGAGATTACATAATTGAGAGCGTTATCTTTTCGTTCAATTTGAGTAATGAATTCGTCTACTCTCATTTGACGCATGCCAATTGGATCAAGTCTTAAAGCTGCCTCATAAAGACGCTTATAGACTACACTAGCATTCCGTGAATATTCGTGAGTAATTTCTTGATGAGTTACAGTCTTGAAATTCTTATCAAATCTTCTCATAATAGCAAAAAGCTGGCTAGAGCCAACCTTGCCGCCCGCAGCTAAATCGCCATAAATTTCTGCGCTAATACTTTCTGGGCGGCCGAAATTTCTAAGTCTAATTTCTCCGAGGTTGTACTCAACTACACCATCTAAAGAATTGAGAAAACCAACTTTGCCAGTGCTATGAGATTTATATTCGATGTTTGGATTTGTGCCTTTGTTGATGACTTCAGCTTTAGCTTTCTTACCAACAAGCTTAAGCGACACACCAAATACTTTTTCGGCGTGGTACATATCTTCAAGCCAAGCATTGAGCTCTTGTATTGTGCCAAACTGTTTGAAGTCTATATTAAGTAAGTCTTTGTGGACTAACCAAACGTCAGCTGGATTCCACTTGTCAAGATTCATCGAATGATCAGATTCTTTAATCAGTACTTTAGCTCGTTGAGATATATTCTCAACAAACTTGCTCTTTGTTCGATGATTGACTATTAGAGACTTTTGACCGATGAATTTAACGAGAGTATCTGCTACTGTTCTAGCAGATGATAACCACTTCTCATTAGCTTTCTTATAGAGCTCATCGATATTGAAAGCACAATTGATATGCGGATGGCCGTATTGTCTAAGATCTTCTAAAGAATACTCAGTCTTGGGGTGATGCAGTTTAGTTGCTATAAAGAAACCAGTAAGAGATTCTTGCTCAGCAACTGTAAGTTTTAACAAAGGCTCATCTCCGTTGATGAGCTATTTATGCGCTAGAAATTCTTCAACTAATGTAGATTGTAATGAATAAGCCTCAACTTCCCACGGATTATCTAATCGATACTCAGAGCCATAATTTTTCTTATTCCAGACTCGACGATACCCGCCTCTAAATAACTCTTTAAGCTCGCCTCTAGCCATTTGTTTTATGTGGACCATCTCATGAGCGAGCGACAAAAGAAATTCGTCTTCGTCGTTTAAGATTTTTCGACTTAGACTGATCGTAAATTCACGAGGACGTAAATTGTCATCATTCCAAGTACATTCTGCAGAATTTTCTAACTCGTTTTCGTTTTCGCTTGCTTTAATATCGAGATCAATATCAATTGAAATAACTGATGCAAGTCTTTTCGACATCAGTCTATCTGCAAAAAATTTTGTTGCTTCAATCGCTAATTTGCTCTTCTTTTTGTTTAGTCCGATCGTCTGTATTTCCAACCCTATATTCTTCTGGTACAAGCTCTCTCACTCCACTCAATAATAACCAAAGACTACGAAGCTCATTAGCATAGTGTTCCATTATCCAACCGTCGTTCCGAAAATTATTAGCTTCGGAGCGGCACAAGAGAATTCGTTCTCGAATCTTTTTGATTTCAGTTTTCATGCAGCTCTCTGGAATGTAATGATATTGGCTGGAAGGTTTATGATCTTATGATCACGTCTCTTTTTAGCCACTCTTGCTTTGATGCGGTCTTGACGAGATGGTTCTTGTAGCTTAAGAATTCTCTCAAGCAAATCGTCAGACTCATCTTCTGGTACAAGAATTCCACTCTCTAATGGACGAAACAAACCACTTAACATGTTTGTATAATCGTTCATCATAACATAATCGTTAGACATGTCAACAGCTACAAATTCTGGTGGCTTGCCTATAGTTCTGATTTGAAAGTCTTTTGCTAAACGAACTCTAGCCCTGATGACTATACGATGATCGTTGTCATAAACAGCATCACGCATTTCTTTGTAAGGCAAAAAATCTGTGACTCCTCGAACTTCTCCCTCAGGATGCTCGAAATAGAGCGCAGCAGAATCTCTAACAAAGTCTCGTTCAATGTAGAACTTCCAACCCTGCCATTGCAAATCGTGTGTATTCGCCCGCCAACCAAGCCAATAAAGCTCAATGTTGGGAGCGTTTAACTGCTCCCGGTAATTCAAAGCTAATTACTCGGCTAGATCTTCTTCAAGAACTTCAAGCTCATGCTCAAGGTTTCTCAAAACTTTCTTAGCATTCTCGATCTGCTTAAGCTTAAGTCTAATAAGACCAACAGCCTCGTCATGGCGTTCGCCATCAATTTCAGCTTGAGCTTGCTCACGAATCTTATCGATGTTCATCGTTTTCCTCATTATATGAATTTAGTATGATTAGTAATATACTATACAGAGCTAGTCAAAATGTCAACTAAATAAAGAGCCGAAATCTCTTTTTTCGCTCTTAGGCTTTTGCCAATCGGCGCCTGAACTATTAGCTGATGGATCGCTATTTGTTAGCTTATTTTGAGCTGACTGTTCAACATTATAAAGCCTCATTTTTGGTCTGTCAATACCAACGACGAACGTCTTATGTTTGAAAACGTCATTGTATCGGTTCTTCAACTGTTTGAAGATAATTTGTTGAAGAGCTTCAAGAGACTCATTAGCAATGATCGCTAACATAAGATCCGCAGTTGCAGGAAGACCCCATGACTCTGCAGTGTCAGTGATTTCAGGATCACTGTTCTGATATCCACTTCGATTAACCTGTGTTGCAGTCACGATAGGAACATTGAATTGAACTGCGAGACCACGGATTTCTTCTGCGATAGCTTTGACGTAAGTGTATGAACCAACACTAGCATTCATCTTAAGCCGAGAACTAGCACAGATATTCAAGTAGTCGATATAAAGAACATCGGGAACAAAGTTCTTCTTTAGCTTCAGTTCATTCAACAAGAATCTAAAGTGATTTGCACCGACGCTTGCAGTCGGATATTCTTTGACAACAAGTCGTCCCATAGTCTTAGATTTAACTTTAGCGATTTTTTCTTCGTACTGATCACGCGTCAAATCTTGAAGTTCTTGGATAGGAACATTCATCAGATTCGCATCAATACGTTCAGCGATCTTAGTCTCTGACATCTCCATAGTAATATAGAGAACGTTCTTGCCGTCCATAAGATTTGCTGCAGCCATATGGGACATGGTAAGAGTCTTACCAACGCCAGTGCCTGCTAAGAAAACGTTTAGAGTTTTCCGAACAAGACCACCATTCGTAACCACGTTGAGCATATCAATGTCAAACGGAATTCGATCTTCTTTAACGTGGTAAAGATCGTATCTATTTTCCCAGTCGCTTAGAAAATCATGACCAACTGTAGAGTCAAATGATACACTAAGAGCTTTTGAAAGCAGCTCTGGAATTGCTCCCTTGTCGCGAAACTTATCGCGACCTTCGATGATACCAATCGAGTCCATGATCGCATTGAACACAGACCTCTCTTGACAGAATTTTTCAGTCTGGTCTACTAACCAACCCAGATCCTTTTTCTCTTCGTCCAAATCGAAAGAATACTTTTGGACTTCAGAATACTCGCCTTCAGTAATCGTAGTATCTGATTCGATCTCTAATAGAAGAGTCTTATGGGTCGGTAAGCTATTGTACTTTTCAACAAAGTGTTTAATCTTTGAGAAGAGAGTCTTCTCTATGTTAGATTGAAAATATTCTAGCTCAATAAATGGAAGAACTCGTCTAGTGTACTCTTCGTTACTGATCAGATTCCCGATTATCGTCTGTTCGACTCGCATTTGTTTCCTTTGAAATTATCGTATCTACAAGAACATCGCCTAGTTGTGTTTCAAACTGTTGTAGACTCTCTTCTTTCACTTCACCATCAATTAACTCATACGTGAAAGAAAGTCTGAACTCGCCGTTTTCTTCTTCTTGCCCGCTAACTCTGCCATAGCTATAGATGATACCAGAGAACGGTCCATCTTCTAGCTTAATCATGGCTGTTGGAGATACCTGATCTCCATATTCGCCATATGTTAGACGATCAATATCTTCTTCGTCTGGTGTTACGGCTTCAAGAATTCTATACTGTGGTGTATTCATTTTTTCTTCATGTATGAGCGAATTCCTTTAGTCGCGTGAAACTGAAGTTCTCTTCCGTTAATCATGCGAATCCAAAGTATTCTTCGCCCATATTCTCCCCGCTTTGAAAGCATTGCACGGCGTTCTTTTCGATTAGGATTTTTCATCTGTGGTTCTGTAAACTCTATTGGAGTTTCAGAACTATTCGGCTCTAACTTCGGTGTCGTCATCTCTGATGTCGTCGTCGTGTTCTGATTGTTCTCCATCGCCGTACTTAAACTCCTTTGCGGCAGCTAAATCAATCTGATCAAGCAGTTCTTTAGTAAAGAACTTCTCTGGATCAGCGTATATCGTCTTTTCGTATTGTTTTGTTCCGTCTGGCAACTCATAACGGTTTGAAAGCTTCTTAACCAATTCATACTTTTCTGCAAGTTCTAATAGACCATAATATCGGTCAAGTCCGGTCTTGTATGAAAGCTTAGTTGTGACCATCTGGTTTTCTTTAGTGAGACGCGACTTGATGATCCTGAACTTAATGAACACGCCCTGAACATCTTTGCCATCTTTATCTTTAGTCTTTGAAAGGAACAAGATCTGACTAGCGGTGTACTTAAGACCAGAACCGCCTGACATAACTTTAGTCGGAATGTAAGCTCCAACGGCGTCATAAACGTGGTTAGTGACAATGAGCGGAATCTTAGCGCGGGCTAATCGAAGATTAAGAACTCGAAATGTGGCTTTGATAACTTGAGCCCGAGACATGTCTCGAGTTTCTTTGCCTTCAGCCGTGTCTTCCATTTCTTTCGTAGTTGAAAGTTGTCCTAGTGAGTCAAGAATAAAGAGAAGAGGAGGGCGATCGTTCTGCTTAATCTTCATGTAGTTATCGATTGCAGTAATGGCTTTGTGTCTAAACTCTTGAACTGTTACCGGTTCACCAAGAATTACTCGATCAGTATCGATGCCTCTTTCAGTGAGCATCTCTCGAGTGATAGCACCTTCAGTCTCAAATAGAAACACTGCGCCTTCGGGGTTCTTGTCTAGAAAGTATTTGGCGATACCAAGCGCTATGAAGGTTTTGCCAGTAGCTTCTTCACCAGCAATAGCGACAACTTTGTTGTCGACCATTCCACCGTAAATCGATCCAGACAATGCTGCGTTGAGTACATAGCATCCAGTATCGATGAAGCCAGTAAATTCTCCGCTTCCTTTACCGTCTGAAATGAGGTGGAGGTCTTTGTCGTCCATAACGGACAGAAAGTTTTGTATTTTTGTCATTGTATTCTCCTTGTGTGCGATGTATGAAGCGCTAACTATGAGCCTTCTATATATCGCATGATCTCGTCTGGAGCATGCTCATTTCCAGGAATAATTGATATCTTTATGCAAAGAAATCCTCCAATGTTGATATGCGTTCAGTGTTCCAACCGACTGCATTCATAACTGACCTAATAGGTTCAATAAATGTTTTCTCAAACTGCTTATCATAATCTACATGCCGTTCAAGCTTGAACTCTGGTGGAAGAACTGACGGAAACCCAATAACGTTCTCCCTAATCGGGTTTGGCATCTTCAAATAGAGAAATTTGATTTTATTACCAGACTTAATTGGCTCATACTTATTGTCTATTTCGCCAATCTTTAGCAGCTCATTATACAAAATGCTAGCGCGGACGTGGATGGGTGTTCCCTTTTTGTATGTTCGTCCCATTGCCCATTTTTCAATATCGCTAACTCCACGAGGGAAAGAGATATCTTCAGGGCGAGCCTTTTTAAATTTAGTTCTACAGTCATCAATAAAAGACTGAACAGATGACTCGTCTTTAGTCATGATAATACCAAGCGCTTCTTTGATCATTGCGCGAACGATCTGCGGAGTAGACGACTTCACAGCTTCGATGCCAGTGATCTTAATTTTAGGCTCAGCATACTGAACACCTTCTGAATTGAGGACGTTCGCGACGTATCGTTTCTTGCCAGTAAAGATGACTCGATCTGCGATAATCTCTCGCTTCATTGACATCTTTTGTACAGGAGCATTCATCATAACTCTAAGTTCTTCATAAGCGTCAGCTAACATTGGAACTAGATGAGCTTCAGCTATCTGATCAAGAGTACGACACGGATCTTTAACTACTCCGTCTTCAGTCATCTTTTTGATCAATGGTCCGAAATTAACGTATATTGAGTCGGTGTCAATTGCAATAACATAGTCTGAAGTTGTACTAAGAATTCTGTTGAGATAATTGTTCATGTATTTCTCAGACCACCGAATTGTAAGCTGACCGCTGATTGTAATCGCCTCGGCAATACGAGTGTCGTAGTATCTAAAGTAGATATTGCTCATAGCTCCATAGAGCGAGTTCATGAAAATCTTGACTGCGTTTTGTTGATTATCAAAACGCGTAATATCTCGCTTGATAGACAGTACGAGGTCTTTGTTTGCTTTGTCTGTGGTTTCTAATTCTTGTTTACTAACAATAGCTTTCTTCTTCATCTCAGTTCTAAGATCATACATGTCTTCGACAATCTGAGGGAAGATACCTTTAACGTCTGTTCTAAAAAGCTGACCAGTAGCAGTAACAGTAGTGTTTGGTGGAAGCTTTTGTGGTTGACCATTCTTAAGCAGATCGTTTACATTCAATCCAGGAATTATGCCATCCACGATAGTCTCAGGAGACATATTATAGTGTATGATCAAATGCGGATACAGCGAATTCAAGTCGAAAGACATGACCCAGTCATGCATACCAACGAGCGGTTGCTTAACATAAGCACCTTCGATCTGACGATCATTCATTGGTGGATTCTTAGGTTCAACAACAATGTTCTGACGCATCAGTACATTATAGATAAATGAGTCCCATGGTTTTACTGAACCAGTTGCCGACTCATAATTGACGTTCGCCATATGACAGATCGTGAGCGCAAGCGAAATGAAACCAGTCTGATCGTCAATTCTATCGACAAGGTCTACGTCTCTGATATTGTAATCGATGAACTTCTGTGGATTTAGCCGGTAAAGTTCATTAAGAGAACCATACTCAGAATAATCAAGTTTCTTCTCGCCTAAAACTACGTTAGCAATGTTATCTAGTTTGAAACTTTCTTGGTTGCCATACGTGAAACCAAATTTCTTGAACAAAGCTAAATAATCAAGCTGTGATATACCAGGGATTTCGTACTTCACACCTTCAAAACGAGCTACTGCTTTTGGCAGTCTCATCCATGGCGAAAGCATCTTGACTGCATTTTCTCCAAGTAACCGCATGATACGGTTGATCAAATACGGCATATCAAAGAAGTCGCTGTTCCAGCCAGTAACAATGTCTGGAAATCTATTTGACCAGTGAGCAATGAACTTCTTGAGCAGATCTGCTTCGTCTTCACATTTAGTATAGACTACACTAGAAGACTTAATGATAGTCTTAGAGACATTATATTCTACAGTCGAGAATGCGTAAAACACATTGTCAAGATTGTTCTTGAGCGTGATTGCTGTAACAGGATAAAGAGCTTCTGCTGGCTCTGGGAAACCAGCGTCTGATTGAACTTCGATATCGAGTTTTGTTGAGTTGATTACATCAAGATCAAACTTACATCCGTTTGGAAAACGCTCATAGAGATATTGAGCCACGTAATCTTGGTTACCATAAACTTTTGTATGGTCAGTAGAATGACGTTCAATATAGTCGCGCGCTTCACGCATACCACCGGGCTTAATAGCCTGTACTGGTTGGCCGTGTAATGTTTTGAACTTTGTGTTGTTTTTTGTTGGAATGAACAGGGTCGGCGAGAACTTAATCTTCTCTTTGACACGCCTGTTATTTTCATAACCAATGTAGTAAACAAAGTTTCCAACGCGCTCTACGCTGGTGTAAAACGAAGTCAAGCCTAATTACCTCTTTGCTGAATACTTCATCATATCACAATTGTGATGGAATGTAAACAAGATATAGTGCTAAAGCCCTATATCTTTACTTCAAGAATACTTCAGTCATATATAGTTTCGCTATGCGAATTTTGCTATTTACAAGAAGGCCGTACTATGGTACAATGTATCTCCAATGAGGAGAAATATCATGAACTATCGGTCAAAAGTTAACGCTATCGCAAAAGAGCTCCGTACTTCAAAGTATCGGAAGCGTGTTGTCTCTTCTAAGAAAGTGTACAATCGCAAGAAGACCAAAAAAGATCTTCGTGCAGAATAGCCCTAATCTGTAGGCGGGCGTTTCTTTCCAATGTTGTACTTTGGAACGAGTTCCCACTCGTTTCGTTCTTTATATGGAAGAACTTTGATCTGACTGATCGGTGCTTTCTCTTCTTCAAGAATGCTTTTAGTAACAAGATCAACTAGCCCCCACTCTTCTAGTAGAAGAGATATAGTATTGCGCCTAGCGCGATCTGTGTCTGAAAAATTCGAAGGTTTGCCATCTAAAGCAAACAGTTCTTTAAAATGCACAATGTAATATCTGCCCTGCTTATGCAGAATATGACATGATTGAAACAGCATCTTGTCTTTTCGAGAAGCGACTCCAATTCGCGTAAGAGTTTCGCGAACTTTTAGGAAATCGTCTGGTGTTTTTAGTGTGACCTCTACAAGGTCGTCAATACTGAAGCTCATTTTTTCACTCCACCCTTTTCTAGCTTCTTCTTTATCTCGGCTATATCGGCTTTATCGAATATGCTTAAGACTTGAAGAGCTTTTTCATGACTATAGTCATAATACTCGATCAACACTTCCAAAGCTTCCTGTTCCTCGGGTTTGGCCCACTTAGCGAACCGCTTCCTTGGTCTCACTGTATTTATCAGAAAGTCAAACTGGGCTTGCTTTGGCAGATGAGCTCTTTGGTTCATCTCATTTGCTACGTACAGCGTGTCTGGGAAGTACGAGAATTGTCTATTAGCTAGAAAAGGATTATAGCCTTCTCTTGCAAGATCATCATTCTCAGTGCCTCGAGTGATATCTCTACCCTCGTTAATCGCATTGATGTAATCAAACGGATTGGCTTTGGCCATTAGACAAACTCGCAGTCTGCCATAATCTCCGTTAGACAAGCGACAGTATTGATCTCTTGATCTGCAACAAAGGCTGACTTGTATGAGTAATCAGCAATATGCATAACCAATTGTGGTACTGACTTCGATGCTAGTTTTTCGTATGCAGTATCATAAAGTCTACGATATAGAACTGTAGACTCGATGTCCTGATTTTGAGCAACCCACTTACGTACTTCTTTGAAATTTCGTTCTTTGAGAAACGTGATCAACGAATCAAAATTCTCGTCACTCATGGCTACAAGAATGCCAGTATCGATCTTGCCACCAGCAGAGTATCGTTGAAGCTCATTAAGAGTACGGCGCCAATCGGGAAAATGTTTCATAATCAGCTCTGCAACTACTTGCTGCTGATATTCTACACTCTCTTCTTTAAGAATATTCTCGACACGCTTCATGAACTCCATAGCCAATTTCGGCTTAAGCGAAGCTGGCACACGAAATTCGATTACTGAACACCGTGAATGCAGGGGTTCAATGATTCTATTCTTGAAATTGCAAGTCAGAACAAAGCCACAATTTTTAGAGTACTCTTCCATGAAGTTACGAAGAGCTGGCTGAGTTGACTGTGCATTAAGATAATCAGCTTCGTCAAGAATAACGTACTTGCGCTTACCAACAAGAGAAACTGTGCTAGCAAAGTTCATGATCTCAGTTCGCAGAGTATCAATATTTCCTTTAAGCGATCCGTTGATCACGAGGTAGTCAAAACCACACTGCTCTAGCATAGCCTTTGCTACAGTTGTCTTACCTACGCCTGCGCTTCCAGATAGAAGAAGGTTTGGTACGTACTCATCGTCAACGAACTTCTGAAAGATCTTCTTTAAATCTTCTGGAAGAATAGTATCTTCGATAGTCTTAGGACGATACTTCTCGACCCACAATTCTTTCATCATCTCTCTCCATGCTATATTTTTTTAAGTTCTATTTTGTAGATTCAACTGCGATGAAGTAGTTCACTCTGTCTTCGTTTGTAGAAAATTGACTAATACCCTTTGACGAAATCTTAACTTGATAATCGCCTGGAATTAGCTTCAAATTCTCTGTACGAAATACAAACTGAAATGTCTCATCTGTTTCTCCTACTTCAGTGTCGTACTTGTTAGATGTTGAGTTCTTAGTATCTTGAACAACGATACTAATCTTTCCATCTTTACCAACTACTGTCCAGTTCTCGAGCTGAAGAACGCTTGCAGCCTTCATTGAATTTGCAAACACTTCTTTTGTAAGAACAAATTCAGCTGTTACATCTGGTAGACTGAGGTCTTTTGATGGAGGAGCCGTGATCATTGACTTGTCAGCAAAGAAATATTCAATTGCTGATCCATTCCCTTTGAGCTTAACTGAATGTTCTCCAATTGTTAGCTCAGGAGCTTCTTTGAAAAGACTCAGAGTTGCGAGGAACTGGTTCAAATCGTAGATAGCGAATTCAGATTCGAACTCTTCATCGACTGTTGCAGATGCGAAGATAGTCTTCTGTACTGAAATCGTCTTAAGAGCGCTACCTGCTGCTACGTAGATAGATGGATTGATGCCGGTAAAACTCTTTAGAAGAGCTACGGTACGGCCAGAAAGTTTCATGCTATTGTCTCCTTTGATGCATTATAACACTTAAGTAGTTGAAATGAAACTACTTTTTCCCTATTTCGTTCCAATCTGCTGTTGCATTAGCTCCAATTTGAGCTAAATCAACAAGACTTCCGCCAAAAGTATAGGTACCCGTATGGCTAAGTCTCATCCACGGGCACATCCATACTTTGAGCCCGATTTCTCTAGACCATTGGCAAAACATGTAATCTTCTGAAAGATACCGTTTGAGCTTTGGCTCAATCACAGTATCAAAGAAGGCATGAATTTCCCTAGAACCGTCGAAATTTGCAGTCCGAATATGATCTGGTTTGTAAGAAAGTTCTGGATAAGCTTCTCTAAACTTATCAAATGCACGACGTTGAATCATCATGAATCCAGTACCGCCTTCAAGAACTTCTACCGGCTCTCCAAGAGGAATTTGCGTTGTGTTTTCAACGGGATTGAAAACATAGTCACCAACAAAGTTTTCAAGAGCGTTTGGATTATCATCAGCAAAACCCTTGTTAACTGCCATAGCGATCTTCTCCCAGGCAATAGTCTTCTTTGGATATGGGCCACAGATGATATCATATCCGCTATCATCTGCAGATAGCGCTGCGAGAGTTAAGACATCGTTCGGATCAAATCCAATATCAGCATCGATAAACATCAGATGCGTACAATCAGAGCGAAGAAACTCGTCTACGCAATAGTTTCTAGCACGAGTAATAAGAGACTCATTGAAGAGATAGAAGAACCTAATCTCAATTCCATAATGAGCTCCAAGAGCTGCTAGATCAGCAGTAGACTTAGTATATTGTCCACCGCACATGCCGCCATACATTGGTGTAGCAACGAAGATCTTTCGCTTTCTAAGTTCTTCGATTTCAATCTTAACTTCCATTTACTCTTTAGCTCCTTGGCCAGTATCGTGTGCATGAACCATCATCATCGTATAGTGAATAACTTTGAACAAGTCTTTACGCCAATCTTCGGGCTTACCCTTACGACCATAACGCTGAGCATACTTCATAACGTTGCCGAGCAAGAAGCCTTGAGCCATACCAGAGTCGACGATAAACTCTGTAGCTTGAAAACGATTTTGTGAATAGTGTTGTCCATAAGTCTTTTCAATGTACTCATGGAGTTCTGCAAGGAGTTCATCCTCAGCATACTTATAGTCATGACCCTCATTGTAAGAAGGAGTCAAGAGTCCCGGCCGTTCGTTCATCCCATACCTCATATAGTTTATTCAAATTCGATTGGAAGAGGCAATCAGCTTCTACCATAGTTCTATTACCGTCTAGAGTTTCTTTAACTTCTGTAGCCATATCTTTAGCAGTTTGAAAAGGAACATTCTGACAAATATGGTTCACTGACCGCTCGGGATTAAGTAATTCAAAATCTGCAGGTAGTCCCATGATCGTCATGGCTTCACGATATGTGATATACCGGTCTTCATATGGATGTGTTAGCATCGTTGGGTAATGTCCAACGAATGCTCCGATATAATCTTTCGGAATTATTGTTCCACGGCGCATAATATTTCCGCCGTCAGCTAACTTCTTAAACTTGCGCTCGCACTTTGGAATTTCACGATCGTATCCATTTTCTTCCATCCACTTACCGACGCGATCATAAGTGTATCCGGCTTTCTCAATCAATGACTCGACATCGTTACCACGTACGTTAGTAGTCTCAAGTATATCAAAATATTCTCGATGTGTGATGCCATCATAGACAACTTCCAACAAATACCGATAGTAGGGATCATCAACCGATGGAGTCTTTGAATTGATTGGCTCCATCTGGAAGTTTGCTGTTACTCCTGAGATTACTTTCTCAATTTTAGTATGTTCGCGTTGAATGTAGTTGAACACTGGAACTTTGTTACCAAGCTCTGACTTCTTCCAAAAGAAATAGAATGTTCGCTTACGGAACTGTGGAATTCCATGATTGATGTTCTTCGTCAGATAAAGACTCATACCATAGCCGTTTTCTTTGGCGATTGCTCTAAGCTTATCAAGCATGAATTTACCAATCTTCCCTGGAAGAGCTGGAGCGTTCTCTCCCCAGAACACAGTTGGCTTAACTTCTCCTAGAATATATCTAGCCGTCTTCTCCATCCACTGATTATTTGGATTGTCTTCGCCAGCTTTGTGATGGTATTGACTAAGTCCTGCACATGGACACACGCTTGAAATTACGTCTACACTATATGGATGAACTTGTCCTTTATCGAGAACAAAATACGGAACTTCATTTTCGTAGTAGTTCAGGAGATGGCTCTCGTTAGCAGCGAACGGGCTGTAGCTTAGAATGTAATCAGGACGATTGCCCCAAACTTCGTCTGATGCTAAAACTTCGCCGCCGATTAATGGTATAATAGTTGCGTGTTTCATGAAAAATGTTACTGCTTTATGAAAAAAAGTACTCGAGTGTGCTTTTCTTGCTATTATTGTACTCAGCGCCTTGCCAATAAGGATAGTGCTCTCTTGACAAGTGGACTGACTTCGGCCTCTCCATGACCTTAAAGTCCATTTCGCCAAGCTCGTTATAGAAAACTGGAGTGATCCACTCTTTGAATACGACAGAAGTACTTTGTACTTTCTTCATTGCATATTCTTTGAAATGAAGACGAACAGCATTTCGCTCTGCCTGCGAACCAAAGAAGGGTGTACCTTCGTAGTGGCCGCTCTTAGGGATATTGCGTCGTTCATTTTCGATAGGAAGAAGTTCGTAGATCGCTTTGGTCTCATATTGAAGTTTGTCTACTGCATCTATATATCTATCGACGAGGTCCTCTACAGCTTTTATTGGATCATCAAAACGACAAAGATGATGACGAACATCGATATTACCAAAATAGAATTCAACGTTCTTAATCGTCTTTAATTTCGGCATAAAAGAATCAAGGCCGACATTCAAAGCTCCATGAAGAGTCTTAAACGGAACTGAGTTAACATTCCAACCTGGACGATACATACAGATTGCATGACTGTCACCAATCACAATATTCTGCCACGGGCCAAATGGTTCAATGATTTTAGCTCTTGATTGCATCGCACGTAAATTATCAAAATCAACTTCTAAGAATTCTTTGACGATACCATCAGTAGTTCCATGCTTACGTACATATCCAGCGATCTTGTTCTCAAGCATGGTTGCATAGTCTGGCATTGGCCAATGAATTGAATAGACGTCGCCCTTGAAACGACTGATATTACGAGTATTGTATGCGTGAGGAAAATTTCTGACTCCGCCAAATAGATTGAGGTCTTCTTGTCCTTGCCAGTCGTTCCCATGGTACATGTACATATGATCGTACACATTAAAGTCTTTTGTCTTATTAGCTTCAATAGCTGAATCGCCTTGAACACTTGGAGTACTCATAGCTACATCGATATGCGGAAGACCCATACTCTTAAGAAGATCAGCATAAATCGCGCCTTGAGCTGCTCTATGACTAGTCATCTGAAACGAACATGGGATGAATGGAGCTGCTAAAACTGTTTTCACGGTCATACTAAAAAATCCTCTAATGTACTTGAAGTCATTGTCTTAATTCGAGATACTCTACGGCGGTCGCACGCCTTTGGATCGTTTCTAATCTGTAAATATATTCCGAACTGACATGCTGCTACTTCAGTACCATAGTATTTGAGACTGTCTTGAGGTTCTGAAAATACATTATCGATGTTATAAGCATTTGGATGGAAATCAACTCCATCAACAAGGCCGATGTTATCACTCTGTTCACGTAAGAAATAGATGGATTCGGCGTAGAGCTTCTTAGGAGCGCCGGGCCACAAAAGAGCGATCGTGTAACGAGCTCCTGGTCCTGGTGCAACAAATCTCTGATCATGATGATACTTTGTTGATGGGATGACTGAGGTAGAGGCTCCACAATGAAATCCGTAATACTCGCCGATCCCTGGTCTTTTCGTGAGCTCGTCGTAAGCTCTTTTCATATGATCTGTCGTATAGAGATGCTCGTACAATCCGTCTTTCTTAAATGATGCAACCCATTCAACTACATCGACCGCGTGAAATTTTCTGGTAGGCTCATCGTACTTAGCTCTACAGAAGTTTCTTGCGGACGTCTGAATGGAAGTGTGTAACTCGGTGGTCCCCCAGATAGGCTTCTTGTTAACCAAAGTTTCGAAGTCGATCGTTTCTCTGATGCTACGAGCATAGCCAAAGTCCCCTTCTGCCAGCCGGTCGAAATCGACGAAGCAGTCATTTGGATTGTTGCTCCCTGTAATTGTTTGATGTACCCCACGCGCCCCATAGAAGTGCGAGATAATCGTGTTACCAAGTATGTTGAATGCCGACATGTCAGCTTGAGAGATGACTTGTCCTATGTACCGCATTCGATCGTCTAATGTAATTGTTGGATGGAAGTACTCGACTTCCCAGCCAAGACCTGGGTCAGATTCTCCAAAACGATTTACTGGTTCATATGACGGAGGATGAATGAAACCCTGTTGGATACAAGCACGTTCGTTTACTTTGCGCAAAAACCAATTGAAGTCTTTCAGAACTTCTTTGTCAAAGTTCCACCAATCGTATGAATAAGTTTGTTTCATTTAGAGCTTGAATACTCCAATCTTCTCGTAAGTATCTAGTAGAATAACTTTGGGTCCAATACCAGCAGTTCTGAAATGTTGTTCGATCTCATTAGCCTGAACATGATCATCTTCAAAGTGAAGAACTACGCGGATACCCATGTTGTATAGTCTCTCAAATGTACTAGCCTTGTGGCGTCCTGAAGCTATTCTACCATATTCAACATCGGCACGTGAAAGCGTATTAAAGAAAATCATGTTAGGAATTCCGCGACCGCGGATGAACCTAAGAGTCTCTTCTCGTTGCTCAAAAGACCGACCAGTGACGATCACATCTTCTGGACCAGGACGCAGACCTTCATAATTAGCGCCAAGAAACAATACGCCGTCGATATCATATGAGTTGATGTTAATCATTTTCTATCTTTCTGGAGCTCCGTGATCTTCCATACAACGAACTGATATAGCAGCGATTTTTCTAATGTTATGAAGAGCTTTTTCGTCTCCAGCGTTTTTTACCCAAGCAGTTGTAGCTTCTTGAATATAATGATGCAACATTGTAATATATGCGCCAACTTCATGAACACCTTCGCTAGATGTTCTATCAGCGCTAAGCGAATCTTGATAATCTCGCTCGCCATCAATCACACTATAGACAGCAGTCTGTGTTAAAGATAATTCAGCTGGTTCTTGTTTTATTGTTGGTTCATTGCGATATATTTTCATAGATTTTTCATTTAGAAAGGAACTTCTTCTACATCGTTTTCAGAGCGATGAATATTGTTCAGCAACAGAGAATCAGTTAGTCGTCTTTCTGCTAAAGCTTTACACTCTTCAAGAGCATCGTCTAACATCATTTGAGTTGGTGGTGTTTTCTGAGTAGCGGCTGAAGGACCACGCAATGAACCAACAAGACCGAGCTCTTTAGCTACTTGCAAATATCTAATTGCATCAATTACGACGCCAGCAGAATTTGGAGAATCTTGAACTGAAAGCTTTGCTTCAAATAGAACAGGAGCTCCACCAAAACCAGTTGCTTCGATAGTAAAGTACGCCACCTTGTTGTCTCCTTGGTACGGAATGTAAGAAGACGGGCCAGCATAGATTCCATTCTTAGGAACAGGAATGTGTCTAAGATCATTTTGACTGCGAATCACGTTCTCTTTCGAGATCTTTTTGCTAGCAAGACGGGTGTGGTCCATCATGTTTAGAAAGTCTGTGTTTCCACCATCGTTGACTTGTTTATGAAACTTGATTTGCATACCGCGATTGAAGAACAGCTCTTGAAGAGACTGCGACATGACACTGGCGCCAAGTTGGCTACGCATATCGTCACCAATCGCGGGAATACCAGCATCATGCAAACGATCTTCCCAATATGGATCAGATACAATAAACACCGGAATACAGTTGACGAACGGAACTTTTGCTTCAAGACAAGCTTCAACATAAAACCGAGTAGCAGTTTCAGATCCAACTGGAAGATAGTTTAAAAGAACATCGATCTCATTATCAATCAAGTCTTTGACGATATCGTCGTGGTCTGGCTCTGGATCATACGTCGGACGGAAACTTTCATCTTCTGGAGCGGTCAGCATATGAGGAGCAACACCGTCAAACAAAGCACCACGCTTTACTTTCACATCGCTGCAAACATGGCTCAGCATATGAGAACGAGTCTTTGCATCGTAACCATCTAAAAGATCAATAGCACAATTTGGTTTCGCGTTGATAGCGTCTCTTAAATATCGACCTACTTTTCGCTTATCAATATCGTAGGCTAAAACAAAATTGATATGCTCTGGACGGTATCCACCAATCTCAACAAAAGCTAGACCAGCAGTTTCATGCGTTGCTGAGTAAAGAGCAGTGCCTTCTACTAAAGACTTCGTACAATTTCCAACGCCGACAATCGCTACTCTAATAATATCTTTCATCCATATTCTCCTATCGAATTACCGTCCAGCGGGTTTGTGATGATCTCTGCATATACGGAAACATCAGACCGCCTCGGGGTGCTCCGTTCTTAAGACGTTCTAGTTCAGCTTCTTGCTCTCGTTTAAAGACCAATTCTTTAACCGGCTCGCTAATACGTCCTGATTGATCTATTTCAATGATGTTAACATATGACTCATAAAAAAGCTGTTTAGTGCGCTCATAAGATACTCGCCACTTGTCTTGGTTTGCAACTTTATCACGCGGATCTGGAATCACCACATCTACAATACCAACTTGAATAATTGCTTGTGCGCAACCTTCGCTGCATGGAGGAAGACCATTCACGTATAGAGTCGCGCCGCGAAGCGATACACCGTTCCAAGTTGCGTTATAGATACAATTGGTTTCTGCATGAACAGTGAGAGAATATTTCTCTTCTCTATCTGTAAGTCTCTCGTTAGTATCGGAAATATTGCGAGGAAACCCATTATATCCAGTAGACAAGATTTGTCCAACTTCACCAATAGCTACTGCGCCAACTTTAGTGCTTGGATCTTTAGACCAGCTTGAAATGTGTTCAGCTAAATCTAAATATCTACGGTGCCACGTATTTGAAATGCCTTTCATAGACATGCAAGCTCCCAACTGACCAAATAAGTTTGCCCTTTGGAAGATGTAAATCTTCTGCGAGCATTGTAAACACGTGGTCCTGCCACGCCCAGTCATTTCTGTAACCAAACACTACATCGTTAGATCGCATATAAACTAGCGCGTGCAATTGGTTATCACGCACTAGATATTGCACAACGTTAGTGCACATGAAATCTGACATTCCTTCACGATTATAGTCTACATGCATCGAAGGACGACTGTAGATCATAACTGCTCGACGACTATTCGGGGCACGACGAAGTTCTTCAAAAACATTCTTGTACTGGTAGCCATTGTCTTTTGAAAAAACACACCAACCATAATTTGAGTTGATTTCTCCATTCGGAGTAGCTACTTGAGCCCAGATCTGCGGAACTTTACCGGGGATGTCGTTGACATTTAGAGACTGAGACTCATACCAATCGATTTCACGCTTAATGTAATCTTCGTTTGGAGTGCCAAAAATCATCGGCTCATTGGCATGAAAATTCACGCCAATAATCTCGATCGTTTTAACGCCCGTCTTATCTATGACAAAATTCTGGCCTTCAAGATCTTCTACAAAACGAAGTCTAATATCAGCAACTTTCTCCATTGTTAGTCTTTAGTTTCCTTTTTCTGTGTTAATATTATAGTTTTTACTAGATGTGGTACCAACGCTGAAAGTTGAAGTACTCTCTTCAACAATTTCTCTGTTGAACATATCAGCACCAAGGTTTTGTCCATGAATCTTACCGCGCATCCAAGATACTGCAAAAGAAGCGTAGTTGATGATATCTTTGTAAGTGTCTTCAATGGACTCAAAATTTGGTTCTTGGCCAACGTGAGCAGCTTCAAGTAACGACTGTGCGCGAAGCATTTTTGCATGAAGAATATCGTGAATTGTATCTATCCCTCGAGTATAGTACATTGCTTGCACTACTCTTGAATTCGGGTTTTGATAATCACGAGATTTATTGAGCTGCAATTCAATACATTCGTTCAAAACTTTTACTGACTCTTTCAATTCTGTATTACTCATCGTTATCTCCTTTGAATTTCTCTGGAGCGAACCACTTCAGCTCAGGATCACCCTTAAAACCACGCTCCCATACCCACCAAGAAAAACAGATAAGTCCTCCGTTTGGACTCACGGGATCAAAATTTACTCTACTACTAAAAATCCACACCCGTCTTGGCGGATGAATTTTGAAAAACTCGTATCGTTTCTTGCTTTCAACAAATTGAAACCTAAGAAGCCAAGCGTGTTTAACTACATTGCTGTTGATAGTCTTCTCGATGAACTCTTTAGCAAGAGTGTACGGAGGATTTCCTACTACTGAGTATGTATCATCGCCAGTGAACAAACTTGACAAATCGTCAGTAACATAGTTGAGATTTGTATCAGGACTGAATTTTTCAGTCGGATAAAGCTCGTTTGATCTAACCGGAAGACCGAACTGTTTGACAGCGTTTACCATAAAACCATTGCCAGCGCACGGCTCTATTACTGTACCAGGAAATTCTTCTTTCTTCAAAATAGCATGAGTGATCGCAGTTGGAGTGTCATAAAGATCGTTCTTATTTCTCTTCTCTTTGTCGCCATGTCCTGACACGGTATGAAACTGAATTGCCACTAGTTAAATCTCCTCCACTTTGAAATCTCAATCGACTTATCATAAAGAATATTAGAAACATCTTCTGGAATGACTGCGATTTCTCTACAATGCTTTAAATGATATGACCTCACTAGGTTGCCGTTGTTAGTTTTCATAGTTTCATACACTAAAGGATCTGTATGTTTTTCGCACAGATAAAGTTTTGCTGCTTCAGTTTTAGACTCTGGTACTCGAACAAAGAACAACTTATCAACAGAGTCGACTTTTCTCCATTGTGACTCATCAACCCAAAACCCCTGGGTCTTATGATTTAGACGAAAAGTCTTGACTTCATATGTCTTATTGCCGATTGTTCCATCTTTATCTTGATCAAACCAATCATCTGTTCTAGATGCTTCTTCTAGAAAATGATCAACGATGATCTCGCCGATTACTCCAATCGTCTCTTTACTCAAGCCCTTCACCTAAGCGAACTAGCTTCTGAAGTCTCATAACATCAGCAGCGACGTCATGAAGAGGATCATGCTTCTTAAAGACTACGTCATCTCCAAAAGGAATGAAACCGTTGTTCTTAAGCCTAAAATCAGTCTTAGCATCGATGTATGTTCTAGTATCACGAACTGCGAAATACTTAAGATACTGTTCTAGTTCATCTTTAAGCATAGCATCGTTTGCAAGACGTAACATGATGATTGGATCAAACGTATTTGAACGTGTCCACCAATACGATACTGGATTTTCTTTCAGATACTGGATAACTCGTCCAACAAATTCTTCAGTAAAAACGTCAAGCTTACTGTTAGGAACGATTTGCTTCTTGACTTCTGGTTCTTGAGAATCCCACCAGTCTAAAACTTTTTGCTCGATTTTATACTTGAAATTCTCAACTTGCCATCTAACGTCAAGCTTCACGAATTCCATACCGTCTACAAGCTCATCAAACTCGTATGGTTTAGACTGAAAACGATCAGCGTCGAAAGTAATGAAAGCGCAATTGACTACAGCGCAATTAGTTGAGTCTTGACCAAGAGTTTCAAAGTCAAATATGAAGTGTTTGCCTTGCATTATTTAGTCAACTTTCCGTGGTTATCAGCATGTGATGGTTTTTGCCAACCTTCTGGCTTCATAAGATCTGGAAGTCCAAGAGGGTTTGGCCGGTTTTCTTTAACGCCGGCACGCTTTCGCATATTGGCAAGATGAACTTCATCCCACGCTTTATATGCGTCGTTGGCGATTAAGTCAAGAGTTCCGATGTCGACAACAGCAAGATCGATCAGACCATCGATGATCTCTTCAGCATCACGAGCATCGAGCGCTTCTTGGATTTCATCAAGCTCTTCACGAAGAAAATCTACACGGAACTGAAGATAAGCGAACAACGTATCTTCGTCCATTTTGTCGAAAGCTTCGTGAAACTTGTAATGGGCGTGCATCTCATTGATGTCTTTTACCCAGTCTTTACTCATTACTCTCTCCTTATTTAATCATTCTAAACCATTGATATCATTATGTAAACTACTTTTTCATAGCTCTACGCATTTTTTTTCTTTGTGTTTTTCCACGTGTCAACTCAAATTTATTCGCCTTAGAAGTAAACACTTCGCCTTGGAGGTGATCACACTCATGGAGAATAGCTCTTGCCGTCATACCAGAAAATGCTCTAGTGTGAACTTCTCCGCTCTCATCAGCGTATCGTGCTCTAACTCCAGTAGATCGCTTGATCTTCATAAAGAGACCTGGGAACGAAAGACAACCCTCTTCGATGTTAGCTAAGTTTTCTGACTGATCAACAATCTTTGGATTAAACATTGCAAAAATAGTTCCAGGAGACTTTGAGTCTCCAATGATAAAGACTGAAGCATTAACGCCGCACTGATTTGCGCTCAATCCAAGACCGCCGTGCGCGACTAAAGTCTCTTTCAGATTTTCGAACAGTTCTGTTGGTTTGATTACAGGGTCAGCGAAATCGAATGCTTTAGTCGGCTTCTTCAGTTCAGCATAGTCATCTTCAATAATTTTGTAAACGGCCATATTTTTCTCCTATAAATAAATAATGATCAAATTCTTTTCAGCTCTCACTGCAGTTCTTTTTTTAGCTGCTCCAGTTCAAGCTCAATACGCTACTGGAAGCGTAACAGTCGAGTGTTACCCGCCAGAAGCTCTTGAATCTTTGATGAAGTCTGATAGAGCTGTTGAAATCTATGAGTCGTATGCATCAGAAGCTGACTCATACTTCTATACAGTTATTAGCAAAGACGGTAGAATTGCTCATTACAAGATCTTTGAAGCTCAGGAAAACGTTCCTAAGCTTGCTTGTAATATGAGAGCTGGTCAAATCATCAATCATATCAATAAATCCGATCAAGGTACTTAAGCAGCCATTCTGCTGTAGTTTCCCGCCTTTTCAAATTTGATTACAGACTTAAACTTGTCCTGTAAGATATCGCCTTTATGACTGATAACGAAGACGTTAGACTCTTTGCCAAGTTCATTCATCAACTTCATAAATTCGTCGCTGCCATCAGAGTCTAACGACGCGTCAAAGACCTCGTCCAAAATCAATAGATTTGTGGCCATTGAGTTCTTCATCTTGGCGATTGCTCTCCAAGTCAGCAACAGTGATAAGTCAATTCGCATCTTTTCTCCTTCGCTGAACGAAGCATAACTAAATTCATCACGGTGCCGCGACTTGATGACTTCATCGAAATTCTCGTCAAGCTCAAAGTTGACGAAGAAATCCATAGCTGATAGATACTTATTGACTAATCTATTGAACACTGGAATATATTGCTTAACTATTTGAGTTTTGATGCCCTTATCTTTGAGTAGATCAGCAGCTAGATCAAGGACTCCTCTTTCAATGATGAGCTTCTCGAGTTCAACTTCAAGAGAACTGATTTCAGTTTTGATCCGTTTGATCTCTTCAAGAGCATTATCAAGCTGTGAAGTATCAACGCTTTGTTCGCCGAGCTCATTTCGCAATCTCTGTAAAACGTGATTATACTTAGAAATTTCTGAATTCAGAGTCGTCGATTTAGTTGCTAGCCTACGGTAATCTTCAAGCAACTGATTAGCAGCACTAAATTCTGAATTCAATTCACTGATCTTTTCAGTGAGTTGCGTTTCAGCAGTTTCTATCTCTGAAATGCAATCATCTTTTTCGTTGAGCTTCTTCGATTTGAGATCTATATCGATAGTCTGTGTGCAAGTCGGGCAGTTGTCGTTTTCCTCATAGAACTTTCGTTCTTTAACGTGACGCCTTCGTTTGTCAGAAAGCGTAGATTCGATGTTACGGACTTCGTTGATCTTCTTCTGAATCGTAGCAACTTGTTTCTCTGGATCTCCGGCAGAATTCAATTTGGCATCAACATCTCTAAGCTTTTCAAGAAGATCATCAACAAGTTCTATGTTTTCAGAAATTTCTGTTTCAATCTTATCTACACGGCGCTTAGCATTCTGCTGAATTTCACGAACGTACGACTCGTGAACACCAATCTTTCCATTCTCTGCTTTGATCTTACTTTCAAGATCTTTAATATCAGTTCGATTTGTAGCAATTCTATCTTTAAGCAGCACATTCATTGCAGTGAAGATTTTGATATCTAATAGATCTTCGATGATCTCGCGGCGCTGACCAGTAGACAATTGCATGAATGGTGTAAACATACGCGAACCAAGAACTACGATCTGTGTAAATGAAGTCAAATTCATCTTGAGAATATTCAGCTCTAAATGATCTTGATAGTCTTTCACTGACGCAGTCTGTTCGAGAAGCGTACCGTTCTGATATATCTCAAACACATTTGGTTTCATTCCGCGAATGATTTTGTACTTAGTCTTGCCGATAGAGAAGCCGACTTCAACAACGAGCTCTTTATTGTTAACACTGTTAACAAGCAAGCCTTTTACGACCTTTCTAAATGGCTTACCAAAGAGAACAAACGTCAAAGCATCAATAATAGTCGACTTACCTGCACCATTCTTGCCAACAACAAGAGTAGTAGCTGATTTGTTAAGTTTGACTTCAGTCCATGTCGCACCAGTAGACAGCAAGTTCTTCCACTTTACGTATTCAAAAAGAAGAATCATTCTATATGCTGAGCTTCTGTATAGAGTTGAGAAAAGAGACCTGAAAGAGCAGATTTATTGACTGCAGTCTTGATCTTATCGACGTAAGCATGCAGTATTGTAAGAGTATCTTCTGCTTCACTGATGATATCATCAGCATCTTCATCATCTAAGTTTTGATGATCATCAACAATTTTATAGTCTGAAGGATTTGAATCAGTCAGCTTCTGCATCGCGATATCGAACCAATATGGATTAGTCTTATTTTGAACTATGACTTTGACATACTTGTCTTTCAACTCCTTGAAGTCCCAATCAATTGTTTCTTCAAGAGTTTTACCTTCGTCGTCATAGAATAACTTGACAAAAAGTCTGTATGGATTCTCTATAAACTCAAGTTCGCGAGTTTCAGTATCAAAAATATGAAAACCCCTTGGATCTTCAAAGTCATGCCAAGTAGTCTCATAAGGACTACCAAGATAATTAATGTTGCCGCTAGTCGACTTATGGTGAAAGTGACCAGAACATACAATGTCGAAGTCCTTAAATAACGACGCATCAAGACCTTCATGGTTTGGAGAACCACGATACATCTCAAATCCTTTTAGCTCAAGATGTCCCATGAGAATCTGAGCTTTAGTACTTGTAATCAGTTCTAATGACTGATGAAAGTTTTGATTGTGTATCCAAGGCACGAAAAGAACTTTAACACCATCGAAGTCGACTTCAGTTGGATCAGTATAGATGTGGATTTTCGAATAACTCTCGCCAAACAGCTCCCCCATTGCATTAACTACGTTAGTATGACGAAATGGAATGTCGTGATTACCCACAGAATAGTGTATATCGATATCTCGTTCAAGAGCTGGAATGATCATTCCTTTACGCATACGATTGAGCGTTACAAAGTTAATGAACTTCCGACGTTCAACAATATCTCCCAAGTGGAAGATTGTTTTTATACTGCGACGGTCGATTTCTGGAAAGAATACGTTCTCGTAAAACGCATCAAAATGGTCGTACATCGCAAAACTATCGTTACGGACTCCCCAGTGAGTGTCCGTTATCACAGCGGCTTTCATACTATTCTTTCTTTGCCGGTTCTTTCTTTTTTCTCTTAGTCTTCTCGAAATTGTCGATGAACTCGCTAACGTATTCTTGCGACCATTCGTTATGACTACCCGCTACATCATAACTATGATCTGCTGCATGAGTAGCTGTAGTGTTCATCATCTGAGCGTTTTCCATCAGCTTAAGCTTAGTGTAAAGCTCTTTCTTCTCTTTCTCAATTCTACGTAAGAAAGCAAAGAAAATAATCTGATTGAAGTAACCGAATGGATTTTTCTTGTCGTTGCTTGGATCAAAATTATCAATGTACTGAAGACAATTTTCAATAGCATCAGAAATCATTTCCTCGCGAAAAGGATACTTGCTAAAGTTTGGACTGTACGAACGATGAACGGCAATCTTCATAATGCTCTCACCAATATATCTCGATACTGGTGGCCGCGGTAAATCTTTTTCGATTGCTTCGTTAACTTTTGCCTTATATTCTGACATTGCTTGAAAGAGTTCTGCGTTATCAACATAGTTGATTCGCTTC
>Ga0075119_1000080_pt1 | contig 50641 bp, 43 predicted proteins | sample AntAceMetag02UK9_FD_69791 | JGI IMG/M metagenome (GOLD analysis project Ga0075119, IMG submission 69791) | Saline lake microbial communities from Ace Lake, Antarctica - Antarctic Ace Lake Metagenome 02UK9 | ecosystem: Environmental > Aquatic > Non-marine Saline and Alkaline > Saline | place... | reverse complement strand
ACTTGTTTTACTGTAAATATATAGCGATATGCCTGATTTAGAAAAATTAAAGTCTCAAATATCTTCTTTAGAAGAGCTAATTGCTTACTCTTTCAAGGACCAAAACCTTCTGATTTTAGCCTTTGTTCATAGCTCTTACGTAAATGAAAACCAAGAAGCCACAGAAATGAGCAATGAGAGATTAGAATTTTTAGGAGATGCGGTCTTAGGTCTCATTATTGCAGACCACCTCTATCGAGATCTGCCGAAGAATTCAGAAGGCGCTCTCTCACATCTGAGATCAAGGCTCATTGAGTCGGCATCTTGCGCTAAATATCTTGAAAAACTTCAGTTGGAGAACTTTCTCCTAATGGGAAAAGGAGAAAAGAAGAACTTCCTCTCGCAGCCCAATCCTTCTATCTCAGCAGACCTTTTTGAAGCGCTCATAGGCGCTCTCTATTTAGATGGAGGTATAGCTCCTGCAAAAGATTTTATCTTTACACATTTCAAAAGTGAAATCGAAGAGATTATGCAGCATCCCATACAAAACTGGAAAGCTGAGCTGCAAGATTACACTCAGAAAAAATATCAAAAAATCCCTGTTTACAAAGTTATTGAAGAGGTCGGTCCCGACCACAATAAAACTTTCCAAATTTCTGTTTTTATAGATGACATGATTTTAGGAAGCGGATATGGTTCTTCTAAAAAGAGTGCTCAGCAAGCTGCGGCTTCTGAAGCTCTTTATCGTTTGAATCTATCTGAAGTCCTGGAGTAATAATGGCCAAACAAAAGGTCGTGTGGAGTTGTATAGAATGTGGTCACCTGCAGCCTAAATGGTCTGGTCAGTGCTCTTCTTGCGCTCGTTGGAATGTTTTTAATCAAGAAATAGAACACAGTAAAGTTGAAGCTCGCTTTAAGTCTTCTGAAGCTAAGGTTTCAGAGCCTATTAAACTAAACGAAGTTCGATCAGATTCTTGTATCCGAATGTCTTCCAACTCCCCAGCTTTTGATCGTCTACTAGGTGGAGGACTCGTAACCGGTTCCTTAATTCTTCTAGGGGGAGATCCGGGAATTGGGAAATCGACTCTCTTACTTCAAGTGACCGCCCAGTATGTTCAAAAGGGATTGAAAGTCCTTTATATCTGTGGAGAAGAATCTATAGAACAAGTCTCTTTAAGAGCAAGAAGGCTTCAACTGCAAGCTGAAGAGCTCCTTCTTTTAGCAGAGACTGATTTAAGCACGATAAAACTGCAGATTGAAAAAGTAAAACCCGACATCGTCATCATAGACTCTGTTCAAGTCATCTATAAAAGTGAATTACCTTCACTGCCAGGATCTGTCTCTCAAATTAGAGAAACTACAACAGAACTTATGTATCTTGCTAAAAGTCTTAATGTCTCTATTTTCTTAATCGGACATGTTACGAAGTCAGGTGAGATTGCAGGGCCTAAAGTTTTAGAGCACCTAGTTGATACGGTCCTCTACTTTGAAGGAGATAGACAACACCATTACCGCATTTTGAGAGTGGTCAAAAATAGATTTGGACCTTGTGATGAAATCGGAATTTTTCAAATGAATCAAAAGGGTCTCGAAGAGGTTAAGAATCCCTCTGAAGCCTTTTTAGAAGAGCGTAATTCACAGATGCACGGCTCTGCCATCATCCCAACTATTGAAGGCTCTATTCCCATTTTAGTGGAAGCACAAGCCTTAGTCACCACCTTAGCCTACAGCACTCCTACTCGTAAATGTATGGGAATAGATCCTAATAGGCTTGCACTGCTCCTTGCGGTCCTCGACAAGAAAGCCGGTTATTCTCTTCAAAAAGATGATGTTTTTGTGGCTCTCGCAGGAGGAATTCGTATTCGAGAAACCGCTCTAGACTTAGGGGTCTTAATGGCCATAGCTTCTTCATTTAGAGAGCTAAAAATAGATCCCCACCTCGTTATTTTAGGAGAAGTTGGTCTAGGGGGAAATATACGGCGAGTCTCTCGCATTGAAAAACGACTCAAAGAAGCTGTACGAATGGGCTTTAAGAGCTGTTTAATTCCCAAAGGAAATATGAAAGATCTTTCAAAAGATTTTTTGCAAACAATCGAAGTTCATACTATTGATTTTCTAGATCAAGCAATAGAGTTCTGTTTTGAAAACTAAAAATTTATCCATTATAGTAGGAGCTCGGACTTCGAAGCTCGCAGTAATACAAGTAGAAGAAGTTGTAGAGGGGATTCTATACCATCATCCTCACCTCTCTTTTGCTTTGAAATGTTGTCAAACAAAAGGTGATATAGACCAAAAAACTTCGCTCAGAAATTTGGGGCAAACCGATTTTTTCACACACGAATTGGACCAGTGGCTCCTTACTAAAAAATGTCGAATTGCTATACACTCAGCAAAAGATTTACCAGACCCTCTTCCTAAGGGTTTAAAAGTTGTAGCTCTAACCCAGAATAAAAATAACAAAGATGCTCTTGTTTTAAAATCGGGAGCAAAACTTAAAGACTTTTCTAAAATTTTCAGAGTAGGTACTTCATCTCTCAAAAGGCAAGAGGGGATACAAAAGCTTGTTCCCAGCGCTAAGATCTATGATATTAGAGGCACAATTGAAAACAGAATTCATAAAGTAATAGAAGGTGAACTAGATGGCGTTGTCATTGCAAAAGTAGCTCTAATGAGGCTCAATTTAATGCACCTAAATGTTCTGGATCTTGAAGTTCAGACCTCTCCTCTTCAAGGCTCTCTTGCTATTCTAGCAAGAGAAGGCGACAAAGAAATAGAAAGTATTTTCTCCTCAATTGACTCAAGACGTGGACAGAAAAGTCTCTTTTTAGGGCTTGACCCCAAGCGATTCCTAACCTCTGGTGAGGTTATTCACTATCCCATTATTCAAATTCAGCCGAGGCACTTTGATGCCCTTAGAGAGGCCTATTATCGCTTTTTAGACTCCACTCACCTTCTCTTTACGAGTCAATCTACAGTGCGAATATTTTTTGACTTATTGCGCCACTTTAAGAAGCCTATTCAGTATCTCAATCAAAAAAAGATTATAGCTGTGGGGAGGAGGACTTGTGAGCTACTTATGAAGAATGGGATATTAGTCGACTATGTTGCCCAAAATGAATCACAAGAGGGCCTCATGGCCCTCTTCTCACAGTTAAAGTGGTCCTCAGGCCATCTTATCTTTTACCCTAAGTCCTCAGGCTCAAGGCCAGATCTTATTGAATACTTCAAAGATAGAGGAATTCAACACGAAGCTCTCGATCTTTATGACACCGTCCATAGAGCAGACACTCCAAAGCCCAAATTAGAAGAATTTGATGAAATCGTTTTTACAAGCACCTCTGCAGTAAAATCTTTTTTTGAACATTTCAATCTACCTGAAAAAAAAATCCATACTATCTTTAAGGGTCCTGTAACCCAAAAAAGCTTTAAAGATCTCGTTTTAAATAAATAAGTTCACTTTATGCAATCTTAATAAATTAACTGTATGATTAGGCTATAAAATTCAACTATTTACAGGAGTTGTAATATGACTGGAGCAGTTAAAGGTAATTCACCCACTATCAATACCTTCCCTGACGAGGGCTATGAAGAGATGGTTTCAACGCCAATTGCCTACAAAACCTATGACTTAACGCCTATTATTGGAAGGGAAATTCAGCTTCAGATCAACGATGAGAGATATCCTGAATATGAACCCTATCACTTCCAAACAGCTCAGGTTAAAGTAGAGGAAAATAACTACTTAGATAGAGTTCAGAACGCTTCACCTATAAGTTTACAGGATGTAACGTACGTAGCAAAAGGTATCGCGTCTATAGTACGAACTCTCTTCTTTGAAACCGACTTTGAAATCCTTTTGTCTTTAGCAGACGGCAGTCACAAGATAAGAGCTACTAAAAGCCCAATTTTAGGATCTGAAGGTCTCTACTCTTTATCTAAGTTTGCACCCAAAATATGGTTTACTAACTTTTTTAAGCAAACTTGTTTGGAAGGTTTTTGGACAGGAAGATGGGATGTAGAAAATACGGTTAAAGTAGCAGAGCAAACTCCACGTATTTTACTAGATAAGGCGAAAGAAATTTTCACAGATTTTGATCAGAAGTTATTGACTCTAGCAAGAAAGTCAGCTGCTGTACTTTCTGATGATCAATTTGATAATCAACAGTACCTTACTAAAATGGTAGGGGACTTAAAGAATCAAATTAGTGAATACAAGTTGCGTGGCATGCAGCTTGAATTGAGTAATAAAGGAGCTGGTAAAACAGCTATGAGGAAAGTTAAAGAAGCGTTAGATAAGCTTCTTGATAATACTTTTGAATCTGTATCTCCTTATTCATCACGTGTGTACTATAAAGTAGATGAGCTTAAGATTTTCATAGATGAATTCTTTAATCAGGTGGATCAATTCTCTGAAAGTATAAGGGGCTCTTATAAAAAGATGTTACTTCAGTCAAATAACAGGGCTGAAGGTCACCCAGTTGATCGCTTAAGAGGGCAAGTTTATGATCTAACTCGAGAGATTTACTCAATGAGTGATACAAGTATTCGACAGATAAACGAACTCACTCTTTTAGCAGACGATTTTGAAAAAAGACGAGCTTAATTTAATAGCTCGAGTCTAAAAAAGACCTCCCTAAAGAGATTTCTCTTAAGGAGGTCTTTTTTATTGAATGGAAGACTAGAGCTCACCAAAGGCGTTTGCTCTAGCTGTGATATCTCTTACGCTTTTTCCTTCAATTCGAGCCATTGTTTCTGGTGCACAATTACTGAGATACTCTCCTTGAAGGACAGGGGAAAAGCCCTCTATTGCAAAAGGCACTAAACCCATATAGGTGATTAAACTCTTTACAGCCTCCTGTCCTCCTCCTCTAGAAAAAGCTTGAGGCACTTGGTAAAGGCCATAGGCGATACTTGTGAGTTGAAGGGCTTTTTTAAGGGCTCCTTGGAGGAGTCGACTCGTATAGTAATACCCTTTACAAGTGCTGATTGAAGAATAAGATGTAGCTGAACTAATCATTTTGAATACCTCGCGTGTTGGTTTTTAAAATTGAGTGATAGTAATAAGGTTTAAAGATTAAGATTGCATAAAGAATAAGAGATTTGGACGTAAAAGTGTAAGCAAATAATCTTGCGATTAAGGAGCTTGCTTTTCGATCTGATGCTTTTTTTGACAAGATTCTTCAAAGGAAGTATGGTGTAAACCCATTTTAAATACTTAAAAAGAGATTACCATGACTTTTACACTTCCTGAATTACCCTATGACTATGCAGCACTAGAACCTGTGATTAGTAAAGAAATTATGGAGCTGCATCACAAGAAACACCACCAAGCCTATACGAACAACTTAAACGCTGCTCTTGAGAAATACAAGGCCGCTGAGCAAGCTAATCTTGTCGACCAGATGATTGCTCTACAAAGCGCTATTAAGTTCAATGGGGGTGGCTATGTGAATCACTGCCTTTTTTGGGAGAATTTAGCTCCGGTAGGCCAGGGAGGAGAGATCGAAGGAGATCTTCAAAAAGCTATTGAAAAGAGCTTTGGCTCTTTTGACTCTATGAAAGAAGAGATCTCAGCTAAGTCTGCAGCTGTGCAGGGTTCAGGATGGGGTTGGCTTGCAGTAAACCCTAAAAATAAATCTTTATGTGTCGCGACTACCCAAAATCAAGACCCTTTATCTACTCAAGGCTTTGTGCCTCTTTTAGGTATAGATGTTTGGGAGCATGCTTATTATCTTCAATATAAGAATGTTAGACCTGACTATCTCAAAGCTATTTGGGACGTGATGAATTGGAATACTGTTAAAAAAAGATTTGAAGAAGCTCTAAAAGCTTAGTAAACATTAAAATTTAACTTAATCTATTGAATTAAACAGTTATATTAATTAAAATTGACCTATCCGCTTAGTTTAATAAAGAAGGTAAGATGAAGCTGTTTTCAAGAAGTAAGCCTAAGATAAAAATTAAAGAGACCAAAAATGAGGGTTTCAATGGTTGGCTTAAATGCACCCATTGTAAAGAACTCATTCACATTAAAGAGCTCGAGCAGAACATGAACTGCTGCCCTAAATGTGACTACCACTATCGTATTACGGTTACAGAGCGTATCCGTCTCTTAGCTGATGCCGAAACTTTTAAAGAGATGTATGGAGAAATGAAATCTTCAGATCCTCTGAATTTCATAGATACCGAACCCTACAAAGAAAGACTTAAAAAAGCACGTAAGAAAACCTCTAGAAATGAAGGGGTTATTGTTGGAGAATGCTTAATTGATGGACAACCCACAGCACTCGGCGTCCTTGATTTTGCTTTCATGGGAGGCTCTATGGGCTCTGTTGTGGGAGAAAAGTTAACTCTCTTAATTGAATATGCTCTCAAAGAAAAGCTGCCTGTAGTTCTTGTCTCTGCTTCAGGAGGTGCTCGTATGCAAGAATCCGCCCTTTCTCTCATGCAAATGGCTAAGACTTCTGGTGCGCTTGCTAAACTTGGAAAAGCATCTCTTCCTTATATTTCAATCTTAACAAATCCAACTACAGGTGGAGTCACAGCCTCTTTTGCTTCTCTTGGGGATGTCATTATTGCAGAGCCTAAAGCTTTAATCTGTTTTGCAGGTCCTCGAGTAATTGAGCAGACCATAGGGGAAAAATTGCCCCCTGAAGCCCAAAAGTCAGAGTTTTTGCTCGAACATGGGATGCTGGACTGTATTGTGAAAAGAAAACATCTTAAGGCTAAAGTGAGTAGCTTTATTGGATACCTCTCTCCACAAAAAAAGCCAAAAAAAGCTAAAAAAGACTCATCAGAAAATGAAAAAAAAAATAAACTAGTCTCTTTAGAACAGAATTACTCAAAGTAAAAGGAATCGTATGCCGAAAGTAGATGTTTTGATTCAGCTAGATGAAGAGGGAATAGAACATCCCTTTTATGCAACAGAGCAGGCGGCTGGAGCCGATGTTAGAGCTTATATCAAGCAAGACCTTATCTTAAATCCAGGGGAATCGTCTCTGATCCCAACTGGAATTCGTTACGAAATCCCTAAAGGTTATGAAATACAAGTCAGGCCAAGAAGTGGGCTTGCATTTAAACATCAAGTAACCGTTTTAAATACACCAGGAACGATTGACTCCGACTATAGAGGCGAACTTAAAATTATTCTAATTAATCATGGCAAACAACCTTTTGTCATCACACCTAATATGAGGGTTGCTCAAATTATTTTGGCACCCGTTTGTCAAGCAAATTTTTTGTTAGGGATATCTGAACTCTCAACAACTAGCAGAGGAGAAGGCGGCTTTGGTCACACAGGTAAAGACTAAATCAACATCAATTGTAGATATTGTTTCCTATATCGATAAAGATGCGATCTCTTTTATAGAGGCTACTTCTCGAGATGATGCAATTGTACAATTGATTGACAAACTTGCTGAAAAGAGAAATCTCATCAGCAAAGACGAATTTCTGGAGGCTATTTTAAAGCGTGAAAAAATAGCCTCTACTGGAATTGGGATGAGTGTTGCTATTCCTCACGCAAAACTTCCTATCTATAATGATTTTTTTATCTCTGTAGGGATCTTAAAAGAAGGAGTGAATTGGGGTTCAATTGATCGCATTCCAGTTAAACTCATTTTTTTAATAGGAGGTCCTGATGATAAACAAACTCACTATCTTAAACTTTTGTCCCAGCTTACTTTATATTTAAGAAACGAAGAAATAAGAAAGAAATTGTTGACCTTAACTGTTCCAGAACAGATTATACAAATATTTCAATCTTAAAGAGAGAGTCCCATGGATTTGTCGATACAAGAAGTTTCTTCGCTTCTTCAAGTCTCCGAAGATGTTGTTCAAAATTGGCTAGACGCAGGTGAAATACCGTCCTACATAATTCAAAATGAAGTGCGCTTTAGTCGAGAGGAAATTGAAAGCTGGGTACTTAGATCTCACAATCAAGTTCATCAAGATACTAATGAAAGTATGATGGGGACTCAACAGTTTAACCTCTATAGAGCTCTTCATAAAGGCTATGTTTTAGTCGATATAGAAGGGGATTCAAAAAAAGAACTGATTCAAAATAGCATGCATGCAATTGCTAAAGACCTAGATGTTAATCCAGAAGGGATTACAGAACTTCTATTAGACCGTGAAAATTTAATGTCGACTGCTCTTAATGAAGGCGTTGCTGTTCCACATACTCGTGATTTTTTGCTTTCCAAAACGTATGATGTCGTTGTTTTAGTATACCCGAAAAAACCTATTGAATATGGTGCATTAGATCACAAACCAGTTCACTCTCTTTTCTTTTTGTTTGCTTGTGAAGACAAAAAGCATCTGAACCTATTGGCTAAGATTGCATACTTTTGTAATCGAAAAGATCATATCGAGCTTTTAAAACAAAAGCCAAGCAAGAAAGATCTTCTCAACGCAGTTCGCAATTGGGAAGCAAGCTTGGCTCAATTACAGCAGGCTTAAGAGTCCTGCTCTGCTCCAACAGCCTCTGGATCCTTCTGGATTTCAATTTTATTTTCTTTCTCTGTGAAAACTAACTTGTTGTTGTCATGAGTAATTTCATACTCACGTTCACGCAAGTTGGGGTTTTGAAGAAGCTTTTCAGCTAATGCATCCTCAATATATTCTTCAATTGTTCTTCGTACAGGTCTAGCTCCCATTTCAGGTTGAAATCCCTTTACAGCTAAGAAGTCCTTAGCACCCTCTGATAAATGAATTGTAATTTGTTTTTCTTTAAGTCGATTTTGTAGCTTATTAAACTCAAGAATTACCACTTTTTTCACTGCCTCTCTGTCTAAAGGTCTGAAGACAACTGTTCCGTCAATTCTGTTTAAAAACTCAGGTTTGAAATGCTTTTTAACCGCTTGTTCCATTTTTGACTGAATAGTTGTAAAGTTAGGAAGTCCTTCTGTTGCTCCAAAACCTACTTCAGTTGACTTACTGATTAAATCAGCTCCTAAATTAGAGGTCATAATGATAATTGTATTTCTGAAGTCAATTTTACGACCAAAAGAATCTGTTAGGCGCCCTTCTTCTAAAATCTGAAGAAGTAAATTCATAACATCGGGATGCGCTTTTTCTACTTCATCAAATAGAACAACGCTATAAGGTCTTTGACGGACTCTTTCTGTAAGCTGTCCTCCCTCTTCATGCCCTACGTATCCCGGAGGGGAGCCTGTCATACGGCTAATAGCGAATTTTTCCATGTATTCTGACATGTCCACTTGAATAAGAGAATCTTCTCCTCCAAACATATGGATAGCAAGCTGTTTTGCAAGAAGGGTTTTACCTACTCCTGTAGGGCCTAAAAATAAGAACGCTCCAATCGGACGATCCGGATCTTTAATATCAGCTCTACTTCTTCGAATAGCACGGCAAACTGTCTTTAATGCATCAAGCTGCCCAATAATTTTTCCAGACAGAATCTCTTCCATTTTTAAGACTTTAGAACTCTCTCCTTCTGTCAATCTACTTAAGGGAACTCCTGTTAGCTTAGAGACAATAGAGGCAACTTCCTCTTCATCTACTATCACTTGGTGCTCATCTTTATTGACTTCCCATTCAGAGCGAATCTTTTGAAGCTGTTCTCTTAAATTCTTTTCTGCGTCACGAAGTTTTGCCGCTTTCTCATATTCCTGGCTATCAATTGCACCTTCTTTAGAGATGCGGGTCTCTTCAATATTAGACTCTAACTTTGTAATGTCATCGGGTTGGTTCATCATAGAGATGCGCATTTTTGCACCCGCTTCATCAATTAGATCGATTGCCTTATCAGGTAAAAAGCGGCCATGAATATATCGATCTGCTAGAATCGAAGCCGATTTAATCGCTTGATCTGTGTAAATACACTTGTGATGTTCTTGATACTTTGCTTTCAGGCCTCGTAAAATTTCAATCGTCTCTTCTGTATTCGGAGGAGCAATATGGATCTTTTGGAATCTTCTTTCCAAAGCAGCATCTTTTTCAATGTGCTTGCGGTATTCATCTATTGTAGTAGCTCCAATACATTGAATTTCTCCACGAGATAGGGCTGGTTTTAGAATGTTTGAAGCATCAATGGCTCCTTCAGCAGCTCCTGCTCCTACAATGGTATGAAGTTCATCAATGAAAAGTAGGATATTGCCATTCTTTCTGACTTCGTCCATGACGGCTTTGATTCGTTCTTCAAATTGACCTCGATATTTGGTCCCTGCAATCATAAGTGTTAAGTCTAGAGCAATTAGTCTCTTTTTACGCAAATTATCTGGAACGTCTCCCAGAACAATTGCTTGAGCAAGCCCTTCTACAATAGCTGTTTTTCCAACACCTGCTTCTCCTACTAAAACAGGGTTGTTTTTTCGTCTTCTACAAAGGATTAGGATCAAACGTTCGACTTCTTCTTTTCGTCCAATAACGGGATCCATTTTCCCTTCTCTACACATTTCAGTTAAGTCATGTCCATAAGCCTTAAGTGCGGGAGTCTTATCATTTGCAATCGATTTGGAGTCATAGCTTCCAGGCTTGTTCGAAGGATTTAAATTTTGTTGAGGTCCTGTTGAAGAGCCAATAGGGGGAAGCTGAAGATTAAAGCTCTCAAGCTCTTTTAGAACTTCCTTCCTAACTTCCTTTAAATTAACATTCAAATTCTCTAGCACTTGTGCAGCTACCCCATCCGTTTGCTTCAGTAAGCCGAGTAAAAGGTGTTCGGTACCCACATAATTGTGATTGAGGTTGGAGGCTTCATCATTAGCACATTCAAAAACCTTTTTTACTTTTCCTGTTAACGCAGGATCTCCATAAACCTGAATCTCAGGGCCATAGCCTACTAGTCTTTCTACTTCATTACGGACAGTCTCAAAGTCAATACTTAGGTTTCGAAGCACATTGACGGCAATGCCTTGTCCTAATTTAAGGAGTCCAAGCAAGACATGCTCAGTCCCCAAGTAGTTATGATTGAGCCTTTGGGCCTCTTTTTTAGCTAACTTGATGACTTGTTTTGCGCGGTTGGTGAATTTTTCAAACATAACATGCTCTTAATTAATGGGTTATTAAAAAATCAACTTTACTTGTAAACTTCAGATTAGAAATTTATTTGATTTATTGCAAATGGTAGGGTATTTTTTTTTCTTAAATTTGCTTACAATATATAAATTATTTTTTTTGAATAAAAGTTTTTAATGTATAAAATATGGTTTTTAATTAAGTATTTTTTTTTTTACAAAAGTTCATTTTTTATGAAAATTTCAATTTTAGAGACAGGTAAACAGTCAGCAAAAGAGAACATGTCAATAGATGAAGAGCTTCTTAGGGCCTTAGATCCAAAGGGTTGCCCTATTCTTCATCTTTATGAATGGGAGCGAGACAGTTTAACGTATGGATATTTTGCAAAACCTGAAAAACTACTCGATTTTTCAGGAATAGAGAAACATCATATAGACTGTGCGAGGCGTATCACAGGCGGAGGAGTAACTCTTCACTTCATAGATCTTGCATTTTCATTTTTTATGCCCAGAGAAAATTACCACTTTTCAGAAAATACGATGGAAAATTATGCCTTTGTAAATCAAATAGTTTCAAAGACTCTTGAAACTATACTAAAAGGAACAACTCTGGATACTTATAATAGAGATGAGCCCTCTAAAAGAGATGACTCCTTTTTCTTTTGTATGGCAAAGCCTACTCGCTATGATGTGATGATCCAAGGAAAGAAAGTGGGGGGAGCAGCTCAACGAAGGACAAAGAGAGGTTATTTACATCATGGAACTTTGGCCCTAGCTCGTCCGGATTCTCAGATTCTTAAGGATCTTCTAAAAGATAAGGAAAAAGTTTATGAAGCGATGACTCAAAACAGTTTTTACCTTATCGAAAGCCATCTTCAACGGGAAAAGCTAACTCAGCTTAGAGAGCGCATTCGATTAGAACTTATTCGCACATTTCAGGAGACCTAAACTGCCCTTGAAAAGGAATAGAAAAACGCTAGTACAATTTAAATGCTTATGCTATTTTCCTAACTCCACCTAAAAAAGGAACTAATTATGTTAGGATTTATTCAAAGGTATCAAAAGATATTCTTAATTGTTGTAGCTGTTTTCATTTCAATCTCCTTCCTATTCTTCGGAATTCTTCCAAAAGGACCACAAAAAGCAACTGACAAAACGGTTTATCGTACCTTTAATAAACAAAAGGTAAGGCAATCTAAATTCGAGGGCTTTAAAGTTCTTTTGAATACAAATAATGGAGATAATGCTCTTTATGGGAAAGCTTTGGGAGCTCACTATTTCACTGAAAATTTTGTATACTCAGACATAATCAAACCAGGTATCTTGGGTCTACTTGTGGATCGAAATCTGGAGTTTCTTACTGATGATCTAAAAGCTCAACATCAAAAAGAGAGTAAGTATCAGTTTTATAGCCACCCAAGTGCACCTTTCCTAAATGCCGATACTATTTGGTCTATACATGCGCCTGATCTAAAAGCTTCTATCGAAAATTTAAAAGTAGAAACGGATCTTAAAAGTGCTTTTGAAAATCGTCAAAAACTCTACTCTGAAGAAAGTCGATTTTCTTCATTTGATCTCTGGAAAATACTCAACGAACAAGAATCACAATTCCAATGGATACCTAAAGATTCTGAGCTAAATCCACAAAGACTCCAACTTTTTGGCTACAACTCCTTAGAAGATTGGTTTGGAGAAAAATTGATGGGGAAAGTTTGTGAGTTTATATTTGAAGTGAATGCCTTAGCAAAAAAACAAGGTTATCGCATAACAGACCAAGAGGCAGAGCAAGACCTCATGGCTCTTAATGAACAGAACTTTATGAAAATAAAAAGTCTTGGCGTTAAAGATTTTGAAGATAGTCAAGCCTACATGGACGCCAAACTTAAGCATCTAGGTATGAATAGATTGCAAATGGTCTCCATTTGGAAAGACCTCTTACTCTTCAGACGCTTTTTTCAGGAAGCTGGAACTTCTGTTGTTTTAGATTCCTATGCTTTAGAACATTTTGAACATTATGCAGGAGAGAAAATGAAAGTCGCGAGGTTCTCCCTTCCAGAGGATCTTCAATTTCACTCCCTGAAAGACCTTATGCAGTTTGAAGTCTACTTAGAAGCTATTGGAAAGCCCCTTAATCAACTTGCTTTGGCATTTAAAATGGGTTCTCTTGAATCTATTTCAAATAAATATCCGCAACTCGTAGAAAGGCCCCTTGAAGTTCAGTATAAAAAAGTAAGCCTTGCGAATGCAGCGCTTAATATCAAAGTTCAAGATATTTGGAAGTGGAAACTTGATCCTAATAATTTTCAGGCACTTGCAAATCGATTTCCTAAATTAAACCTTCAAGGTGAATTCGATTCTGAAGACTATCAAGATTTATTAGAAAATCTTGATACAACGGCTCAACTGCAAATAGATCAATTCGTACGAGAAATTCTCTTAAAAGAAAATACGGATTGGCTTGAAAAAGCATTCTATATAGCAGAGATAGTCAAGGAAGAACTATCTCCACGTAAAAATGGACAGGGGCTACCCTTCAAAGGATTGGAAGTATCTTCTAAAAAAGAACTCTTCTTAGAGAACTTCTTTAAATCGATAGATCAAGATGAGCTAGGTATGGAGCCCACTACCTTTAATGAAAAAGATTATTACCAGGTTGTTTCAGTTTCAGCTAGAGAAGATGAACGCTTAGTTCCTTTTCAACAGCTTAAAGAAGATAGAACTTTAGAAAAGCTGCTTTCAAAAAGGTCTACTAACAACTCTAAGAATAAACTTGAAAAAGAACTCTTTGAACCCTTAAAAAGGGAAATACGTAACGATTATTTATCTCTTCATAAAGAGTCGAATAACGAGCTTACCAATGAGTTTTATTGTAAGTATCGTATGTACTATCCTATGAGATTAGCTCTTGAATTTATGAAAGAACACTCAGAATCAAATGAAGAGTATGCTTTTAATGGCCTCTGGACTCTTAAAGAAAGCCCACATACGTATGTTCGTTATCTAGAGAATAAACAGGAAATGGATGCTTTGCTCCCTTTAAAAGAGGGGCACTGGACCTTTGTTCAACCTTCTGAAAATAATTTAATTTTTACACAGATACTCTCTCACCCAAAAACAAATCACGAGCATATGATGCAGAAGCATATCAAGAGTCGAGTAAACCGTGAACTTAAACAAGCTATTGCTTGGGAAATTTTAGATAAAATCCAACCTACCCCATAGTCCCTTCATGAAAACTTTTTTGTTCGATCAGCATCAGGCTATGGGAGCTCGCTTTGTAAATTTTGCGGGCTTTGAAATGCCTCTAAATTATACAACTATTAAAGAAGAGCATCAAACAGTTAGAGAAGGTGTCGGTATTTTTGATATCTCTCACATGGGGAGAGTCTTTGTAGAGGGACTTGAGGCGAGCCAATTTTTAGACTATATCTCCACAAATTGCATTAAGGATATGCCAGTCAATAAAGCTGTTTACACTGTCCTATGTGATTTAAATGCAGGCTCTATAGATGACGTCATTATCTATAGACATCAGAGGAACCATTTTTCTATTGTTGTCAATGCTTCCAACAGGGAAAAAGATTTAGCTTATCTAAAACTACACGCTAAAAATTTTGAGGTCTCAATTACTCCTCACTTTAAAAAAGAGGGGATTTTAGCTATTCAAGGCCCTCTCTCAAAACAGCTTTTACGGCCACTTTTTAAACAAGTCGATGATCTTAGATTTATGCGCTCTTGTAGTCTCCAGTGGAGAGAGCACGCACTCTTCATTTCTAGAACAGGCTACACAGGAGAAATTGGCTATGAAGTCTATGGGCGCCAAGAAGCTCTTAAAGAACTTTGGAATGAGCTCTTTTCTCAAAAGAAAATTGATCTGAAACCTATAGGGCTTGCAGCTCGTGATATTTTAAGACTTGAAATGGGATACGTCCTTTATGGTCACGAACTCAATGAAACAATTGCCCCCAGTGAAAGCTTAGCCTTTTGGACCGTTAAATGGGATAAAGATGATTTTTTAGGGAAAGAGGCAATGCTTCAACTTAAAAAGGGCGGAAAAAAAAGATCTCAACACGGAGTGATGCTCCAAGAGAACGCGATTGCAAGACCAGATATGGAAGTTAAAATAAATGGAGTCACAAAAGGATCTGTCACTTCAGGTACTTTTTCTCCAAGTCTTCAAAAGTCTATTGCAATTGTTATGATTGAAGGGAAAATAAAGCCTAAAGACAATCTTACCATCCAAATACGAAATAGAGAAATAAAAGCCGAAGTAGTAGGATTCCCATTTTACAAAAAAACACAGGAGAAAAAATAGATGCACTATACTCAATCTCATGAATGGATCAAAGTGACCAATTCAACAGGAACTATTGGAGTCAGTGACTTTGCACAAAAAGAGCTAGGAGATATTGTTTATGTTGAATTGCCAGAAAAAGGAAGCGAAGTGCAGGCCGGAAAAGAGATCGTTGTTTTAGAATCTACAAAAGCTGCAGCTGATGTCTATGCCCCCATCTCTGGTGTTGTAGAGGAGGTCAATCCAAACTTAAAAGATCATCCTGAACTTATTAATGAATCTCCAGGAAAGGAAGGATGGCTTATTAAAATAAAAATAAAAGATCCAACAGAACTAGATCATTTAATGGATGAAACGCAATATCAAGAGTACATCAAAGTTAAGTAAATGGATTTTATTTCAAATCAACAGCCTCAAATCAAAGAAATGCTTCATGATTTAGGACTTAAACAACTCAATGATCTCTTTGAATGTGTTCCTAAATCTATTTTAGAACATGCTCCCATTGAAGACGATGGCTTGTCTGAGTATGAAGGGTTGAAGATGATGGAGCAAATAGCTTCCAAAAATATCTTTCATAAATTTCAAAGTTATTTGGGAGCCGGAGCTTATGAGCATCATGTTCCAGCTCTTGTTCAATCTATTATCAGTAAATCAGGGTTTCTTACTGCCTACACTCCTTATCAAGCAGAAGCCTCGCAAGGACTCTTACAAACGATCTATGAATTTCAATCGACTTTGTGTCGTCTAACTGGGTTGGAATTGTCTAACGCCTCTTTATATGACGGAGCGTCCGCTGCTGCTGAAGCTCTCTTGATGACTTTAAGAATCAAATCAAAACGCTCGAAGGTTTTGGTCCCTTCAAATATACATCCTCATTACTTAAGGGTTGTTGAACAATATTTAAATGCTCTAGATGTTGAAATTAAAAAAATCCCGATGACCTCAGAGGGAAATTTAGATTTTAAGCGTTACAAAAAAGAAATAGATGAAGAGACAGCAGGAGTACTCTTAGCTTATCCCAATTTTTTTGGAACAGTTGAAGATTTAGAACCCTTTATAGAAATCGCTCATGAAAAAGGAGCTTGCGTAGCTCTTTGCGCGAACCCTTTAATTTTTGGTTTGTACAAGTCAGCTCGAGATCTCAACGCAGATATCGTCGTGGGGGACTGCCAGCCCTTTGGAATTCCACTTCAATTTGGAGGACCTTATGCAGGATATATCACGTGCAGAAAAGAATACATACGTCAACTCCCTGGAAGGCTTGTTGGAAAAACAAAAGATTCTGAAGGCAGCGAAGGCTTTGTTTTAACTCTTCAAACTAGAGAGCAACATATAAGGAGAGAAAAAGCCACTTCCAATATTTGTTCTAATCAGGCGCTTTGTGCTTTAGCTAGTTTAATCACTATGCTTTGGTATGGCCCCGAAGGAATTTCAAAGTTAGCCTTAACAAATTATCAAAGAGCTCAGTATTTAAGAACTGAATTAAATCGACTCACTCATGTGGAACTACTTACAAAATCGCCTATCTTAAATGAATTTGTGATCAAGGTGAATACACCTATTCAGAAAGCTCTCGATCACTTTAGACTCTATGATATTGAAGCTGGAGTGCCTCTCTCTCACTTTTATCCTGAAATGACAAATCATTTACTCATTGCAGTCACTGAAACTAAAAGTTTAGCTGAGCTTGAGCACTATGTCGAGGTAGCTAAAAAAATATGGTAAAAATAAAAAAACCAACCACGATCTTTCAAAAAAGTCAGAAAGAACAAAGGGCCTATAGCTTGCCCAAAGAATCACCTGAGTGGACTGATTTCTTGCCTCCTCAAGCTTACCTCAGACAAGGTAAACTAGACTTACCTGAAATTTCTGAACTCGACCTCACTAGACATTTTAGCCGTTTAGCTAATCAAAATATGTCTATAGATACACACTTTTATCCTCTGGGCAGCTGCACTATGAAACTCAATCCCCGAGTTACTGAAGCAGCAGTTCAATTTCCTGGATTCAAATATGCCCACCCTCTAGCCCCACAGGAAACTGTTCAAGGCTGTTATGAAGTGATTGTTAAGCTCCTTGAAGAACTTTGTGATATTTGTGGATTACATGCAGGTACTTTAGTTGCTAATGCTGGAGCTCAAGGAGAGTTTGTAGGGATTAAAATGATTCGGGCCTATCACGCAAGTCGTGGTGCACACCAAAAAAAGTATATTCTGATTCCAGATAGCGCACATGGGACTAACCCAGCTTCTGCTCGTATGTGTGGCTATCAAGTGATTACCCTTAAATCAGACCCTAAAACGGGTGATGTGGATATAGAAGACCTCAAAGAGAACTTGTCTGATGAAGTGGCAGGTTTGATGCTTACAAACCCCAACACCTTAGGTGTTTTTTCTCCACAGATTTTAGAAATTTCAAAACTCGTTCATGACTCGGGTGGACTTCTCTATTATGATGGCGCTAACTTAAACCCTATATTGAATATCTGCAGACCTGGGCGTATGGGATTTGATGTGATGCACATCAATTTACATAAAACTTTCTCAACTCCTCATGGAGGAGGAGGACCTGGAGGAGCTCCAGTCCTCTGTAATGAGAAATTAGCACCCTTTTTACCTACTCCTTGGGTTCACAAAACTGGAGAGAAATACCAAGTTGTTTGGCAGGCCTCCTCAAGTATTGGCCCTGTCTCTACTTTTTTTGGAAATTTCTCCATTTTAGTGAGAGCTTACCTTTACATCCGTCTTCATGGTCAGTATGGACTTAGGAAAATTGCTGAAATGGCTATTTTAAATGCAAATTATTTGAAATTCCATCTCTCCAAAATTTTCAATGTTCCGATTAAAAGTTATTGCATGCATGAATTTGTAGTTCAAGCTGACCGCTATTTAGATAAAGGGGTTAGAGCTTTTGATATTGCCAAACGCCTTCTCGACTATGGCATTCATGCTCCTACCATCTATTTCCCCCTTATTATTAAAGAATGTATGCTTATAGAACCTACTGAAAGTGAATCTAAAGATACCCTCGATCACTTTATAAAAGTGCTTAAAATGATCGTTCAAGAAATCGATGAAGACCCAGCAAAAATTAAATCTGCCCCCCATGAGACCTACTTAAAAAGACTTGATGAGGTCTATGCAGCCAAAGCTTTGGACGTCTTAGAGTAATCTCCAAAAAAAAAACCTTTTTTAAGCAATCTCGTATACTTCTTTTTCACAGCTTGATAAAATTATCTGCAAATTTTGACTCCCTTAAGTAGAAAAAAAAGAAGCTTGAGAACGCGATTATCTATGAAAAAGAAGCTCTATTTTCTATTTGTTTTTCTAATTCTCATAACATCACTTGTTATCTGGAGCAAACCGCTTAGCCTAAGCACCACTCGAATTGCCTTCAAATACCTCTCTGAAAAGTCTCTTGGTGAGCCCATTGACTTTGAATCTCTTAAGTTCGAAAAGGGAAAAGTTATCTTGAGCGCTCCAAAACTTGGAATGGAGAGGCGCGTTTTACATCAGGGGGGACTCTATATAGAAGCTGAACAGGCTATTATCTCCTATGATTTAGATTGGTTTCATAAAACTTTAGAACTCAATATTGATCTTAAGCGCCCTGAAATAAAGGTGGTGAAGACAAAAGATGCCTATAAAGCGATTAAGAAACTTTTTAGTGGAAACATTGAAAACTTCGATATTAAAACTTACTTTAAAGTCGACAAAGGTATTCTTTCTTTAATAGATGATTCGAAAGTCCAAAATCTTAACTTCAACTTTGAAACAAAAGAAGTCGCTCCCTCTCAGGTAATCGCACATCTTAATCTTTCTGAGGAGGACTCCCATTTAAAGGGTTTTTTTCATAAGAAAGACGATGCTTTAGATTTTAAACTAGACTTTGAAGAAGTTCAGGTTGCTTCTCTTCTCTCTCTGTCAACCTTTGTCTTAGACCTTATAGAAAAGCCCTCTTTACCTATTGAAGATGCTGAAGGACTACTCCATGGTTCCTTATCCGTTCTACTATTACCTGGTCATCTGCCCATGGCACAAGTCAAAGCTGATGTCAGTCAGTTTCAATTTAAAAGTCCAAACAAGTATTTAAGTGCTCGGGTTCCTAAGCTTTCTTTATCTCTTGAAACTTTGAATCGATTGAACAGTCAAGACCCCTTAACACTTGAAGCTCTAATTCAAAACAGCTTTGGATCTCTTTACATTCCCTTAGGATCTAACCTCTCTCACGAATTGAATGAAACCCTTATCTGGGAAGCTAGAGAACTTAAAGGGCGGATGATCTTTTCTAAGGATCAACCCTCAAAGTTCAATTTCAATGGAAATCTTAAAGTGGAGGGCCAAGAGTCAAAAGTTTCTCTTATTGGTTTAGGTCTTTTGACTTCCAAAAGAGGAGAAGCTCAAGTAGTCGTTCAAAATATGGGAGACAATGAGTCGACGATTAAACTCGCTTTGAATCCTAGTGACCAAGGTCGCTTTAAACTCTCTTTAGGAGTGGAAAACTTTAAAAAATCTGAAGTGACTCTTTTTAAACGCCTTTTAGATCCCCTTTACCCAGAACTTAAAACAATAGATTTAAAAGAGGGGCAGATAGATGCCCAAATGCGTTGCTTGATTGAGCAAAAAAAAGTAACTGAGTTTACGGTAGATCAATTCGCTCTCAAAAATGTTTCTTTAGGACCCATTTTCTATTTTGAGTCGATACAAAATCTAAATGCAATGGGGAATTTAACTCTAAATTTGCAGGGAGAAAAACCTCTCAATACATGTAGTGGGGATATAGAGTTTGAAGTCGACACTTTAGAAGTCCCTGAACACCACATTGAGGGAGTAGAGGGGCGATGTAGGTTTGTAGAAGGTAAGCTTGAATACTCTAAAATAGGTGCTTTTTCTTCAGGTATTGAGGCTTTATTAGAATGGAAACTTTCAAGGCAAGGTGAGCCTCTTCTTATTGAACTCAAGGGTCAAGGGGAAGACTTTACCCCTTATCTTCCCTCTAATATTGTGAACTACTATAGACCACAATTAGCTCATGAAAATATGCAGATTAAGCTGAAAGGGATTTACCTCAAAAACAGAGCCAATCTCTCTGCTTCTTGCCATGTTAACCAGAAGCATCTATTGAACTTTGGCTTTTCTCTTCTAAAAGAGTCAAAACCTGGAATAGATTCAAGAGAGCTTGAAGTCTTCTTCAAAAGTTTTATCTCTCCTCTAAAAATTGTTCCTACTCTAGGTACGGTTAAGTTCTCTAGAAACTCACTATTTAAGATCAAAGAAGGATGGTTTTCAGCGAGCATGCTCCCTGTTGAAAAATATTTGAGCCCATTGCTATTTGGTAACACCACAATTAAGTTTAAAGGGAATTGTGACCTAAAAGGAACCTTTGATCAAAATGCAGTAGCTTTTGAGTATTTTAACTATCATCTTCAACTTGATCATGCCGATGTTTCTTTAGATATTCAGGACTCCACTTCAAAGGGTAATCATTATTTTAGCCTCAATAAAGGGACACATTTTGGAAAGATACCGATTAAACAAGGAATGTGCCGAGTGAATGGAGTGGGTTTAACTTTTGAAGATCTTCTTGGAGATTTACACATCACCTCGACTTGCCTCTATGCTCCTCGGCTCAAAACACTATCAAATCAGATCTCAGTTAAGGGAGATCTAAAAATCAATTTTTTAGGAAATGGAAACTTAAATCTCCAATTGTATCATCCAGAATTGCAAGGGCAATTGTCTGATTTCAAAGAACTCTTAAATGCCTTTGGAGATTCTATTTTAGATAACCTACCCCTCCAAGGACATGTAAGAATCGACCCAAGCCAAGCGTACTTTCAATTGATGAGAGGCGAAGCCTGCTCACATACCCTTCAAATAGGGGGAGAGTTAACTCATGCACAAGCCCTTTTGGGAGACGCATTCCCCTTAACAGATTTATCAAGCTCTTTTTATTACGACTCAAAAGAGAGTACCTTTGAGATGCGGGATCTAAGGGGGAAATGGCTCTTAGGTTCTCAAAACCATTTTAACATTCAATCTAATCATCTCAAATTAGATTTTAAAGGCAAAGAACCGAGTCTCTTTGACATTAGAATTAAAGATGCTTATCTAGACAGAGCTCGCTTGATGGGACGACTTCATTTAAACACGTTACAAGATTCAACTGCGTTAAAAATTGTTCTCGATTCGGATAAAAATCATATTGGAAATATTGGCCTCAACCATATGAACTTAACCCTTCAAAAAGAGTTGAAGCTTGAATACCTCCACTTAGATTTTAAAACAGATCTAAAGACATTCAATGAAGATGTCGCCCTTTTAAACCAACTCATCCCGCATTCAGCACTTTCTTCCCTTACAACCTTAAAGAATGTCTCTTTAAATGGAGCGATTTCAGGTCAGTGGATCTATAATCGATCAGATGAAAAACATCAGTTTTTTGCCTGGGGAGATAGGGTTCGAGTCGGACAAGACTCTGCAAGTCCTCTTCACCTAAAAGGAAAGTATCAAAAGGGAATAACCTATTTAGATGAGCTTCTATATCATCACTTTAAAGTTTCCTTAAAACTGGAAGAAAAACCTTTTAGTTATTTTGTTCACGACTTTAGAGTGCAGGGAGATGAAGCCTTTTATATGGATCTTTCTGGTACGTACTGTAAAATATTTAACTCATTTCAATCTCATATCCATAAATTTTACTGTAATATAGAAAATGTTAAGGAGCTTGTTCCTTATTTGAAAGATTCCTTTTTAAAAGAGAGCTTTGGGAAACTCAATTTCAAAGGGCAAGTTGAGGGAGGCTTCTTCAAAGGAAGATGGAAATACCTACTCGACTTGAAAGGGAAATCAAAAGGCTTAAAAGTCTCGGAGTTTCGATTTGAAGAAAGCCCTATGCACTTTAAAATAGAAAACTTTCCTGGGGGAGTTCGATTTGCTTTTTTTGAAGGTGCCTTTCGATCAATTTTTAATGAACCTCTACCTTTACAATTTAAAGCTACAAACCTTGACCTTCAAAAAGATTTTAAACTTTGCAGAGCTCAAAGCGTTCAATTTAAAATGCCCGCATCTTCACTTGAAACAGTCCAATCCCTCTTAAGCAAAAAGCTAGGTGTAGTTATTCCTAAAGGGATTCTAAATGTAAAAAAAGAAGGATGGGTGCAAGGAGCTATTGCTTATAACCCAGAAGATTCACAATATGCTTTTAATTTTGGACTGGAAGATGACCATTATATTTTTAAAGACAAAAATTATGCTTTAGAAGACCTCACGCTGCAGTATGGAACACTTGGACTTTCCATTGGAGCTAAAGTACATTACAATCAAATGCCTTACTGGGTGAACTTTAAAAAAGATGCGTATGTTCAAGATCTTGTCTCGTATACCCTTTACGAACAAAATCCTTTATCTACTTCGGCAGCTCTAAATCCTCATCTGACTTTAAAATGTCTGTTACAAAATGAAGGTCCCACCCTTTTTAAAACGATCCACGGAAACTTAGGAGGGGTCAAAATTGATTTTGTTCATAAACCTGAAAAAGATAAAGGGGAAGACCAAATCTTTATGGGTCAAGTTCAAGTTGATGGATATAAACTTTTAAAAAGACTCCCTAAGAAATATGCAGAAGTTTTAAACAAATTGGGGGTTGGATCTGGCTACTTCCTTTCAGGCCAACTCTCTTTAAATCCAAAACATCTTCAAAATGTTTCATTTAAGGGACTTTTTGGGGGACAAGACTTTAATCTTATGGGGTACGAATTTAAAAGCCTCTCTTCAACTGTTGCCTTAAGTCAAACAAGTCTTTCAATTCGAGATTTTAAAATTTCTGATTTGTCAGGAGAAGTCTTGATTCCAGAAATTCAGGTCGATCAAAAAGAAAATAAGCATCTCTTTAATGTCCCTAAAATAACTTTAAAGGATTTTAAACCAAGTCTCCTTCACAAAAAAGGAGCAGGACCTCAAAAACATAAACCTCTTATTATCGAGTCTCTTGAACTTGCCAATTTTAAAGGTGACTTTAGTGATCCAAAAAGCATAGAGGGATCAGGGAGTCTTAAGTTTTTAAAGTCGCCCAAAAAGCAAGCTACTCTCTTAAATATTCCAATACACCTCTTAACTAAACTGGGATTAGATTTAGCTATGCTCAACCCTGTAGAAGGGCGAGTGTTATATGAAATCAAAGATAAGAAAATACAATTCACTCGGTTTATTGATGTCTTTAGTAACGATAGGCACTGTCACTTTAATCTAATTAGAAGTCCTGGAGGCTCTTACTTAGATTTTGAAGGGAACCTCAATCTTCGTATTAAAATGAAGCAATACGTCTTACTTAAAATAACAGAACCTTTTATCATCTCTGTTCAAGGAAATTATTTAAATCCTAAGTATTCCTTTAGCAGAAAGAAGATAAAAGTTGATGTTCCTGAAAAAATATCTAAGTAAACTTCTCTATCCCTCGTATTGCATCTATTGCTCTATCTCTCTAGAAAAAAGCACTCTTTTTTGTGAGCCTTGTCAAAGAGTTTTAGTTCAAGAATTCGATTCAAATGAAATGTACTTGGATCCTTACTATGGGAAAATGAGTTCTTTGTTTTTAGCCTCTCAAACATCCAAGAGCCTCTTTCGTCTTTTTCAAAATCCCCAAAATCGCTTTTTATCAAAAGCCTTAGCATCTCTATATATTCTAAAGCTTCAGGAGATCCCTGACTTTTGGCCTGATTATCTACTCTCTCTAAAAGGGCATCCTCTCTCGAGTTCATCACCCACATTTGAGATCCAAAGAAGCCTCTCGCAGATTCTAAAAATACCTTTAAAAAGATTTAAATCGCTAAAAAAAATGGAGGCAACCGAGAAGAAAATTTTAGTAGTTTGCATAGACTATGAAGAACTTAAGAGATATCAAAAGCAGCTCATTCTTCTTAGAAAGGAGGGGAGGTGTGAGTTACTGGTCCTTTTGGGACAAAGCATTTCTATGAGAATAAGTGATAAGGACACTTAATTTTTTTCAAATATTAAGAGTTAATTAAATTTTTAATTTGATTTTTGATCTATAAATATAATCTTTATCAAAACTTAACAATTAGCTATTATACTTGCTGATTAATCTACTTTAATTAAAGCGAGAAAAAAATGACGGGTTCAATACCTTCTAATGGAGAAACATTTTCAGACGTAAGCATTAAGAATTTAGATGAATCAAGAGATTCTCTAGAAGCTTTTGACTTAGAGCAAGAAAAAAAAAATGAAATGCGTACTCGTGCTAATACGGAAATTAATAAAGAAGTAGATAAGTCGTTGAGTTTCTCATCAGTAGTAAGAGTCGTAGCGTATGTGGTAGTAATTATTGCTGAGATTTACATTGAATTTAGAACCGTACCATATATGCGCAACGAAGGTAGCTCATCTCCATATGGTGTCTCTGATTCCCCTCAAATGAATAACATTTATCATGCCCCAATACCTACTAACATTGATAAAGCTCTAATATCTACATTCTTTAGCGGAGTGATGGCTCTTTTAGGCCAGGGGTGTGGAGAATTGACTGGTAAATCTATGGGCTATCAAGCAGGTGCTGCACAATGCGGTCAATCACATATAAATACTTTTAAAAATATGGGAGTGGTTATTGGTACCCTTCCAGAGAAGATGTCTTCATTTGCAGCTATAGGAACTCCCTTTCTTTATTTTTTAGGAAAGCAGGTTCTATGGCTAAATCCAACAACTATTTTTTCTTCCGCTTATTTCGGTAAAGGGACTCTAGTCGTAAGATAAGTTACGTTTATAATTAAAAAAGGAAAAAAGAATGGTGAATTCAATATCTTCTAGTGGACAAGCTTCTGCCTCAACAGGTTTAGTAGAAGAGAAGGATACTAAAAAGAACAATGGGACTTCTTGGAAAGTTGTAAGTGCTTTTACATTAACTTGTATTTTAGGAGCAGCGGCAGCTACTTATTTTCACTTCAACCCACTACAACAAGAAGCTGAAGCAGCAATTACACCATCATTTTCTGAAAGATTGTCTTCCAACATAGCATATATTTTACCTTCTTCTTTTGAGGATGTAATTACATCAGCTGCGTATGTTGCTCCCGCTTTGTCGCTAATAATTAGGGGGAAAGCCGGCTTTAGATATGGATATGATTCTAGCTATAAGCGTGGTGAGCAGGATTGCGAACGGGCACTCAAGCAGGTTTTAAATGAAATGGGAGTAGTCTTTGGTAAGACTCTGAACTCTTGCGCTAAACTCAAAATTGATATTGAAACTCCCTATCTTCTATTAAAAAAATATAATTATATCTGGTTGAATGACAAGATCCATTTTCTTCTTACAACTTGATTTCTCATCCAGAACTTTCAGAGATTAGATCCATTTTTTCTTTCTAAAGAAATAAACCATACAAGCAATAGTAATTAACATAAGAGCTAGAGCTGCTGGATAACCCCAAGACCAACTTAGCTCGGGCATATCTTTGAAGTTCATACCCCAGAGCCCTGTAAAGAAAGTAAGCGGGGCGAAAATAGTTGCTGCTAGCGCTAATATTTTCATAATTTCGTTTGTTTTGTGCCCTATATTACTTAAGTATAAATCTAAAGTTCCTGAGATCATATCTCGAAAAGTCTCAATGGTATCTATAACTTGTATGGTGTGGTCATAAAGGTCTCTTAAATAAAGCATAATGCTGGGAGAGATCAATTCAATATCATCACGATGGAGCTTTGAAATCACTTCTCTTAGAGGCCAAATGCTTTTTCGCATGATAATGGTTTCACGTTTCAAGAAGTGAATGCTTCTTAATATTTGAGGATTTGTGCTGTTGAGGAGTTCTTCTTCTAAAATATCAACAGTTTCTCCAATTTTCTCTAACACTACAAAGTAGTTATCTACAATCACATCAATAAATGTGTACAAGAGATAATCAGACCCTAAATTCTTGAGTCTGTTTTTTCGACTTCTTATTCTCTCTTTGATATAGGTGCTGAGATGATGTTCTCTTTCTTGAAATGAAATTAAAAAATGTGGTCCAAGAATTAGACTTACTTGCTCGTTGTCGATAAGAATCTTTTCAGGGTTATAGTAGAGTGTGCGAACAACGAGATAAAGAATATCTTCATAAGGCTCAATTTTAGGCCTCTGCTCTGTAGAAATATCTTCAATCAAAAGAGGGTGAAGTTTAAAGTAATTTTGTATTTTTTCTAGAAGATGATGGGAAGGGTGTCCATCAATATTAATCCAGGTTAGGTGAGGAGTTGATATAAAGGGGATACAGTCTTCAAAGCAAGAAACCTCTCTCTCTTCAAAAAAATCGATGTCATAGTTGATAACTGTGATCTTGACGTCTTCTTTTTTCTCTTCTTCAGTGTGGGTATCTGCTTGGGGAATGTTCTCTGTGCCCAATAGCTTTTTCTTAAAAAATACACGAGTCACGTGATTCCCCCCAGTTTACCTTACCTTAGAGATAGAAAGGTTTAAATTATTTGTCAAAGAGAGATCTAAATACTTATAAATAAGTAGGATATCTAGCAGTATTCGTCGAGACCCTTACGAGCTAAGTCAATTTGACGCGCTAAAAGAGGATCTTTCTTAATTTTTGACTCGATATTCTTACAGGCATGTAAAATTGTAGAGTGGGTTTTGCCAAAAGCCGATCCTATTGTGGTTAAAGAGTCATTTACAAGCTCTTTGGCCAAATACATAGCTGTTTGACGGGGAATAACCACCGCTTTGGTTCTTGAATTTGCCTTTAAGTCACTGACTCTTACTTGGAAAACCTGGGCTACAGCTTTAAAGATAGCATCGATGGAGATCCTTTTTGTTGGAGCATGCTTTAGCATTTCTCCCAAAACCTCAATCACCAGATCTTCTGATAAAGAAGTATCTAGGACATGGCAGTAAGCGGTTAATTTATTGACGGCTCCTTCAAGCTGTCTGACGTTCTGTGAAATTCTCTCTGCGATGTAGAAGGCTGTTTCTTGAGACATCTTAAGGCCTCGATGCTCAGCCTTATGTTGCAAGATAGCCACCCTTGTTTCTAAATCAGGAGGGGTCAGTTGGGCGACAAGTCCCCATTCCATCCGAGCAACCATTCGCTCGGACAGCTTTAGGAGACTAGGAGGCTTATCACAGGTAATGACAATCTGTTTGTTTTGATTAATCAAAGCTTCAAACATATTGCAAAATTCTTCTTCAAAATTGAGGCGATTTTGTAAAAACTGAATATCATCCACAAGTAAGACATCTAAATGTCTGTAAAACTTTTTCATTTGAGCGACAGACTTGTTACGTAGATTATCAACTAAGTCATTAATGAACGCTTCAGTAGTGATGCATTGAATTCGAAGGTTTTTATGACTCTGTCGAATAGAGTGGCCAATAGCATGTAAAAGGTGAGTCTTGCCAAGTCCGACCTTTCCGTGGATAAAAAGAGGATTATAAGTTCTAGAAGGGTGAGAGGCAATGCCAATAGCGGCAGACTTTACAAACTGATTGGATGGGCCCTCTATAAAGTTATCAAAAATGTAGTTCCTATTCAACTTTAAATTGACTTCTGGATTTGCTGTTCTAATTAAAGGGAGATCATCTGAAAGTGCTTTTTTATTCTCTTTTTTAGGAGCAGCTATGACAAATTCAACAGCAAGCTCCCCATCAGAGTCTAAGGGAAGAAAAGCGGCTAAGTCCTTTTGATAATTTTCTAAAAGATACTCTTTTACGAAGATGTTAGGAACCTCAAGGGTAATTCCTTCTTCAGATGTTTGCACCACTCGAATAGGTGCAAGCCAATTTTCAAAAGCTGTTGCTGAACATCTTTCTTCAGCATATTCTAAAAATTGGGACCAAGCCTCTGATTTCTCTTCACATATTAGCATATTTTATATTCCTTCCATTTTTTGAGATCTTCTCTTTCGTTTTTTTATCTTTTAGCCGTTTAAAAGTTATCGACAACCTTTCCACAGCGATATCAAAGGTGTGAATTTGCGCGGAATGTAACATGACGTTTCCTAACCCGCAAGATTTTTTTCCTAAACTTTTTAAGAGGTTGGATAACCCTCTTAAAATCAAAATCAAGAAGCGGAATAAAATATTATTCAATCAATTTTTCAAGTGGCGATTTTTTTGTAACCTACTTAAAAAAAAGAAATTAGAAGCTAATAAACAAACTGGGATCTTTAATTCATTGTAAGCTAATAAATTAGCATAATTTTGAAACGAATTACGGTCAATTTTGAACAAAATAGAAATGAATATAAAAAATAATTTGCCCTATGAACATCAATCTTCTATAAGGAAATTTTATTACGTATAGATAAGGAGGTTTCTAATGAGTTCTATAGAACCAAACATTGATTTGAGTAACTTAGACCCTAACACTCGTTATGCACTAGGTGTTGAGCGGTCAGAGAGTTTTAATTCAAAGTACGGAGTCAAAGGAGGAAGTGAGCATACGATTTCTGACCATGCAAAGGTCTTTGTAGATCATCCCTTAGGTCAAGATGCTTTAAAGCAGCTTATGGGAGAGGCTACACAAAGGCGTGGAGCTTTCTATGAATTACCTAGAGGAAACCCAAGAGTCTTTCTATTCGATACGCCAGGTTACTCAACAGAGCAGTTAGCTGCTAATTCCAAGCGAGTGGCAAACCTAGACTGTTCATGTGATAATCCAGAAGAACAAAAAGTCCGTGAACAGGAGAAGCTTGTGATTCACTCTTTTTGCTCAAGTCAGCTTGAACATAAAAAAGAATATGATGCAGTTAAATCACGTATATTAGAATTTTTGCAGGGATAAAATAATGAGTCAGCTTAACTGGTTAGAAATTTTAGATTGGGACGAAGAATATTTAGACAATTTAAGGTCGATGGCTTTCCTCTATCTTAGACAAGGAAGGTATGATATTGCAAAAGATTTTTTCCATACACTGACAATCTTCAATCCAAGTAATTCTTTTGACTTACAAACTTTGGGTGCTATTTATTTAGAAGAGAGCAACCCGACTTTGGCGCTTGCCTATCTACAAAAAGCCAAAGAACTTGATCCAAAAAATAATACGATTACCATTAATCAAATTAAGTCCATGCTTATGCTGGGTTATCGTGAAGAAGCTTTCAGGCTTATTGATGGCTTTGTGCAAACATGCCCTGACCCTTTTATGGTTTCGGATGCTGAAGCCCTTCAGATGGCCTACAAATAAGAGCAAATCGATTTAGAGTTCAAGCATTGACTCAAAGATGTACAAACCTGGTCCACTTCCTCAAAGGTCAAATGAGAGAAAAGAGGAAGGGATAAGGCTCTTTCATAGTAACGCTCACTTGAAGGAAAGGCTTCCTCACTAAACGAAAAGTGTGTTTTGAAATAAGGATGCTTGTAGAGTGGAATAAAATGCACCTGAGTTCCAATTCCTTTCTCTCTAAGTTTTAGTACAATTTCTTTTCTACTCGTGCCATAAGTTTCAAAATCAATTTGAGTAACCAAGAGGTTATGGGAGGAATTAGCATCATATTCTTCTGAAAATAAAGAGAGATGCTTTAGTTCACCTAAATGTTCTCTATATCTTTGAACAAGTTTGCGTCTATGTTCTAAAAAAAGATCCACTTTCTTAAGTTGACTTAAGCCTAAAGAAGCCGAAAGATCTGTCACATTATAGTTATTAGTTAAATCAACAACTTCATAGTACCAAGGGGCATGTTCTTTCTTTTTTATAATCCCATTATTTCTGAAGAGTAAAAGCCTTTTGTAATACTCTTCATCTTTTGTGGTGACAAGCCCTCCTTCACCCATACAAATTGTCTTCGCAGGATGAAAGCTAAATACAGTCATGTCAGAAGTAGGGCAGCTACCGACCCGTTCTCCAGAGGGATAACAAGCACCAAAAGCTTGGCACGCATCTTCGATAATGAGCGTATTTTCAAAAGGTTTTTTGATCTTATTTGCTATCCCTGAAAAGTGAACAGGAATTAAGCAAAGTCGACTCGTACCTTTGAACTCTTGAAGGTTTTTAAAATTGGGACTTCCGGTTTTTAAATCTAGATCTAAAAAATGAAGGTTTTTGCACTTCTTTATGGCTCCAGCTAGGGTGCCCACAAAAGTATTAGGAGATGAAAATAAATGGTCTTGAGCGTTTAATTCTCCAGCATAGCAAGCAGCTTCCAAAGCAACAGAGCCACTATTAAAGGCCACGGCATAAGGGACTCGGCAGTAATCTGAAATCGCTTTTTCAAAAGCTTGAACAGTCGGACCTCGTGTAATCCAATTTGATTCAAGAGAGTCTAGAAGAGCTTGCTTGTCATCTTCTAGTATCGTTTGCTTCGTATAGGGGATATTCGTCATGCTTTTATGTCGGCTAAGGTTTTTTAGCCAAAAAGTGGCTGAAATACAAGGTTACTTTAGCCAAAAAATGGCTAAAATACAAGGTTACCGGTATTTAGTTCAATTAAGAGTCTAATTATAAGTATATTGAATGCTTTGAAAATGGGTGTAAATACCCTGCCTAATCTTTGGAATCGTAGGAGGCTTCTTCAAGTTTAGCTCGGATATCTTCAATTACATTTCTAGTCGCTTGCCTGCCTGCTTCATAAAGATGGTTGGAGTGCTTTGTATTTAGAAAAGTAATATTTGAGTCTATTTGAGGCTTAATGACTATATCAGCACCATGAGTACTGTTCTGGTTGTGTTGTATTTTTAAAATATCATAGCTGCGTTTCGTAATTTGAAAGAGGTTCTTTGGATCTTTCTGATTAAGAAGGCCACTCAAATCTACAGCTATAATCACAAGAGGGTTCTGATCTTTAGCAATCTGAATAGGAATAGGATCAGTAAGCATCCCATCTACTAAAACACGTCCATAAAGCTCTTTTGGTTGAAAGAAAAATGGAATTGCACAAGAGGCGCAAATAGTTGGAACAATTTCTCCACCACTTAAAAAGACGCTTTCTCCCTTTAGGAGATCTGTAGTGGTGATGATTAAAGGGATCTTGAGTTGATCAAAGTGTGTGGCTTTTAAGTTCTGAGTTAAAAATCGCTCTAAAGATTTGTCTCTCCAAATTCCTCTTCGTGTTGAAAAAGGATTAAAAGAAAGAAGCTTGCTTGTTTTTATATCTGAAAACTTTAAGGCAAGCTCTGTTGCATCTGGAGAGTCAGCATAAAGGGCGCCAACGAAACTTCCAATGCTACAGCCTACAATCAAATCAATCGGGATATCCGCACTTTCAAGTTCTTTTAAAACTCCAAGGTGAGCCATGCCTCTTGATCCACCTTCACCTAAAACAAGAGCAACTCGAATATTTGGGGATAAGGAAAGAGGAGTTGGAAGCTCTGTTGGAATATGGTGTTGAGAAAAAGTAGAATGGGATGAGCAAGAACTAGCAAGTAGTAGAAGAAGAATAAAGAATAGATTTGCTGTTTTTAAAAATAAATTAAACATAACTAGGTCAAGACTATAGTAGGAAAATCAATTAATAGCTAGATGATTAGAATAGGTCGGAGTCCAGAGGGATAAATTGATCTTGATCAGTTTGATAAGTGTTGATTGTTCCTGAACTAAGCTCAAAATACCAAGCATGCAGTGAGAGCTCTTTTTTTAAGACCCGTTCTTGAATCCAAGGAAAAGTCTCCAAATTCCGAAGAGAGATCACAAGTGAGTTTTTTTCACAGTGATGAGCCTGTTCATCTAAAGTACATTCGGGATGCTCTTTTAAAACCTGCGCTTTCGCAGAATCTGCTATATCCATCCAAGCCGTAATGAAATTAGAAGGAGGGGTATTTTCTGGAGCTTCCATTAAAGCACGTATTCCTCCACAGTGAGTATGTCCAAGCACAATAATATGCTTAACTTCTAAATCTAAAACTCCAAACTCAAGAGCAGCACTTGTACCGTGGTGCTTTAAATCACTTTCAAAAGGGGGAACTAGGTTGGCTACATTACGTACAACAAACAATTCTCCAGGCTTAGATCCGAGTATAATTGCTGGATCTACCCTAGAGTCTGAGCAGGAAATCACAAGAATTTTAGGTTTTTGATCGTGGGTAACCAGTTTTTCTAGCGATTTTGACTTGCCAAAGTATTTTGACCTAAATTGTTTGTACCCTTCAATAAGGGGCGTAATCGCAGGATCAAATGAGTAATTAGAGATGCTTTTTATCCTTCTTGGCATGTCAGGCTATAATTCTTATTGTCACGAATCTAACAGAAATAAAGTTAAAAAGCTAGATAAAGGAAAATATTTCAAAGCTTATAGATTGCTTAAAATTTTTAAAAGATAGTTAAATTTAGATAAGCTTCATTAGAAATTATCAGGATAAGCTCTTATTAGGAGAACATTGTGACCAAGTTAAATTGCGCTCTAAAAAATAGCATTGATTTGTTTCTGGATCTATACAAGTGAAATGGACCCATCCATTTTGAGCTAGCCCTGTTAGGGCTTTTTGTGACTTGATTATGTTTAGAACTTGATCGCGTTGTGCATAAATAATAGTCAACAGTCTTACAGGGGTGTGATAACTTGTTTGGTCGTCAATAAATAGGGATTGAAGAGGCAAACCGTGCATTAAATCACTTGCATTTCCTTGCATAACTCCAAGTTTTCCAGTTATATTTTTTGTAATTTTACTTCCCGATCCATAGGCCACATTATCTATAGAGGAAAATAAATACTGACTATTAATCCATTGGGCGACAATCATCGGGGCAGTTAGGATCGAAGTAAGTATCTTTCCATTTGGATCTTGCTCATATCGATATGAATGAAGAAAGGATTTTCCCTCTAAGTTAATATTTTGAGTTAATTCACGAGGAGCTGCAATGAAGGATGCATTCCCAGCTAGGCCCCATTCGGGACGTGTTTGCGACCAATCGATGCTTCTTAAAAATGTGTGGTCATCAGTGTTTTTAGTTTTTTTTGTATTCATTTTTTTTGAACGGACTTCGCTGTTTATTTGTTGAGCTTTCTTTAAATCTTTGTTTAAATTTTTTATTTTAAAATCTGTAGTGAAGTCAGTTTTTTCAGTTAAAAAAAGCTCAACAGCATCTGTTGTTGTATTATGGGCTGCGGCTATGAATAAAGTGGGAGCAGGGACTGATATTCCTTGCTTTGCAAGATAGTGACGTACTTCAATTTTATTGAGAATTTTGACTAGTAATTGAGCATTTGTCGATCCATTATGACCTCCACAAGCACCACATTCTAAGAAGGAAGAGTATGCATTATTTTCTGTTTTGCTACCATGACCACAAAAGACAACTAATGGGGAAAATTCAGTTGTTAAACCAATCATTTCAAGCGCATTTTTTGCATATGTACACTGATCTTTAAATGAAATATTTTTTAGAGAGGGGGAATTAGGTATCTTAGGACCTATTTTTTGTTCGAATTTATTTTTGAGTCGAAATGCCAATTTAGGTGAGAACGTTTTAATACCCATCCAAATCCCTGCTGCTAATCCTATACTTTCAACTAGAGAAAAAGGAGTTAAAATATTATTTTTTAGCGATTGGTAAATAGTTTTGGCCGTTGTCAATTTTTTCTGCCCTTTAGAATATCGGGTGTAAGCTCTATTTGAACAATCTGAAAACTGATCAACGGAATGCTTTGGCTCAAGTAAGACGGGACAAGATGCGTAAGATTCATTTTTAATGCTATTCTCAATCTGTACAGGAATTCCAAAAAAACCTGCAAAACCAAAAGTAGTGTAATTATCTTGCTGCTCAATGGCCCTTCTTAAGGGCTCTGATCTGACATCAATACAGAAAACTAATTGTGCTTTAGTGTGTATAGATTTTTTAATTTTTTGGGAGAGTAGGTTGGTTAACAGGGATGAGGAATAATTGCTTTCTGCCTTTTTTATAGTTTCAAGCTTGTTTGATACTTTTACTTGGTTCCTTTTGATCTCTTTATGCCAGTCTAGAATTGAAGAGGCCATTGGCCAAGTCAAATAAATGATAACAAGCCTTAAAGCTATGTAATCTTCTTGAGTTACTGGATAAGGATGGATATTTTGAGTGGCTTGAAAATAAGTACGATATTTAATGTGAGCGGCCCATCCTGGAAGAGTTGTTAAAGTTAAAGTCAAAAATAATTGAGTATCTTCCTCTGAAATATTAAGTTCTTCTAGGCACTTTTTGATAGTTGCTGTAGAAGATTTTGAGAGTGATTTGATCCAGTTCTTTTTTCTTTGATTTCCTTTATGTATGTTGTCGTCATAAATTAGAAGATGTAGCCAGGATCTATAAAGGCCTTCTGAGCGAAAAGGCATTTTTATAGTAGATTGCCCCTCATCAAAGAAAACCTGAAGCCATTTAATGCTTTCTCTATTAATAGCTTCTACCGGTTCGGGAATTTTAGTTTGCTCAAAAAAAGCTTCACCTTCTAGTAAAGCTTTTTCAAAAGGTTCTTTTTCAAAACCTTGTAAAGGGTTTACTGCAACCAAGTTTTTTAACGGCCAAAAGGGAGCTATAATTTCCCAACTTTTGTTAATAGCTTGGTCTAAATTAAATTTTTGTTTTTTACTCTGAGCCTCAATGGGTAGAATGGAAGCTTGAAAAGTATGTTCTGTAGCAAACTCAGACATATTTATAGTCCTTTCGGTTAGCTGTTATTGTTTTAGGGTGTGATTGACTTTTGTTAAGAGCTTTCACATAAAAATAGAGGATCCAATTAGGTAAGGCTCCTTTTTGACTTGGATGGCGAATAAATAAAATTAAAAGCCAACCAAGAATTAACACTAGAAAGGCAAAGTAATGTAAAAAATTTAACTTTTGTGGATGCATTAAGCCTAGTGGCTTCAGAAAAAGTTCAAGAAAAAAGATCCCTTTTCCGTAAATAAAACCTGTAAGAGTTGTAAGGGTAAGAGCGATAAATAGTTTCTTGAGTGGTTTGTTTTGTAAGATAGATAGAGATACTTGAGATCCTCCAATTAAAGCTATTACTAGGAGAAGAGAGGTCGTGTTATTTGCAAACCAGGGGGTATGGCTTGCTAATGAAAATGAATAAGCCCCTGCAAAGCCACAAAATAGGGCACAAAGAAAGGAAGTGTAAGTGGGCTTATTTTCCAAAGATATTTTTTTTTCTTGAGCAGAGCCTCCGGAACCCAGAAAGAGATAGGCTTTATACATTCCATGCCAGCAAAGGTGGGCTATTGCTGCAGTGAAAAGCCCTAATCCACACTGCATTAGCATAAAGCCCATTTGACTCATCGTAGAGCAGGCGAGCATTTTTTTTATATCACTTTGCATTAGCTTCCAAAGGCTTCCAATTAAAGAGCTTATTAATCCAAGTGCAAAGATAAGAGTAAGAATATTAGGCGCTGCAAAATAAAGTGGGGCAAACCTAGCTAGGAGAAAACCTCCTCCATTAATAATTCCTGCATGCATCATGGCAGATACAGGAGTAGGAGAATTAAGTGAACTGATTAACCAGCGGTGAAATGGCCAAATAGCTGTTTGAATCAAGGCACCTATTAATAACAGTAACAAAGGTATAGTCAAAGGTGTACTAAATGAAGAAAGTTGGATTATTTTTTGAATCGAGAGTTTTCCCGTTTGAAAATAAAGGAGCCCAAAGCCCATAGAAATAAAAGAAAGGCCAAATAAAAAGTATCTTGTGCAAATCTTTCCTGATTCTTTTGCGGCTTTCCAAGCAGACTTATGCACCATCAGTTTGATCAGTGCGGAACTGCTTATCACCCATGCAATCAAAAATAAGACCAAATTATCAGCTATAGCCATAGTCATTACAGATAAAACTAAAATAAGTAAGGTTGAGAAAAATTTGAGGTAGCGAGCGTCGCCTTTAATATAATTTTTTGAAAATACAGCAACAACTGTCCCTATATAACAAGCTAAAATTAAGATTATTATAGAAAGTTGATCTATGTAAAATAATTTTTTTATAAATAGAAGGCTCACTAATTATCTCCTGAAATGAAAGAATTCACTTTTTTTGTTGATTGACTAATCATAAGAAATATAGTAATATAAGAAAAATTAATTATTTTAATGTTTCTATTAGGTTTTCTAATAATTATGGATACTATTGCAATAGAGTGTTTTTTAGCACTTTCTTCAACTGGAAGCTTTACCAAAGCCGCTTTGAAAGTGGGCCGTACTCAATCAGCAGTTAGTCAACAAATTGCGAAGCTTGAAAACCTACTTGGGAAAATCTTAATAGATCGAAAAAATCACTTCTGTTTGACAGAAGAGGGTGAAATCTTTCAGGAATATGCTCAAAAAATTCTGGCTATCCATTTAGAAATTATAGATCGATTCAAAACTCCAGAACTAGAGGGGCAGGTCTCATTTGGTTTGCCTGAAGATTTTGCAAGTTTCTTTTTAACGCAGGTTTTAGTGGAGTTTGCACGTGTTCATCCTAGGCTATTACTGAATATTGAGTGTGACCTGACACTTAATCTATATGAACGTTTTAAAAGAAACGAATTTGATATGGTTTTGGTCAAAATGAGCGCACCTGAAGATTTTCCGAAAGGGGTCGAAGTCTTATCTGAACAGCTTGCTTGGGTTGGTGACAAAAAATTACTATCTATTGCTTTAGATGCAGGGGAGGCAGTACCACTGGTTCTTTCTCCTCAGCCTTGTGTATATCGATCAAGAGTAATTAAAGCCCTTGAGAAAGTTTCAATAAATTGGAAAGTTGTTTTTACGAGTCCTAGTTATAGTGGAACAGTTGCTGCTGTAAAAGCAGGACTGGGAATTAGTGTGTTTCCAAAACTAATGGTTCCTAAGGGTTTACAAATCATTAAAAGCCCGGCGTTACCTATTCTAGAAAATACACATGTCTCTTTACTCAAGCAAGATAAAGTAAATGTTGCTATTTCTCATTTCGAAGAATTTATCTTAAAAAAATTGAAGCAGTAAATACAGCTTTTCATGATAGTGAGAAAGCTTTCCACATAAAATCCCGCTATTTCCCACAATTACCTAAAAATAATATTTTATTATAATCGATTTAAATTAAGTTGATTATAAAAAAATGTGGAAAAATTTAAGCACTAAAATTAAATTTGATTTGTTTTACAGTTGCTAAATGTGGTATATGGTGGGTTGTTGTGGGAATAGATATGATGAATTATTTTTTTAGTGGTGCACATGAGAGTAAGTTAGATGAGAAGAACCGAATGGTTCTTCCTCATGATCTTAGGTATGGGCTAGTAGAGAATGGTGTTTTGCAATTTTCTTTAGCTCTTGGCATGGATGGTTGCTTATCTATCTACCGTAAAAGCGATATTGAGCGACTTGTAGAGCAATTTCAGAAATTGCAATATGTTGCTAGGTATCAGAAGTTTTTAACCATTTTCTTTTCAACTCTCTTTCAAACCGAATGCGATAAAGTGGGACGCATCACCCTTCCTCCTTTATTGAAAAAGGCGTCTGGGATTGACCAAGAAGTGGTAATTGCTGGAGTTTTAAACAAAATTGAGATTTGGCCTAAAGAAGCCTATGAAAAAACATTGGCTTCCTTCTTAGAAGGGGAAGATCCAAATCTTGATTTTGGGAAAATTTCAGAAGAGGCATTGGGACAGGTAGAGAGAAGAGAGAAAAGTTTCCCTTTAATAGGGAAAGCCAACATCTTGTGAATGCTCCCTACCATGTACCGGTTTTGTGTGAAGAATTTTTAGCCTTTTTTAAGGACGTAAAAATCAAAATATTTATCGATGGCACCTTAGGTGCCGGAGGACATGCTGAAGCGCTTTTGAAGGCTCACCCCGAGGTCGAAACCTTTCTTGGCCTAGACCAGGATGAGAGTGCATTAAAAATAGCAGGCGAGCGCCTGAAACCTTTTAAAGACAAAGTGAAGCTTATCCAAGCTAACTTTTGTCAGATAGGTGAAGAGTTGAAAAAGAGAAACATTTTAAAAGTCGAAGGCATTTTTCTGGATATAGGGGTCTCCTCTATGCAGATTGATCAAGCTGAAAGAGGATTTAGTTTCTCTAAAGAAGGTCCTTTGGATATGAGAATGGATCGAGAATGTACCCTAACTGCTGAAGAGATTATTAATACTTGGCCTGAAGAGAAATTAGGTCATCTTTTCAAAGAATATGGGGACCTCCCAAAGTGGAGACAGCTTGCTAAAAAAATTGCTGAGTGCAGGCGAAAAAAAACTATCCGAACAACGACAGATCTTAAAGAAGCTCTTACTACAGTGCTTACTCCCAATAAACGTAGCTTACCTCCAATGACCCTGGTCTTTCAAGCGCTTAGAATAGCTGTGAATAATGAACTAGAAGTTTTAAAATTTGCCATTCCTCAAGCTGTAGACCACTTATCTCCAGGAGGAAGGCTTGGAATTATCTCTTTTCATAGCGGAGAAGATCGAATTGTTAAAAACTGCTTTAGAGACTTATCTCTTAAAACAAAATCGTGGGGGAATGAAGCTCCTCTACCTCAAACAAACTTGCTTACAAAAAAACCGGTTACGCCATCTAAGGAAGAAGGGCGGAAAAACTCTAGATCTCGGAGCGCTAAAATGCGGTTTTTAGAAAAAAAATAAAGGAGCGAAATCATGAGTTATTTAGTTCGTATATTAATCTGTATCCTCACTCTTGGAACATTTTTATACGTCTATGTAGATAAATTAAATGCTCAGACTGAACTTCGACTTCAAATTCCAGTACTTGCCAAGGAAGTAGGGCAAATTAAACAAGACTCTATTCATCTATCTTATGAAATTGAATGTTTCAAAAATCCCCAGCACCTTATTCAACTTGCTCAACAACCTGAATATAGTCACTTAAAATTTCCTTATATAGATGATATCTTAGTCGTTCCAACAGGCCTTGCAAAGCAACATCATTTCAATGAGGAGACCTATGGTATGCAAGAAGTTAATAGAGCTCTAAAATTGCCTATTCATTTAGGCACCAAGTAAAAGTGAGGTTATGAAGGAATACCCTCGTATCCTAGTTGTTTCATGTGGCATTTTTGCCCTTTTTTCTCTTCTTATTATTCAGTTTTTTCGTGTTCAAATTATTCAAGAAAATAAATGGAAGCGTTTTGCAAAAGCGCAACACGAGCAGATCATTAAAGAGCCCTTCAAAAGAGGCGTTTTTTATTCAAATACGGACCTAATTGACGAAGGTAGAAATAAAAAGCAGCCTTTTGTCATTGATATCCCTATGTTTCACCTTTTTGCAGATCCGTTTCAACTGCCACCTTCAAAACATGAAGAAATTGCTCGCAAAGTTCAAGAGCTCATTGGGTTTCCTAAAGAGCATCAAGAAAAACTCTTACGCGAGTTTAGTCTTGAAAAAAGTCGCTCTAGAAAATTAAAAATGTGGCTTTCTCAAAGTCAAAAAAATGAATTCTTAAATTGGTGGTTTAGCTACGCTAAGCATAACAAAATAGCAAACAATGCACTTTATTTTATCTCTGACTACAAAAGGTCCTATCCTTTTGGATCTCTGCTTGGCCAGGTCTTGCATACGATCCAAGAAAATAAAGATGAGTTAACGCATCAGGGGATCCCCACAGGAGGAGTCGAATTTCACTTTAACTCTATTTTAAAAGGGGTGGAAGGTAAAACGAAACTTCTTAGGTCTCCCAAGCATCCTCTTGATTTAGGCCAAGTGATCGAAGCTCCTATCAATGGCTCTGATGTCTATTTGACCATCAATCACTCATTGCAAGCTATAGCTGAAGAGGAAATCAAGAAGGGTGTTCAAAATGTGGGAGCTAAATCAGGTTGGGCCGTTATTATGAACCCCTATTCGGGCGAAATCTTAGCTTTTGCTCAATACCCCTTCTTTTCTCCAGCTAACTACAAAGACTATTACAATAACAAAGAAAATATGGAGTTTACCCGCCTTAAAGGGGTTTGTGATAGTTATGAACCAGGATCTGTTACAAAGCCGATCACCATGGCCATTTGCTTTCTGGCTAATGAGGAGCTTGCAAAACAGGGGAAAAAACCTATTCTAGATTTAGAGGAAAAGGTCGCAACTAAGTCAGGACGTTTTCCTGGACGTACACGTGATCTAAAAGATCCAAGGCCGCACAATTACCTAAACTTTTATCAAGCTCTGCAGAAATCTTCTAACATCTATCCAGCTCGCATGATAGAGAGGGTCATTAATGAACTGGGTAGTGAGTGGTATAGAGAACAACTCGTCCATACCTTTGCATTAGGTGAAAAGACAGAAATTGAATACCCATTAGAAGCGATTGGGTTGATTCCAAGGCCTGGTAAGCTCAATAGCAATGGAACTTTAGAATGGTCTACACCTACTCCATTCTCATTAGCTATGGGGCACAACTTTATGGTGAATAGCCTGCAGATGTTGCGTGCATTTGCTGTCTTTGCAAACGGAGGGTATTTAGTGCGGCCCACTTTTATCCGTAAAATTGTTAAAGAAGATGCTAATCAGAATAAGGTTGTTTTAGCTGATCACACAGGTTCAGAGAGACTCGACTCTTTTCCAAGAATACTGAAGCCCTACATGGTCGAAGAAATTGTCAAAGCTCTTAAGTACTCTATGCGTAACGGCGGAAGTGGTAATTTAGGTGATGTTTATGGATATACTGTTGCAGGGAAGTCAGGTACGGCAAATAAAATTGTGGACGGAGAGTATTCAAAGAAGAGCTACTTTTCCTCTTTTATAGGATTTGCTCCCGCTAATAAGCCTAGGTTCGTTATTTTAGTCTCTATGGATGAACCTAAAGCAGAATTTAAACACGGAATAGGGTACACTTACTATGGGGGAAAATGCGCAGCTCCTGTTTTTCGTGAACTTACAAGACGTACCCTCCAGTATCTTGGAATCCCTCCAGATAACCCCAGTCACTATCCTTTAGGCGATCCTAGATACAATCCTAAAGAAGCGCACTGGTATAAAGAAGCAAAAGAACTTAACGAATTGTACGAGAAATGGAACTAAAAAAAATAAAATTAAAGAAGCTACTCTTAGATCTACCTGTTAAAATAATAGGTAACAAAGAACTTGAAGTTACAGGCTTAAGTGCCCACTCCAAAATGGTCTCTCCAGGTCACCTCTTTATTGCTAAAGGGGGACTTAAAAATCACGGGGCGACTTTTATGGAAGAAGCCGTTAATGGCGGAGCTAAAGCTATTTTAACCGATTTATTTGACCCTTTTTGTAAAGAAGTCACTCAAATTATATGCGCTGATCCAGCAAGTTTAGAAGGAGAGCTTGCAAAGAGGTTTTACGGGGCTCCAGGCAAAGACCTTTTTCTCATAGGGATTACAGGGACCAATGGTAAAACAACTTGCGCTTACTTAACTAGAGCACTTTTAGGACAAGAGGAGTGCGGCTTAATAGGAACCATAGAGTACATCCTTGGAACTAATACTCTACCTGCCTCTTTTACAACACCTGATGTAATTTCGAATCATAAAATGCTTGCTCGCATGAAAGAGGGGCAATTAAAAAGCTGTGTAATGGAAGTGACCTCACATGGAATAGCTCAAAATAGAACAGCCCAGATACCCTTTGATTTAGCGCTCTTTACAAACCTCTCTCAAGATCATTTAGACTACCATAAAAGTCTACAAAACTATGTCGATACAAAAGCTAAATTCTTTGAGGGTTTATCTGAAGATAAAGTAGCAATTGTCAATAGCGACTCTCCTTACTCAAAAGAGATGATCAAAAACTGCAAAGCGCAAATCAAAACGTATAGCGTTCAAAATAAGTCAGATTATCAAGCTCGTAGTATCCGTTTAAAAGCAGATAAGACGACTTTTAACCTGATCTATAATCAAAAGAAATACAAAATAGAGACGAGCCTTGTGGGAGAGTTTAATGTTTACAACACTCTTGCAGCAATTAGCATTGCTCTAGAGTCTAAAATAGAGATCCCTCTTATTCAAGAAAGACTGAAAAAGTTTAAAGCACCAAAAGGGCGTTTAGAAGCTGTTCCAAATTCTCTAGGGATTCAAATTTTTGTAGATTTTGCTCACACAGATGATGCTTTAAAAAATGTGTTAACTACCTTAAAACAAATAAAGCACCGAAAGCTTATCACTGTTTTTGGCTGCGGTGGGGACAGAGATCAAGATAAAAGGCCTCTTATGGGAAAAGTAGTCTCTTCCTTAAGCGACTTAACAATTATTACCACTGATAATCCAAGGTCTGAAGATCCAACTGCTATTTGCAATGCCATTCAAAAAGGCTGCCCTAAACGAAAGAAAGTTCTTCTAGAAGTAGATAGAAAAGAAGCAATTCAAAAAGCACTTAAGCTTGCAAAAGCCAAAGACATTATCCTCATAGCCGGAAGAGGACATGAAACCCATCAAATTGTAGGGCACAAAAGAATCCCCTTCAACGATGCAGAAGTTGTCAAAGAACTACTTCTCAGCGGATTTAATGAATAAGATTCTATTAAGAAAGGTAAAGAAATAATTATATAGAAAAATGTCCCCGGCGCGATTCGAACGCACGGCCTGTCGCTTAGGAGGCAACCGCTCTATCCAGCTGAGCTACGAGGACACTGAAAAAAGGTATTAAAGTACTGGACAAACACCTTTTTCTCAAGTATTTTCGTTTGTTCTAATTAGAAATAAAAAGAGAGATGATATGGAATCTAAGGCAGATATAGGGCTAGTAGGCCTAGCGGTCATGGGACAAAATTTAGTTTTGAACATGAATGACAAGGGATACACCGTCTCAGTCTTCAATCGCACTGCTGAAAAAATCAAAAGTTTTTTAGAAGGGCCTGCCTCTGGAACTCGGGTGATCGGGACCTATTCTTTAGAAGACTTTGTCAAATCTCTCAAAAAACCTAGACGAGTCATGCTTATGGTCAAAGCGGGTGATGTCGTCGATCAATTTATTGATAAAATAGTCCCTCTTCTTGAAAAAGGCGATATCATTATCGATGGAGGAAACAGTAACTATCAAGACACTCAAAAGAGAATAGAGCGCTTAAAAAAAGAAGGTCTTCATTACATTGGAGCTGGAGTATCAGGTGGAGAAGAAGGGGCTAGACATGGCCCATCTATTATGCCTGGAGGAAGCAAAGAGGCTTGGGAATCTGTAGGGCCTATCTTTCAAGCGATTTCAGCTCAAGTAGAAGGGAAGCCTTGTTGCCATTGGTTGGGAAGTGATGGATCTGGCCACTTTGTTAAAATGGTACATAATGGAATTGAATATGGCGATATGCAGCTGATTTGTGAAGCTTACCACCTATTAAAATCTGTACTTGGACTGAATGCTGACGAGCTTGGAAAAGTCTTTCAATCTTGGAATGAAAAAGAACTGGATAGCTACCTCATTGAAATTAGTCGTGATATTTTTGCCTTTAAAGATGAAGATGGAGAACCTCTAGTGGACAAGATCCTAGATGTTGCAGGGCAGAAAGGAACAGGTAAATGGACCGGTATTAACGCATTAGAACTTGGCGTTCCTCTTACACTTATTGCCGAGTCAGTTTTTTCAAGGTTCTTGTCGAGCATGAAAGAAGAGCGCAAAGAAGCTTCAAAGCACCTCAAAGGTCCTTCTATAGAATTTATCGGAGATAGAGAAGCTTTTATTGACCAAGTTTTCCAAGCGCTCTACGCTTCAAAAATCATGAGCTACGCTCAAGGATTTATGCTTTTAAAAGCGGGTTCTGATAAATTTGAGTGGAATCTAGATTATGGTCAAACAGCTTTTCTATGGAGAGGGGGTTGTATCATCCGAAGTGCTTTCTTAAGTCGTATTACTGAGGCTTACGAAAAAGATCCAAAGCTCTCTAATTTACTTTTAGATTCTTTCTTTAATGAAGCGATTCAAAAAGCTCAAAATTCTTGGAGAGAAGTCATTGCTAAAGCGGTGATGTTTGGAATTCCAACACCTTGTTTTAACTCAGCGCTCGCTTTTTATGATGGACTTCGCTTAGCACGATTACCCCAAAATCTCCTGCAAGCACAAAGAGATTACTTTGGTGCTCACACTTATGAAAGAGAGGACAAGCCTCGCGCGGAGTTTTTCCATACAAATTGGACGGGGCGAGGCGGTGATATCTCCTCTACCCAATATAACGTTTAAACAAGAAGGTTTTATGATTGTCGAACGTATTCATTCATTTTTTGACTGGTTTTCAATAGATCCTAAAAGAAGGAGCGAACTTGAATTGTTAGCAGAAGAGGCAGCTCTTTTAGCTAAAGGGATGACCGACCATAAAGATTACTTGGCGCTTGCAGCTATTCTAGAAAAAACGCAGCCTAGAACAATCTTTGAAATAGGAACATACAACGGAATTACAACGGATTTCTTTTTGCAGGTTCTACCCGAATGTAGGGTGGTTTCAATTGCGTTTATTAATCCTGAAAATTCCCTCTTTAAGAAAAAGTACAACAACTCCGAACTTACTGAAGACGAAATTGGAAGCTATGTTGCAAGAGAACGTAAAAGTCGTTACACACAGATTTTTGGAAACTCACATGAGTTGAAATCCAAACAATTTAAAGAAGAGCATGGAGAGATGGATCTTGTCTTTATCGATGGTGATCACTCTGCAAAAGGAGTCCATCAAGATACTGAATTTGCTCAGAAAATTATGTCCTCTGAAGGAACTCTTTGCTGGCACGATGCTAACCCTAAAGAGCGATATATGGCTGTCCGTAACTATCTAGAAAATAAAATGAAAAAACCTGCAATTGCTACTTATGATGACTACATTGGTGGAATTGCTTGTTGGAACCTTGAAATTGAAAGTAGGTTTTCACACTTAACATATGCATGAATATAACCCGAAATACATCCGAAACTTCTCAATCATTGCGCACATTGACCATGGGAAGTCAACCTTAGCAGATCGTCTTTTAGAGATTACTCAGACTGTTGAGCAAAGAGACATGCAAGCGCAGCTTCTAGACGATATGGATCTTGAACGTGAACGTGGCATCACCATCAAAGCGCACCCTGTGACAATGTATTACAAGTCTAAGAGTGGGCAGATTTATCAAATCAACTTTATTGATACACCAGGTCACGTTGATTTTTCGTACGAAGTTTCAAGGTCTTTGGCTGCTTGTGAAGGTGCTCTTCTCATTGTAGATGCAGCTCAAGGAGTTCAAGCGCAAACTCTTGCTAACGTTTTTCTAGCAATCGATCATAACTTAGAAATTTTACCTATTTTAAACAAAGTGGACTTGCCTCAAGCGAACCCTGAGGAAGCTAAAAGACAAATTGAAGATGTAATTGGCATAGATACTAGCGAAGCTGTTGAATGTTCTGCAAAAACAGGTGTTGGAGTAGAAAATGTTCTTGAGAAGCTCCTTACCATTATTCCTCCTCCAAAGATCGACGAGGATGGACATCTAAGAGCTCTTGTTTTTGATTCTCACTTTGATGCTTATAGAGGGGTGATGGTTTATGTCAGGGTCATTTCAGGTTCCCTAAAGAAAGGAACTCAGATTTTAATGATGGTGACAAAAAAGCGTTTTGAACTCTTAGAGGTAGGTATTTTTTCTCCTCAAGGAAAACCAACAGAGGAACTTAGAGCTGGAGAAGTCGGTTATATTGTAGCGAGTATTAAAAATAGCCGAGATGTGAAAATTGGAGATACGATTACCTCTCCTAAAAATCCTGTGAAAGAACCCCTGAAAGGGTTTAAAGAAATTAAACCTGTTGTTTACGCTGGCCTCTATCCCATCGATTCTACTGATTTTGAAGGCTTAAGAGATGCCTTGTCAAAACTGCAATTGAATGATTCAGCTATGCATGTTGAACAAGAAAGTAGCCAAGCTTTAGGTTTTGGCTTTCGTTGCGGGTTTTTAGGGCTACTACACCTTGAAATTATCTCTGAGCGCATCCAAAGAGAATACGACATCGATATCATCATCACGGCGCCCTCTGTGGTCTACAGGCTTATTCTTGGAGATGGAACAGTCAAAGAATTAGATAACCCTGTTCATTATCCTGATCCAACTCTGATTTCTCAGATTGAAGAGCCTTGGGTGGAATGCCGTATTATGACGCCTTCTGATTATATGGGAGCTATTATGGGTCTTGCTAATGACAAGAGAGGGGATCTTATCAAGACTGAATCTATTAATGAATTCAGGCTCTTTCTAACTTACCGATTTCCTCTCAATGAAGTCATTACTGATTTTAATGATAAATTAAAATCAGCAACAAAGGGTTACGCTTCTTTTGATTACGAGTTTAGTGATTATCAAAAAAGTGATATTATTAAACTTGAAATTAGGGTCAATGAAGAACCTGTTGATGCTTTTTCATGTCTTGTTCATAGAACTAAAGCAGAAGCTAAGGGACGTACTATTTGTGCAAAACTCAAAGAAGTCATTCCTAAACAACTCTTCAAAGTACCGATACAAGGAGCGATCGGAGGTAAAATTGTAGCCCGTGAAACCATTTCAGCAATGTCTAAAAATGTGACTGCTAAGTGTTATGGTGGAGATATTAGCCGCAAGAGAAAGCTTTGGGAAAAACAGAAGAAAGGAAAGAAGAAAATGAAAGAGTTTGGGAAAGTGAGTATTCCTCAAAGTGCTTTTATGGAAGTGCTTAAAAGCTAGCGTCCTATATTTTCTGAAGATAAATCTATCACATAAGTTGCGACTCTCTCTCCGAGAGTGCTATGAATAACGTTTGTCAAAGCTCTATTTGTCAATGTGGGTACCCTTGTTTCTAGGAAGCTGCTGACTATAAAGGAAAATCCTCTTTTCCTTTGATGATCTTGATTTTTCTTAAATGTAAAAAACACCTCAGTTCTTCTCTCCATGTCTAAAAAATCGATTTTTAAAGGGTAACTATGAAATTCTAAATAAAAAGGATTATCTGAACCACTTTTAAAAAGAAAGACTAGCAGACATACAAAATCCTTTTCTAATAAATTATAATAAAGTTTTTAAGAGCTAACGTCCAGCGAGAGTATGAGAAAGGTTGTTATCACTTAGGTCGTTAATCACTACAGGAAAATTTGTAGCAGCATGAATGGTTGTCCAGGTGTCTTCATCTTCTGAATTAGGTACTGTTGTTATTAGGCTCAATTTGGTTGAGAAGGATTGTTCTTCTCTATTTATAGGATCCTGATTTGCTATCAATTCCAACAATATTGTCGATATTTTGCTAGATGCTGACTGATTAGCTCCTAACTCACATCTATGAGTTTCTGAAAAACAAGGATTGAATGGGTCATCTTCAAAAAGTTGAACTTGAACTTGAAGGCTGGTAAATGGGTTCGCTCTTTCTTCTTGATAAGGTATACCAGAATGTTGAATTACTCCTTCTTCAGTACGATTTAATTCATGGAGGTGACTCTCAAAAAGGCTAAATATGCAGGATGATCGATTTTGAGTTGCGAATGGAGTGCAAATAATAGAGGCATTCTTTAATCTCGAGAAGATAGGATCTTCTTTTTCACCAAAGCGTACAGCAGTTAGAGCGAAAGTATGATCTCTACAGTCAGTGATATAGCCAGCTCGAGAATAGATAACAGACATATAGCCCCTTTTTTACAACGAGTAATAAAATTTTCGATAAGAGTAATACAAATTATTAAATTAGGACAAGCTAGTATTTAAGGACTTGTGTTTGTTGATTTCTAGCTAGAGGCTGATGAATTGTGTTGATTTTCGATGCTCTAACTCTAAAAAATCTTCAGGATATTCTTGATAGATCTTTTGAAGATCAAAATGCTGCTTTAAGCTGGGTTGGATTCTCTCTAAAAGAGCATTTAAACTTGGATAGTGATTTTTGAGGGGAGTTAAAAAAGCTTCGTGGGAACGTTTTTTTCTGTAATCAGGAGCCTTTGCTGGATTTTGTAAAAGATGCATTTTTTCTTCAGAGTAATCCCATAAAAAAGAGGTATGTAAAAGCCAGCGATCTTTTCGTATGTATTTGGCATTTCCTCCTATTTTTTTGTCTCCTAAAACATAGTCGTTTTCTTTAAGTTTAAAATTTTCATGTTTAAAAATGTCAGTATAGAACTGCTCTCCCCACTTTAAAATAGGTTCGGGGAAAGGAGAGATGTTCAGTGCGTCTTTATTGAGAATGAAGGTCACAAAAAGAGTATGACTATCTACATAGACGGTCCCGCCTCCACTGAAACGTTTGATCACTGGAACCCTAGATTTTTTGACACGCTCTAAGTCTAGATGGTCTTCCACTTTTGAAGAAATACCCATCACAATAGCCTCTTGTGAGCTTCCAGCATTAACTAAACAGTAGTTCTCTTGATTTCCCCTTAAAAGAGCTTCTTCAAGTTGAAGCTGTTTAAATATGGGACACCCTTTAAGCTGTATAAGATTTATCTTTTTCATAGGGCATTCATACAAGGCTTTTTTGTTCCGATCAAGAAGACTTTAAAGCGACTAATAAGACTGAAATATCTGCTGGAGAAACACCCGCTATGCGAGAAGCTTGCCCTAAATTATAAGGCGTGTATTTTTTAAGCTGATCTTTTGCTTCATTACGGAGTCCTGTAACGGATCCGTAAGCAAATTTTTTAGGAAAAGAAATAGATTCTAAATGATCAAATTTAGCAATTTCAGATTCTTGTCTCTTAATGTAACCCTCATACTTGATAAAGAGTTCAATTTGCTCTTCTATCTCAGGTGAGTGTTCTTGTACATCTTTAGGATACTCTTCCCTAAGCTTTGAATAATTCATCTCAGGCCTTGAAAGCAGTTTCAATAGAGAATAACCCTTTTTGTTGATCACTTTAAAGACTTTAGAGAGACGCTGAATTTCATGTTCTATTGTCTCTCTTTTATGTTGGAGACGCTCCAATTGAACTTTGTTAATAAGACCAAAGTCATAGCCATAGTGGCGAAGGCGTAAATCTGCATTATCTTGGCGAAGTAAAAGACGATACTCTGCCCTTGAAGTAAACATTCGGTAAGGTTCTTCTAAGTCCTGACGTATTAGATCGTCAATCATCACCCCAATATAGGCTTCAGAGCGCTTTAGAATAAAAGGAGGTTTCTTTTGCAGGGACAAAACTGCATTAATAGCAGCGATCATTCCTTGTGCTGCAGCTTCTTCGTAACCTGTAGTTCCATTGATTTGACCTGCGAAATACAAACCTTTTATTTTTTTGGTGCATAAAGTTGCGTCAATTTGTCCACTTGTGACGTAATCATATTCAATCGCATAAGCAGGACGCATCATTTGAGCATTTTCTAATCCAGGAATACTCTTAAGCATTTCTATCTGGACATCGGTTGGAAGGGAGGTTGAAATGCCATTTGCATAAACTTCTTTAGTTTGCAATCCTTCTGGCTCTAGAAAAATTTGATGGCGATCTTTGTCTGCAAAACGTACGACTTTATCTTCAATAGATGGGCAGTATCTTGGACCCACGCCTTCAATTTTTCCAGAATAAAGAGGGGACCTATGAAGATGCTTTTTAATGATCTCTTGGGTCTCTTTGGACGTATAGGTAATATAGCAACTTCTTTGCTCTAGTCTCGGAGTCGTATCTTCATCAAAGGAAAAAGAAATTCCTTCTTCGCCCTTTTGCTCTTCGAGTTTTTCTAAATCAATTGTATCTAAATGAAGCCTTGGAGGAGTTCCCGTTTTAAGTCTAGCAAGCTTAAATCCTAAATCCAGAAGATTTTTAGACAAACCAATTGCTGCTTTGTCACCAGCACGACCACCTGAGAAGTTGACTTCACCTAAATGAAGTAATCCTCTCATAAAAGTACCCGCAGATAAAATGACATTGTGACCCAGATATTGAACACTTTCTTTTGTTAAAACACCTCGGATCTCACCATTCTCAACAACAAACTCTTCAGTTGTCCCTTGGATAATGTCTAAATTAGGTGTCTCTTCTAAAAGACCTTTCATGGTGAATTGGTAGGCGACTTTGTCAGATTGAGCTCGAGGGGCCCAGACAGCGGGTCCCTTCGTGGCGTTGAGCATCCGAAATTGAATGCCTGTACGGTCGGTGACTTTGCCCATAAGACCGCCTAAAGCGTCTATTTCGCGGACAATGTGACCCTTGCCGATACCCCCGATAGCAGGATTGCAGCTCATTTTTGCAATAGTATCCAAATTCATAGTCAGAAGTAGGGTAGATGCGCCCATACGTGCTGAAGCATAAGCTGCCTCGCAACCCGCATGACCACCTCCGATGACTATTACATCATACTGTTTGGGGTATTGCCACATAACTTAAAGATTATGATTATTTTTTCTTATGACGATCTCTACGACGACGCTTTTTACGCTTGTGCTTAGAGATTTTCTTACGACGCTTTTTTAAAACTGATGACATCTAGCGTTCTTGCTCCAATGAGGGGTTTTGAAAATAAAATACTAATTAATGAGGGGAAGTTTAGCGTATTTATCTGATAAAAGTAAAGCATTACTCTTTTTTATGACACAACTTAAGATTCAAATGGATGAAAAAATAATGCAGCTAGCCTAAACAAAAATATGAATAGTCAAAAATAATTTGATTTTTTTAAATAAAAAGGTATA
>Ga0075119_1000078_pt1 | contig 51052 bp, 53 predicted proteins | sample AntAceMetag02UK9_FD_69791 | JGI IMG/M metagenome (GOLD analysis project Ga0075119, IMG submission 69791) | Saline lake microbial communities from Ace Lake, Antarctica - Antarctic Ace Lake Metagenome 02UK9 | ecosystem: Environmental > Aquatic > Non-marine Saline and Alkaline > Saline | place... | reverse complement strand
AATAGAAAAATGTTGGGCAAATCTCAAAAATAAAGTTAAAGAGTTGCTGAGAAAAACAAAAGAATTTAACCAAGCTTTTTACAGTGCTATTTTATCAATGTAAATCAGATCGACTATAAGTCGCATTTATAAAATAAAACTAGATGTGGCTGGTTTTGATGTGACGATGGCTGCAAATGGAGAAGATGCAATGAGGCTATTAGAAGGAGGGTTTCAGCCTTGCTTAATTATACTGAATCTTGTCATGCCCAAAAAAACGGGTTATGAGTTTTTGAAGGAATTAAACGCCCGCGAGGATGTACAAACATTTCCTGTGATTGTTGTTACGAATTTATCTGAACCTATTGTTATTTCTAAGTTAATGGAAATTGGGGCTTCAGATTATGTGATTAAAAGTGACACGTCACTTGATGAAATCATTTCAAAAATAAATAGATTGTAATCGAGAGTTTATATGAAGAAAATACTGATAGCAGAAGATGATCTACAGCTTTGCAAGATTTATAAAGTTTCACTTCAAGCTGCTGGATTTGAGATCAAAATAGCTCAAGATGGAGAAGAGGCAATAGCTGCACTATCAACAGACTTTAAGCCTGATCTCATTATTCTCGATATGGTAATGCCTAAAAAAGATGGGTATCAAGTACTTAAAGAGTTAAAGGCTAATCCTGAGTGGGTCAATATTCCAGTGATTGTGCATTCTAATCTCTCTCAAGCAGTAGAAGTAGAGGAAGTGAAAGCCATGGGCATTTTTGACTACATCGTTAAGAGTGACGCATCACTCAAAGAGCTCATCGACAAAATAAATTCTGTTCCTTAATGAATCCTGAAATTTGAGATGAAAATGTTGAAAAGTGCTATCGCAGTTGGCGTTTTGCAATGAAAAATGCCAACTACAATAGATTTTTACGATTTTACATGATGATTTACATAACTTAAGATGTTTACAATTAGCTGTTAGCGTGTTTATATTGCATTGTGCTATCGGTTATGGCATAATGCAATGAAAGTGCCATTATAGGTAATAATATGCAATATATTCGTCGATTAGTTAATCCTCCAAAGGAAAGCTTCTTTTTATTTGGGCCTAGAGGGACAGGGAAATCAACCTGGCTCTCTCACCTCTATCCAGGGGGGCTTAAAGTTGACTTGTTAGATCCAGAAACTGAAAGAAGGCTCTTAGCGAAACCTGAAAAGTTAATTGAGCTTGTCTCCTCATTAGAATCAGGAGATATTTGTATTGTAGACGAAATCCAACGAGTTCCGGATTTAATCCCAGTGATTCACTCCCTTATAGAAAAAAAACGAGGCATTCAATTTATTTTGACAGGGAGTAGTTCAAGAAAACTTAGGAGAACTTTGGGAGATCTCTTAGGAGGTCGGGCTTTACTGCGTCGTATGTATCCCTTTATGGCCTGTGAATTAGAAGACTCCTTCTCATTATCTGAAGCGTTGCAATTTGGACTTATCCCGATGGTTTGGCAATCTTTAGACAAACAGGAGAGAATAAAAGCTTATGTTTCAACTTACCTTAAAGAAGAGGTGCAAGCTGAAGGATTGGTTCGGAATATTGGAGCCTTTGCAAGATTTATGGAAGTGGCTTCATTCTCTCATGGAGGGATTTGGGTCAGCTCTGAAATAGCACGCGAATCTCAAGTAAAACGACAGACTGTAGATAATTATCTAACAGTATTAGAAGATTTATTACTCGCTTTTACGGTGCCTATTTTTACAAGAAGAGCAAAAAGAGCTGTGATTGCCCACTCTAAATTTTATTATTTTGATGTGGGTGTTTTCAGAGAATTACGTCCCCAAGGCCCTCTTGACAAAGAAGCAGAACTTGAAGGCCCCGCTTTAGAGGGGCTTGTAGCGCAACATCTTCAAGCATGGGTAGCCACTCAAAGAGAAACTCATAAGCTTTACTTTTGGAGAACAAGGACTAAAATTGAAGTTGATTTTGTAGTCTATGGTCCTAAAGGTTTTTGGGCTTTGGAAGTAAAGCGTGGAAGAGAGGTTTCTAAAACAGACCTTAGAGGTCTTCTTGCTTTTAAAGAAGAGTATCCAGAAGCCACTTGCTTCCTTCTTTATGGAGGCAATAAAAAACTAACAGTAAAGGGGATTTCTTGTTTTCCAATCTTAGATTTTTTACTGCATCTAGATCCAAGCCGTGCTCTTGACTAGAATATTGATTAAGTCTGAGCTGGAATCGGAAAGTAGCTGAAAATATCGTACATCTTTTTGAACCAGAGTAGAGTTTCTTTTTCCATATTCATCATGATAAAGTTAAAGCCGATAAAGAGAAGAATTAAGCCAAGCAATGATTTGAGAGGCATCCCCAAAAAAGCAATCTGAACTTGAGGGGCCAGTCTATTGGCTATTCCTAAGAAGATATCTGCCATGAGCATGGCGATGAGAGAGGGAGCTGCAAACCTGACTGCGAGAGCAAAAAGAGTCGACATAAGACTAATAGCTGTTTCCCAGAAAACATTCATATTGAAAGAAGCTGGGCTTATAAAAGTTTCAAGAGGAATTCTTTGAAAAGAGATTAAGAGCGTTTCAAAAAATAGGTGGATTCCACCAATCGTAAAGAAAGAAACAATTAAAAGCTGATTAAGCAAGGTTCCAATGGGAGAGGTCTGAGTTGACATCGTAGGATCAGTCACCATCAAACTAGAGGAGCCTCTCTGGTGGTCAATAATGGCACCTGCAGAAGTTGCGACATTAAAGGGGATCATTCCAAGGAGTCCAATCATAAAACCGACCATGAGCTCTTTAAGAGACAGAGGAATCAGAGGGAAGCCAATGGCTAAATCGGTCATATTCAGAGGGACTAAGTAAGGGACTAAAAAGAGTGTCAGGAAAAGGGCGAGCCCCATCTTCATAGGAGCTGGCAAAAGGCGCCCTCCCATAAAAGGGACCATCACAATAATGGGCACGATGCGCAACAAGACTAAAAGAATTAGGGCAACCAGATTCCCCATTGGTAGAGAGGTAAACAGGTTTACATAGTCATCCATTAAAATTGCCACTTAGGGAAATTATAAAAGATATTTTTGGCAAACTGCATAATTTGTGCTCCGAGCCATCCACCCATGTACATGATCGTAAAAATAACAGCGATGAGCTTTACTGTGAAAGAAAGAGTTTGCTCTTGGATTTGAGTAGCCGCTTGTATAATTGCTACTAAGATCCCAAAAGCCATACTGATTAAAATCGGTGGGGCTGAAAGAAGAAGAATTAGATAAAGCCCTTGGTAGGCTAGCTGACTAATTTGAGATTGTAACATGAGATTCTCCTTAGTGGAATGTTAGTACAAGACCTTGAATTAAAACGGTCCATCCATCGACCATCACAAGTAAAAGTAACTTCAAGGGAAGCGAAATAGTCAGGGGTGATAACATCATCATCCCCATCGCAAGCAAAATGTTGGAAGTCACCAAATCAATGACGAAAAAGGGAAGATAAATAAGCACACCTATGGCGAAAGCATCCCGTAGTTGTGAGGTAATGTAGGCGGGGATCAGCACGATGAAGTCTGTTCGAGTTAAGTCTGCGCGAAATTGTTGTGGGAAAATGCGGTAGGCCATTTGATAAAAACGAGTTAAAGATTCATTAGAAGTATTCCTCTTTAAAAACGTTCTCAAAGGCTCTTTTGTGTGGTTAATCGCTCCAACCACATATTTAGCCGTTTCTGAAGAGACCAATTTATCTGGGGCATTTTGTTCAATATAGGTTTTTGCAGAGTCATACATAGCAAGGCCTGTAGGAAACATCACGTAAATGGTGAGTAAAAGAGCAATTCCATTGACGATTTGATTTGGAGGGGCTTGCTGAACTCCCAATGCGTTTCTAAGTAGAGAGATAACAACAACGATCTTCAAATAAGAGGTAAGCATCATGACGACCCAAGGGAGTACTGCTAAACCTGCCAAAACTGCAATTTCAATAGCAATTGGCGGAGCTCCCTTAGAAATGAGCGACTGTTGCATGGTTGTTTGAGGAAGAGTTAAGTTTTCAGTATTAGCTTGAGCTGTAGTTTGGGCAAAAGCAGGAGACATTTGGAATCCCAGAATCACAAGTAGAAGTAAGAAAAATTTCTTTTTTAAAAGCATTATTTATTTTTTTTAATTAATTCATCTAAAGCTGTTTCTAGTGCATCCCAAATTTTTTCAGAGCGAGCATCAATGATTCCAGCTTCTGTTTCAATGATAGCTCCTCCTCCTTTGATGTCATCGCGAGCCTGAATATTGAAACTATCTATGTCATTAAACACTTTTTTAAGAGCTTCTCTATTCTGTTCAAGGACATTTAAATCTGTTTTATTTACAAAAATAGTGATCTTTCGGTGAGAGGAGACGGCTCTTAAGTTTTTCATCACGATGTCTGCCAACGTATTTGGATTTTGTTCAAGCTCTCGCCCGACCACTTTTTTAGCAGTAGCCATCACAATCTGAACCAAAAACTTTTGCAATTCACTTTTTGCTCGTTTGGATGCATCTTCTAAGTGTTTAATTTGCCCAGCCCACACTTTTAATCCCTTATCAAAACCTCTTTTTTCAGCTTCTTCAAGAGCAGCTTGGCTCCCTTGTTTGATTTGCTCACGTAAGACCTTTTCTTCTTCTTTGATCTTGTCTTGTAAAGCTACGGCATCTAATAATTCTGAAAATTCTTCTTTAGGGATTCTTTTGACTCCGGGAGCCAGTTTAACCGATTTTCCTGAGATTAAAGTCAAAAATTTCACTTGTTTACCTCCAAGGTTTGACTCACTGCTAAAACTTGTTTATTGAAAAAAGGTGTGTAAGGGTTCGGCATAAAGCGACGCGCTTTAATCAAAAGTTCTTGTCCGCGACTCTGATCTAAAATATGGGCTATGTGCCAGATCATATAAGGGTGATCGAGAACAATTCCTCTGGCAAATCGTTCAATTCCTCTTTTCTCAATAAAAATAGAGAAAGCTTTTTTATCTAAAAGGATCTTGGATAAATCTCGTATACTCGAAGATTTAGGTTCTGAAAAAAGCTTAGCATTTTTAAAGAGTTTCTTATCCGCTCGGCTGAGCATCTTCTCCATCTGAGTTAACACTTTTTTATCGACAATTTTTTTGGAGATGTTAGCGAGTTCTAAAACCCCTAAGTGCTGAATGAGCGCCACTAATTGCTTCTTAGAAAAATTTAAAAAATGATGGCTATTAGAATCAGGTAGAAAACAAAGAGGTGGAATAGTTTCATAACCTATACTGTTCAAAAGGTATTGGAGGTAAAAGGTACTCAACCAAGAAGAGTTCATTGTTTTGGTTTTTTTAAAGAAATCTAAGCGACTCAAGCCAATCTTTTGCTCTTTAGAAAAAAGAGATAAACTTTCAGAAAGAATCTCTTTAGGGAGCTTTCTTAGTGCAGAGATGTACCAGGTATAGTGTATTCGATGAAAAATAAAGAGGGGATCATCTAACCTTAAATTTAGAGGAGATTCGACCGGTTGAATTTTAGACAGAGGGATTCTCTCATGTTCCTCAAAGTATTTTAAAAAATCTTCAAAATCTTCGGGATGAAAATGAGTGAGTAACCTGTGGAGGATCTCTCGTTCTGTTGCTAACATTTTTTTTTAAGCTCCTAGCTCCCTTTTATGAAAAAAAACTTATTTATTTTCTTTGCTTTCGTCATCAGGTACTTCTTCAGGGCTCTCTTCCTCTAATGATTTACTGGAGACTTCAACAGGATCTGCTGAAAGAAACTTTTTGAAGCTTTCCATATTTTTAAAGAAGTTTTGAAATTTCCAAACGGTCCAACCGAAAGCTATAACGAGTACAATTAAGAAAAAACAAAACAAGAATAAAATTGTTCTAAAAGAGGAAACAGATTGCTCAGCTACTACAATATTCCAAATTTTAACATAGTCTTGATTTCCCCAAGGAGTGGCTTGTGTTTTTGTCTCAAAAGCATTTGGGCTAATGTCGGTAAAGCGAGCTCTATCAGTCACGACAGTGACATCTTCGTAATGCAAATTGAGGATGCTGCCTGCAATGTAACGTCTAATTTTTTGAGTAAGAAGATTATTTGGGTCGTCTAAAATTCCATCGTGCTTTACGAAAACAGAAGCTCTTGGGTTTTCTACTTGTTGGTCAGGGTTGAAGCTATCGACTTCAGGAAAAGCTATTTGAACCTCTGCTGCTAAAACACCGTCAATCATTGCAATGGTGCTTGCAAGCTGATCGTTGAGCCCTTCATTATAGCGGATCTGCTCTTCTTTATCTGTTTTCATCATCCCTTGCTGTGGGAAGATATCTAAAAGGCTAACCCCTGGTTTACGCGGAAGTCCTATTCGATTTAAAATCGCTAGAGCTTCTACACTTTGAGTCGCATCTACCATAATGTCCCACATGGTTTCTACTGTTTCGGTAGCAGCTCCTCCAGAAGACTTAACGGGTTCTTTCTTTACAGAGATTCCCTTGCTTTCTAGTAAAACAATAATTTGATTTGTGTCTCGTTCAGTAACGTTTGTTAAAATTGCTTGTTGACTCTCACAACCTGTAAGCAGGAGAACTAAGGCAATAGAGCCTATTAATATAGATGTTTTTTTAATCCAAGATATGACCATGAGAAATCTCACAAATTGTTATTTTAATACCCTATAGCACAGTAATTTTTTATATATAAAGCGAATTAGAATAGGAAGATATAATTTTTTTTTTAAATTTGAATTTTAGCTCTTAAAATCCTTTATTGCTTGAAATAAGCGTATATTTTATAATTTATATTACTTCAAAAGGACCACTTAAATGTTTTTAGTTTTTGCTCTCTATGCCTTATTTGCCAGCGTTTTTACAATAGGAAAAGTCTCTCTTAACTACGCGCAACCTTTCTTTATTGTGGGTTCTAGAATGGCAGTAGCTGGAGTGCTTATGGTCGCTTATCAGCTTTACAAAGATAAAAAAGCCTTTAAATTTCATCCTTCAGGCTGGTTGAACATCGCTCTTTATGCAGCTCTTGGAATTTACGTAACCAATGCTTGTGAATTTTGGGGTCTCCAATTTTTAACCTCTTCTAAAACGTGTTTTCTTTACAGCACTACTCCTTTTATTAGCGCTATTCTCTCTTACTTTATTCTCAAAGAATCGATGTCGAGAAAGAAATGGTGGGGACTTGGAATTGGTTTTTTAGGGCTTCTTCCAATTCTATTTTCTCAAGGAGTTGGGGAAATGAAAAGTGGAGGATTCTTCATCTTTTCGTGGCCGGAAATCGCTTTATTAGTCGCAACTACAGCTTCTTCTCTCGGTTGGATTCTTCTAAGACAAACGGTGACTCAAAAAAAAATAAACCTCTTTGTAGCCAATGGACTTGGTATGCTCATCGGTGGATTTATTACCCTTGGACACTCTTATGCAGTTGAAAATTGGAATCCTGTCCCGGTCACTAATTTTGTTCCCTTTGCCGAAACCGCTTTAGCCCTTCTTATTGTCTCGAATCTACTTGCTTACAACCTCTATGGTTATCTGCTTAAAAGGTACTCTGCGACCTTTATGGCTTTTGCAGGTTTTTCAACGCCCTTCTTTGCAGCTATTTTCGGATGGATGTTTCTAAAAGAGTCTGTTCCTCTTCCTCTTTGGGGAGGACTTACCCTTTTATTCGCAGGGCTTATTCTCTTTCACCAAGAGGAAATCAAGTCCAAAGGATTTGCAGTTCGCGTCGAAAACAAACCCTCCGAAACCTCTTAAGAAGCCACTCTCTTCTTTTGAATACACTCAAAAATAGAGCTGTATCATGCTTGTGCCTCGTTTAATGAAAACTTGCTCAAAATACACTGAGTAAAATCAAGTAGATAAAGGTTAGCTGAATAAGGTTATAATTAATCCAGTTAGGTTAACTAAATAAGTCATTGATAGGTGTTTTTAAAAAAGTTTCTAGTGGGATTCCCTGATTACCTACGAGAAGAACTTTTTTGGGTTTAAAGGCCTTATTGAAAGACTCAAGTCCACTCAGCTTTTCTTTTTTTATTGAGCTTTTCACTTCTATAGCGATTAACTGATTTCCTTTTTTGAGAACGAAGTCCACTTCTTGATTATTTTCTCTCCAATAGTAGATCTCGACTTGTGTACCGCGAGCTTCATTGATCAAATGAGCGCCAATGGCAGATTCAACAAGGCGCCCCCAAAATTCAGTATCTTCCTGGGCCTCTTCAAAGGTTTTTCCACTTTGGGCGCTCATAAGAGCAGTATTAAAAACTTGAAGTTTTGGACTAGAGGCTTTTGCTCGCACATTTTGATTCGCGAATTTGTTAATACCAGTTAAAAGGCCTGTTCCAGAAAGTAACTCTAAATAATGGGCGAGTGTTGTTGTATTGCCTGCATCTTGAAGTTGCCCGAGCATCTTTTGATAGGATAGAATTTGTGAAGAATAGCGGCATCCTAATTGAAATAGCCGGCGAAGTAAAATAGGTTTGTTGACCTGAGTCATTAAAAGAATATCTCTTGAAATAGTCGTTTCAATAAGAGAGTCATTAATGTAGTTTAACCACCTAGGAAGTTCCTTTGTATTCGCAAAAGCTGAAGGGCCAGGATAACCTCCAAAGAAGATAAACTTGTTAAGGTCCCATCCAAAATTATCTTGCATTTCACTAAATGACCAGTGAGTGATAGGGAGAATTTCGAAGCGCCCAGCTAAACTCTCAGTGAGACCCTTTTGAACTAGCCAAGGTGAAGAGCCCAAAATAATAACTTTTAAATTAACTTTGTTTTTAGTGTCTTCATCCCAAAGTTTTTTTATAAGAGCTGACCAATTGGGAATCTTTTGAATTTCATCAATGATCAAAAGATCTATTTGATTTTTTTTTGCCTTTTGCCTTGCAATTTCCCACTGCGCTTGTATCCAAGGCAAATCTTCCAAAGTTGCAATGTCTGCTGAAATAAAATGAGAAGGTTTACTGAGAACTTCTTTAAGATATAATGCTAAAGTCGTTTTGCCCACTTGCCTAGGGCCTAAGAGAACCTGGATAAATTTTCTGGGCTCTTGCATTCTTTCCAATATGTTTTGAAAAATGGGTCTTTGCTGCATCATATGCCTCTATTTGTTTTACTCAATGTATTGAGCAATTTTACTCAATACATTGAGTAAAATCAAGCATTAAGTTTATCTAATTTATAATAAGTTACTTAGCGGTATCAATGCTAGAGCTAAATTTAGATTTTCTAACCATCAAATTCTAGATCCAGTTTTAAGTTGTCTTTTTGGCGTTCGTTTTTTTATTAGATGAATCCTTAAAACCTTGTTAAGAATTTCGTTGCTTTAAAGTTCTTGTTTGAGAAAAACTTGCTCTAACCGTTTTTTTGATAGAAGAGAGTTTTATGACAATTAGTTCACTAAATAGTAGTCCGCTTCACACCACTTTTATAGAAAGATCTAATTCAGTAGAGATAGATCTTTTCAAGCAGTCTGCTTTAAATAAACAAGCTGTTGAAGCTTATCATGCATGCGATATGTTTCAAGCAAGTGAACTTTTTTTTGAAGGGGCAAATCCCAATCTGCTGATTCCTGTAACAGAACGTATGTTGCTTCTAGTGGATTTAATGGAGCATCCCAATAGCTATATAGAGAAATTCTTTGAAGATAGTTCTCATTTGAATATTGCAACTTTGATTCAAAATTATCCTCATTTTGGAGAACTTATATGCGAAATCAAAGAACTTCAAGAGCAAGGTGAACATGTTCCCTCCAAGCTTGTTAGAGAGTGTGTCTTAATTGGAGTGCAAGAAGAGATACGGCTCTCAGTTGGAGATCCAATAACTCCCTTGCATTGGGCTATTTTGAATGAAGATTCGTATATGGTAAAGGACCTTTTGATGCTCGGAGCAGATATTTCTATCTGTCAAGATTCAAGTATTTTACAGCAGATACAAATATCTGGAGATGGATATTGGGATGACGATATTAAGCTTAGACAAACTCTTATCGATCACGGCCTTCCTTTCGAAATACTCATTCCAGAGGGCGTGACTTTAAAAGAATTGATCTTAAAAATTGCAGTTGAATGGAATGAGTTGAAACTCATGAAATTTGTAGCCCATAATATCCCAACCTTTAAAAAACTCATCTATGAAAAAGATGAGCAGGGAAAAAGTCTTTACAATCGAATTTGTAAGGAAATAAAGCCTTATTCTCAAATATTAAAATTTCTATCCGAAGCAGAAAAAGAGCCGGATTCTCTTTCGGACTTCGAAAAAAGGGTATCTGCAACTTTACATGTTCAAGAAAAAAGCGATTTTTCAAGATATTGGGCCAGCTCCAGTCAAAGAGCTTAGGCTTTCTTCTTTAGCTGAGAAGAAACATATTGAAAGTCTGGATCAAGCATAGCAGGAATGTTCCCTTTTAACTCCATAAAAGCTTCGATGTCGTTTGAATCTCGAAGGCCCAAACACGCAAGTATTAACTGAACAGAGAGGTTGAAATTTCCAAGAGCCTCAAATTCCATTAAAATCTTTAAAGCTGATTTCGCAAAAGGCTCATTCTCACCAAAACTCATCAGAGCAATAGCTGCTTTTTCATTGTCTTGTGTGAGAGGGGTGTTGTTTAAAACACGGAGTAGAAAATCAAGAGCAGGTTGTCCAATTGCTTTAAGAGCTAAGATACAAGCTTCTTCATAAATGAAATCTTCAGCTTTCATCCCTTCAAATAAAGGAACAACGGCTTTTTCAGATCCCATTTGACCTAAGCACATAGCTGCATGAAGAGGTGTTCTTCCGTACCCAGGGTAAATAGGATCAAAAAATTCGTGAGTGTTTAAGAGCTCGAGTAAATAGGGAAATGCTTTCTCACTTTGAGCAAGCAAGTCTATTTCTCTCTTAGGAATTTGTTCTTCAGTCAAAATTAAGTCAACGAGAAGTGTGGGGATAGAGTTTTTATCCTGAGAGATAGAATGAATTTTTCTGAGGGCTTGATACATACGATTGGCTGTTTTGACCTTTCCAAGCTCTGTTTTAGGTAGAGACAGCGGAGCTAAATCTTGGCCGATATCTTGTTCAAAAGTAGCAAGCTGATCAATGTCCTCTATTTCAAAGTCAGGGTGTATCCCAACTCCTTCCTTCAGGTAATACTCACGCATAAATTGAAATTTTCCTCCAAAATGCGTGTCTCTATGCATCAGCATGTCATTTGCTATTTGATCGGAGAGGGGAAGTGCATCTTCGCCAAGCTCTAGTGTTTCTTTAGACAACTCCTCAGGAGCCTCTTCAAGTTCATCATTAATTTGCTCTAATAAATCTCTAAACGACGACATTCTTATTTTTTCTCCTCAAATTTTCTTTGGACCAAGTCAGCGTTATAACTTGAACGCACAAATGGTCCACAGTACATAGATAGTATCCCAACGCTCTGACCATACTCGGTGTAGTGGTCAAATTGCTTAGGGGTTATAAATTTTTTTACTCTTAGTTTTTTGCGGTTAGCTTGTAGATATTGGCCAATGGTCACAATGTCACAACCCGCTTTCTTTAAATCAACAAGGGTCTCTTCAACTTGCTTGTCAGTTTCTCCAAGGCCTACCATAATCCCTGACTTTACGAGCATAGTGGGGGCTTTAGATTTTACATAACTTAAGACTTCTAAGGTGCGATCATAGGTAGCTTTGTGACGAACGCGGTGAGTATAGGCACGGACAGTTTCAATATTGTGATTAAAAATTTTAGGTTTAGCCTCTAAGATCAAATCTATAGATTCTTTCCTGCCTTGGAAATCAGAAGTTAAAACTTCAACAGTTGCCTCAGGAAGACGTTTTTTAATGGCTCTTATAATTTGAGCTAAGTGATGCGCTCCACCATCCTCTAAATCGTCTCTTGCAACCATAGTAACGACAATGTGCTTTAAACCAAGCTGATCTGATGCCTCTGCAATTTTTTCAGGCTCTTTAGGGTCTAGAGGAGGAGGATTCTTTAAGTGATCAATGTCACAAAAACCACAGTTTCTTGTGCAATCTTTTCCCATCGCTAAGAAAGTTGCTGTTTTTTTTGAAAAACATTCTAAAAGATTGGGGCACTTAGCCTCCTCACAGACGGTAGGTAATTGCCCATTCTTTAGGATTTTATGAGTGTTTGCTAAGAGATTGCCCTGCGGAAGCTTTCGATGTAGCCATGAGGGGAAACGGCCAGGACCTACGGCATCTCCTGGAGATTTAGACTCCGGATTGGGAGGCAAAATATTTATCTTCACTTTAGGGCGTGCACTGAAAGGATCCTTTGCTGTCATTTTCTACCTCTTTTTTTTGGTGGAAAGTGAATAGGAGAATCATTTGCTATTAAGGCAGCTTCCAGCCAAGCTTCAGCAACTGTTGGGTGTGCATGAATTGTATCTGCTAAATCGTCTATAGTGAGCTCACAGCGAATGGCTAAAGTTAAGGGAGCTATGAGAGCTGAAGCTTCATGACCAATCACCTGGGCTCCTAGAATGCGTCCTGATCGAGTCTCTGACACGATCTGGACAAACCCTTCTGTTTCCATGGCTGCCTGTGACTTTCCAAGAGCCATAAAAGGGTATTTGCTGACTTTAACATCGTATTTTTGTTCGGTAGCTTCATGAGGTAGAAGCCCGACTGTTGCAATCTCAGGATTTGTAAAGATAACTGCAGGAACCGCATTGTAGTGCATTCGGTGGGGCACTCCCATCGCATTATTTGAAGCTGTAATTCCCTGATGAGAGGCGACGTGCGCTAGCATCCATTTTCCTGTTACATCTCCGATCGCATAAATATCAGGCACATTTGTTTGAAGGCGATCATTAACTGGAATAGTCCCTTTTTCTGTAACAACTCCTGCATGCTCTAAACCAATTTTATCGGTATTAAAAGAGCGTCCAACAGCAACCAAAGCCATCTCAGCATGAACTGGAGATTGATCTTTGAGCTTTACGATCACGCCATCTTTTGTCTTCTCAATCCCTTCTACAAAAACTTCTGTATGAATTTGAATCCCTTTATTTTCAAAAACATTGGTGAGTGTCTTTGAAAGATCGGGACCTTGTAGAGGAATAATAGAAGGCATTGCTTCTAAGATATGAATTTCAACACCGTAATCAGCAAAGCAAGAGGCAAATTCACATCCAATATATCCTCCACCTACAATCGCTAAACTTTTAGGAAGTTTTTGAAGAGATAAAAGAGACGTTGAAGATAAAATGCGTTCATGGTCAAACGGGAAAGCCGGGATATCTCTAGGCTCTGAACCTGTAGCTATGATAATTTTCTTGCCCTGAATTTCTACGTTGTCCTCGCCCATAACTTTAATCGTATGAGGATCTGTAAATTTTCCAAAGCCTTTGAAGATTTTGATCTGATTAGATTCTATGAGTCCAGTAAGACTCTTTCTAATACTTCCAACTACCTTGTCCTTTCTATCGACCATACTCTTAAAGTTGATCTTAGGCTCTGACACTTCGATTCCGTAATTCTTAGCTTCTCGGATTTTGTGTAAAAGTTGAGCATTTGCAAGAAGAGTTTTAGACGGAATACAACCCCTATTTAAGCAGGTCCCGCCCAGTTCTAAAGACTCAACAAGAGCTACCTTAGCATTCAGTTGTGCTGCCCGAATAGCCGCTACATAACCACCAGGGCCGCCCCCTAAAACAATAACATCAAATTTTTGCATGAAAAACCTTTGCCTAAATTGAAGATCAAGTGTTCTGTTTATATTAAGGCTCCAGAATAGCAAAATAAAGAAAAAATTACAAGATTTATTGAGTTTTGTAAATTAAATTAATTTAATTAGTCCATTACTGGGCTTTTTAAATAAAAACTTTTAATGAGCGCTCTTTTTTGTGGAGATGAAATAAATCTGGACATTTCGACAAATAATAACTTGATTAAATCTGAAAGAAAATTTTTTATCTAAATAGGTCTGAATGGGATCCGATTCTTTCAAATATAATTGTATCTGCTTTCAAAACATATATAAGTAAGCAATCGGGTTCAATGTGGCATTCCCATCTGTCTTTATAATTACCTGATAATTTATGGTTTTTATATTTTTCAGGTAGTTTTTTTTCCTGAACTAGTAAGTTGAATGCTTCAATAAATTTTTGTAGCTTTTTCCCTCTCTTTTCTTGTTTTTTTAAGTCTTTTTTGAACTGATTGGTACGTTGAATCTGTAGCATTAATTATCTATTCCTAAATCCTTTAAAAACTCATCAGCAGACTTGAAAGATTTAAGGTTTTTCCCAGAGTCGGTGTCATGAAACACTTTCAATGTGTTATTATTTGGCCTATTCTGGCTATAGAGAACGTTGTCTCTGAGGCAGTTTAAGACAAGATCTTTAATTGTAAGCCCCAAAGCAGCAGCCATTGCTTTAAGCTTCTGGTGCTCTTTTTTGGGCATTTCAATTGTTAATTTTGTAGAATTAGTAGCCATAGTTTTTTGCTCCTTTTTTCTTATTTTACCGTAAAGCCGTATTTACGTCAATACGGCAAGATAAGTCTATAACGAGCTTATAATAAGGTAATTAAGTTTTTATCAATTGATGTAAATTTTCTAAATACCATATATTTTGTGGACTTTATTGTATGGATGAGGCGATGACACACTTTAGATGGGTGGTAATAAAAATTTAAAATAAATAGTTTACATTTTTTTACGCATCTTTTATCCCTCATAGCTTCTTTCAATCTTAAAGAAGTGGGGCTCTTTTGAAGGAGAGGCAAAAAAGAAGAAAAGCCATTTGGATTGTGCTCTCAAAAAGGGTAGTGCTTTTTCTTGCTATTTTTCTATCAGGCGTTTTCCTCTCAGGGTTTTATTACCAACATCAAACAAAGTCTACTCTTACAATTAGTGGTTTTCCAGTTCTCAAGCAAAAGGGATATACCTTGGTCTATGATGGACGAGGCAAAGTTCCTCTTTGGACGCACGAACATTTAACAAAAAAGAATTTAGAAACACAAGCTTCTCGAAAAGGGATGCATTTTTATGAAAATTCAAAAATCTATCCTCTTCATCGTAGCACTTTAAGTGACTATTATAAATCAGGATTTGATCGGGGACACATGGTTCCAGCAGCGGATCAACAATTTACTAAAGACGCCTTAAAAGAGGCTTTTCTTTTATCTAACATCTGTCCCCAGAACCCAGAGCTTAATAGGGGCTATTGGGCGAAACTTGAAAAGCATGCACGAGCTCTTGCCTTAGAAAATGAAAGTGTCGATGTGGTTTCAGGCCCTCTCTACCTTCCTCAAATAGAGGAGGGGAAGCGAGTTGTGAGATATCAAGTGATTGGAGAGAATGATGTCTCAGTACCGACCCATTTTTATAAAGTTATTCAAGTTAATAAAGGTAGAGAGGTGACAAGAGTTGCCTACTTAGTTCCGAATGAAGCTATTCCAAGTAAAGCTACTCTTGAAGAGTACCAGGTCTCTATTGAAGTTGTTGAAAAAGTGACAGGCCTTGCTTTTGAAGTTCCCAATATGCCTAAAAAAACACTCGCAGCTAAGATAGAAGAAGCGATCTAATTTAAATGGAAATTTTTTAATGAAGATCTAGCTCATCATCAGGTTCAATTTCATAAATACGTTCTTGAAAGCGGGATAAAAGTTCTTGATGCTTCTCTTTATGGAAAAAGAAGTAATACGGATTTGCTTCTTCCTCTTTTTCATTCTCAGACTTTTTCTGATGGGTCATCAGTTTGAGGTGGTAGCCTTGATAGCCTTTTTCTTGTAAGAAATGGACGAGGTCAGAAATAGAATAATCATACTCTAAACAAAAGTCTTCAAAGAGCTCAAAAAAGATAATTGGATGAAATTGATCAATAGCCTTTTCTGCTCCTTGAAGGATTTCAAGCTCACCGCCTATTGCATGCCCTGCTATCAGATCCAGGCTTTTAAGTTCCTTATGAGAGACAAAGGCATCCAACGTTGTAAGCTTACATTCTATTTTTGAGATCTCTGAGTAAATAAGCGCATTCTTCTGCGGTGTCAAAATATGATCTTCAGGAAGAAGAAAAAAGTTTTCTATGCCTTCTCGATTTGAAAGTCTTATGTTTATTGGCTCAACATTACTACAGGCATTAGTCTTAATGTTTCTCTGCAGGTGGGAATAAGGGTCAGTATTTGCTTCAAAGGAATATAGCGTTGCCTTAGGAAATTTCTTTGCAAGGTTGAGGCTTAACCAGCCTACCTGAGCACTAAAGTCTAAGATTGTGCTCTCACTTGTGCATAGGTCGAAAATAAAAGCGAGTTCTTCCTTCCAATAACTTCCAAAGTTTAAAATATCTAGCGGAGTAGCTTGCAGATCTTCATCACACTCTAGTTTCAAATCAGAATCAAAAAAAGAGAAGTAAACCTGTCCCTTCTCAAGCTCAATTTTTTTAACATCTGTATCGATCATCTCTTCTGAAATTTTAAATAAGAGTTCATTGAAGAGCTTCCTTTTCGCTAAATAGGTGTCAGTACTGATTTGTCCCTTTTGAAAGAGTTGATCATTCTCTTCAAATTCCTCTGCAATTGTCGATTCATAAATGGGCTGAGTCATCTTTAAGTGTTTTCTTTTTTTAGAGTGCCTAGACTCTTCATAATATAAGATAGCCGTTCCTATGGTAATTAAAGCAATGGTGATTCCATTTGTTAAACTACACACAGCACCTCCAAAAAAGTTATTTAAAAGGGCTGCCATGGGATCGAAAGCGTATCCGGAAATAGCAATCAATATGATTTCTGTGTAAAGAAAGGCTCTAAAAAAACAGATAAGAGCTAAGGCATAAGCTATTCCCATCCATATTGAGCTTAAAATACTACTAAGTGAAATGGAAGGGAGTGTTTTCAAAATAAAGCTTAAGGTGCAAATGCTAATGAGAATAGCAATTCCAGTTCCGATTAAGCATTGATAAAAAGCTACTCGAGTCGCAGGTTCATGGCGAACAATTACTGCATTTAGAAAAAATATGATGGACATGAAAACTGAAGCAGCCAGTCCTATAAGTCCTCCTGAAACAGCATTTAAAATGCTACTAGAGAAGCTATTTACAACAAAGGGAATTGTGACTCCTACAGTTGCAATTAATATGCCTAGCCAATCTAGTGAGCTACGTTTTTCCTTTAGAATCCAGCACATTAATAAGGCATAGATCAGGGCATCTGATCCAAAAAGAGCTGAATTACTGACAATTCCAATAAATTTATCTGCGACTGCTAGTCCTACATAAGAAATAATGGCTATAAATCCACGTATAAAAATCAGTATTTTTCTTGAGGAAAGATCAAAATGAGTTTTTTGGTCTTTATCACTCATCAGAGAGACTTTGAGAGAAATACCCCCATTTCTTGAAATGATATAGAGGAAGAGTGAGGCAGTTGTAAATGTAATTAGAAATGAGAGAGAAAGCGGAAGCTTTGAGCTTTCAGGGGTAAAGACAGTTAAAGAAAAAGCAATTAAAAACCACCCTATTAAAGTATAAATAATCCCATAAATTCTCTTATGGGGATTTACTAGAATTTGATGATTTTTGACATAATGGATGTAATTTAGGGAGTATTCCCAAAATTTTTTTAGCATAGAAAATCCATAAGAAGCTTTTTTTAAATAAAATACTTCTTATATAGATTAGTCTATTTTTAAATAAATAATTATATGTGGGTGAAAACAATAGATTTAATTTTCAAGAGCGCAGTAATTAATTTAATACAGCTTATTTCTTTCCAAACGCTGTAAAATGAACAGGAGTTTCTTCAAACTTATTTTGAACCCTTTGCTTAAGATCTCGAAATGAATCACGAGAGAGTCCGCGAATCAACTTATAGACAATAGGGAAGCTAACCTCATGAATGCTTCTATTTACGCATAAGGGATCTTTTTGTGAGTTTTGGTATTTCTCTAAGTAAGAAGTAATAATTTCTTCTTGATACATAACTTCTTCAAATTGATGTTTTTTTGGGTAGCTTTTAGAAATACCTTGCATCACTCCTATATAGAGAAGAGACCTTGTTAATTCAAATTCATAAGAATCTAAATAATGGTCATCAAAATTAATAGGAAAGCCCGAGTTAACTAAATAAATATTATTTACGAAAATGTTACGGCTAAAGTAATGATATTCCTCTAACTCTAATCTAAGCTCTAGAGCTGGAAACTCTCTATCAGATGAGGAAGCACTCATTAAAGCAACTTCATGCTTGATGCTATTAAGCTCTTCTAGGGTTAATGAATTTTCTCCACTACATCCAATAATTAGTTGGTAATGGCTAAGATCTTTACGATCTTTGTTAGAAGAATGCTTGGGGTCAAAAAGATCTACATTAAAATTTGATTCTAAATATCTATGAATACCTCTCCCAATATACCCTGATCCTAAAATTAAAACATTTTCAACTTTGAAGGGGATTTCTTCCATGTGCTCTTTAACTTTTCGACAAACAACTCGTGTTACAAATTCTGTTTCATAATCTAGCTTGGCTTTAGATCTAGCTACGTTAATTATGGGAAAAGGAAGTTGTGATTTCTTAGCTCTATGGTAACCTGCAGAAGTTTGTTCAATCCCGACAACTTCAACCTCTTCAGGCAATAATTGTGAAGCAAGTGAAAGCAGAGTTGCACCATCATCTAGCAAGATAACTTTTTTGCATTTACTAAAATCAATAGACAGAGCTGTTTCTTGAAAGAAGGTGAAGGCATTCTCTTCTAAGGTTTTGTCATAACTTTGGTGACTATTAAAGTAAAAGCTGCGCTCACTTACATTAATTCCTAGCTCGCTCAATCTATAGAAATTAATAGGATTTGCCGAATAACACTTACCCATTAGGTGAATGTTTTCAGGTTTTAGACCTTTTTTAATCAATCTTTTGAATAGCTCAACCGTAGTAGGTGTTAAATGCTGGAGACCCAACAATACCACATCTTGACTAATCTTAATGTTAGAACTCAGCTTTTCAGCTGTGTTAAGTACCTCTAAATGCTTCATGAAAACCCCTTTTTATTCTTGCAACTGGTTAGTCGCGAGTTGGCCATTATACTCTATTTTGATTAAAATGTCAAGTATTTTATTTAATTTAACGTACAGTTAAATTGCTTATAGTAAAAGGCTTGAGATATTCATAAAGCCTTCGAATAAGCCTTGCTGTGGCAATTCTTTCAAAAGGCCTTATTTAGGCTCACTAAAGTGATTCTAATGCCCTGAAGCTTGCCAGAAAAGGCTCATTTAGACTACTTTAATATCGATTCAATTCTGTGAGTAATATGGCTCTTTTTAGACGCACTATCACTTCTGCTCTGTTCCTCTTTATTCTAAGTAGTTGTTCCTTCGCTGGCATCGGTTATCCTAAGAAGCTTAAGGGGAAACGGGTTGTTTTTGAGACGACTATTATTGAAAATCCAAAAAATCGCTCTGATTTACACGATATCTACATCTATGAATTCCATACGGAAGGAAGTTATAAAGGAATGTTAAATGGGAAGCCAAGTGAAGAGGGTACTTATACCTATCACTTTAGCCCCAGTTCAAAAGACGGCGAACTTACTTTGAATTATTCTGTTCATGGTCAGCCTTTTTCTTATACCGTAGTAATGAAATATACCACACCCACTTCAGGTGGTTGGCTAGTTAGGCGCTCAACAGACCCAAAAATGAAAACCCAAGAAAAAGGGACCTTTACAGTTGTTAAAAGGGGAGAAGATGTAACAGGCTAAAACTTAAACGTAATATAAACTGAAGCGTCTGAAAAGAATTTCCAAGACGTTTCTGTTGTATCAGTTATGAACGTTGAAGTATTTGGTGTTTGGTACCTAGTTTGTGAATATGCTACTGCTGGTATGCCCATGCCCAAATAAAAGTTGGGAGTAAATCGATACTCTAGCCCTGTTGCCCATCCCGTAAACCAGGATGATTTGATTTTAGCATTAAAATTAGCTTGCCCAAACCTTTGTTTCCAATACGCTATAGTGGGGAAAAAAAGCTTATTTCTTGTTAAGTATCTTGCAAGAGGAAGATAATAAATCATCCCTGAGCCAATTAGGGTTTGATGAGTGTCTTGGTGAGCTAAACCGCCCTGATTCTTAACCTCAGCATAAGGGGAAACGCCAAAAAAAACTTTCCAAGTGTTGTTCTTTCCTAGAAAATAATCTATTTCAATTGGGAAAGAAGAACTAATTGTGACAGAAAATCCATTTTCATAGACTTGCTCTTTAGCTCTTTCAGCATGTAGGCTTGAAAAGGCAAATAAAATAGATAGAATAAGAATTGTTTTTTGTAGTTTGCTCATTTGTACATCCTAATATTGAGATTTATTTTCAAATTTAAAGAGTAATATGAGCTAAGCTCATTTTCTTTACATTAATATTCAAAAAAAAATCTATTATAGGCATGTAGAGAAGAAATCAAAAAACGAGTGAACGCTCAAAAAACATACATATAGTTCACAAAGAAAGAGACAAAAGCAGGGGAGTTTTGCCCTGCAAAACTAAACCAAGGTCCAACAATTAGCCCCATTTTTCGGTTAATAATGATCTCAAGTTCAGGTGCAAACTCAAAGGTGACCACTTGAGGCAGGATAACAGGATTGCCATCTCCTTCTTTCCCGTTAAACCAGCCTGGAAGGTTTTGCTGGTAGATGGAATCAAATGCAAAAGCTAAATGTTTGGTAATTTCAAATTCTCCTGAAAAGTATGCGGAGATGTTATTTCCAGGATAAACGCGACCATTAGTTGTTTTACTCCCTCCATAGGTGTTAAATCCAACTACCTTCGCAGAGGCCAGTATGAAGTAACCAAAGGCACTGCTGAGGTGAAATGCATGATTACTCGACCAAGCAAAGCTCTTTTGAGCAGCTAAATAAAGACCTGTTTGAAAGCTTCCCTGTCCAGTTGCATCTAGTAAGTTGTTATTAGGGTTAAGCATTTGGTAGCGACCTGTAGGGAAGATCTCTTCAAGAATAACTCTAAAGTCAGGGATCCAATTTCCCTTTTCGTTTCGGTCTGCTAGAATTTGGTACCCCAGTCTAAAGCTTGTATCTGTGAAGTAATTAGTACTGATGTCTGAAGTGTAGGTAGACTTTAGAACAGTGAATATTTCACAGCCTAATTTGGTTGTAAAACCCATCTGCCAATAAGGGAGGTATTCTACAGACCAGACATTAGGGTCTGAATTCTGTAGTTTCCAATCATTGTCATAGTTGGCATAGATGCTACCTACAGTAACAGAAAATTCTACTAAGGGGTTTTTAGGGTTTGCTGTAACTGGTGAAGGCATGAGGAGAGGGCCTGTAAACCATTGGTTAAAGAACTCTCTGCCATGTGTTACTGTATTTATATGAGCTTCATGATCATTGACATAAGAAATATTAGAGTTTGTCCAATTTTCAAAAGGTTTAGAGGTATCTACTTCTAGTGAATAGAGGAGACTCACTGAAAAAAGTAGAAAGAATAGATATTTGAAATTTTGAGAGAACATAGAATACACAAGTTTAGATGAAGTGAAGATTTGTTTTTACAATATAGACTAAAAAAGCTCTAGAAGAAAGTTTTTTATTAACGTTATCAAGCAAGGAAGATCCTAGATGAAATGCTTTATATTTTAAAAGTAATAGAAACTGCAGATCTAGAAAGAATTTTCCAGACTTTTTGAGTCGTATCGGTTGCAAAAACAGTGGTATTTGGAGTTTCATATCGAGTTTGTGAGTAACCAATAACAGGAGCCCCCATTCCAAGATAAAAGTTAGGGGTAAAGCGATACTCTAGCCCTATTGTCCAAATAAGAGCCCAAGAAGATTTAATTTTAGCGTTAAAATTAGCTTGCCCAAACTTTTGATTCCAGTGAGCCGCATTGGCTAGAAAGAGCTTGTTTTTTGTTAAACCTCTTGCAATAGGTTGAAAATAAAATAATCCTGCTCCAATTTTCGTTAGATAAGTGTCATGAGCAGCAATACCGTTTAAATTTTCAGTTTTTGTATAAGGAGCAATTCCAAAGTAAGGTCCCCAATTGTTGTCCTTTCCTAAAAGATAGCTTGCTGAAATTGGAAGATAGCTACTAACTGTAACCCCAAATCCATTTTCATAAGTTTGATAGTTCTTTTCATGTGCTTTTGTAGCTGAGAGGTTTGTACATCCAAATAAAACCAAGATACCAAGAAGTGTGTGTTTTAATTTTTTCATTTTATCTCTAAGGGGTAATTTTAATGATTAGTATATTAGTGTCTTCTCGGAATTTTCGTCAGTAACTTTTTAAAATTATTTTTTTGAGTTTTCTTAATTGAAGAATTTGATCTATTAGGTCATAGTTTTAGGGAAACAAAAAGAGCTTTACTAAAAGTTTCTTGCATAAAAGATTAAAATCCGACATAGATATAAAAAAACTTTTTATAAGAGTCATCTATGAAAACGCATCAAAAAATGTGCTGGAACTGTGATGGACATGTTCATGTTTATGAGCTCCAATGTCCCTATTGTGGTGCTGATTTAACAGAGCATGAAAAGCCTGAAGAAAAACTAGAAGAAGAAAACGTTTATGTAGAAGAGCCTTTACAAGAAGAAGAGGCTGTTTCTTGCGAGGAGCATGAAGAAAGCTTGGAAGATGAATTTGAAAAGCCCCCTTTCCATAATCTCATAGAAGAGGCGGAGCAGATTCCTGAGGCGCATGAGACCTGGGAAGAAGCAAAAGTTGAAGAACCTGATCCTGATTTAGAGAACCCTTTAGCTTCTCTTTTACTCTTATTGCCTGGTACTTTGTTTTTTTTGTTTGGGCTCGCACTGTTCTTGTTTTCGCATGAAGGCACCCTTACTTTTAGATTCACTGCAAAATATTGGTTTGTTTATCTCTTAGGATCTTGGCCCCTACTCTACTTTGGGTGGCGCTCTTTATTTCCTTCCAAATCGATGTTTAATCGAGCAACTGAAGAAGAATATTCTGAATCTCAATTTTCTGAAGAGCCGGAAGCCTAACTGGTTTCTTTCGCGCAACATTTTTTGTGCTTCTTACCACTTCCACAAGGGCAAGAATCATTGCGGCCTATTCGAGGTCCTGCTGTGATGGGAATGACTTTTTCAACAATATTTTCAGGCTCTTCTGGAGCATTAAGATCAGGAAGGAAGGACTGCTCTTTTTGAAAGTTTAAGTCACTTAACATATTCTCTAAAGAATGAGTAGGCCTTGGCTGATGAGAAACATCGAGTTTGAAGACGCCTATTAAAATGTCTTCGTTGAGGGCGTAAACCATTCGTTCAAACATTTGAAAAGACTCTTGTTTAAATTCCATTAGAGGATCTTTGTTCCCTACGCTTCGTATGGAGACTTCCGATCTTAAATGATCTAAAGATAAGAGGTGTTCTTGCCAGTGTTGATCAATCTTTTGAATAATGAGGTTCTGAATGGCTTCATTGATAATCGCAGAAGGGGCATTTTCTTCATGATCTGGTGCTAGAAACTGCTTTGTCTTCTCTTCTAAAGTATGCATCTTTTCAAAGACAAACTCTTGGATTTTTGAAGTGATATATTTTTCAACGTCTTCGCTTTTTTTACCAATTTTCTCTAGTTCTTTAGAGCCAAAGCTAACCGGGAATATAGAGATCAGTGCATTTTGGAGTCCCTCTGTATTCCAAAAACCATCAGCAGTTTTTTGATTGATATACTCTTCAACTTGAAGACCTACTGTATTAGAGAGAAGATCGCAGATATGCCCTATCGCCTTTTCTGTTGTGAGAATAGTATTTCTAAAGCGGTAGATTTCTTGTCGCTGCTTGTTGATGACATCATCATACTCAAGGGTGTACTTTCTAATCGTGTAGTTGCGCTGCTCAATTCTCTTCTGAGCAGTTTCAATAGAGCGGTTTAAAATATTTGCTGAAATTGCCTCACCTTCAGGGGGGCGCCATTTTTTAATCATCATGTTTAGTTTAGGAGAAGCAAAAAGACGCATGAGCTGGTCTTCAAAAGAGACAAAGAACTTAGAAGATCCAGGGTCTCCTTGTCTTGCGCAGCGACCTCTTAACTGTCTATCGATCCGTCTAGATTGGTGGCGAGTTGTTCCTATGACATGTAGACCTCCCAGGTCTTGAATGCCTTCAGCTAGTTTAATATCGGTTCCACGTCCTGCCATATTTGTGGCTATAGTAATCGCCCCTTTCTGACCTGCGTTCGATATAATTTCTGCTTCATGCTCATGTTGTTTTGCATTCAAAACAGTATGAGGAAGTTTGTTGACTTTGAGAATACGGGAGAGTTTTTCTGAAATTTCTACAGACTCTGTTCCGATTAGAATAGGCCGTCCCTTTGCATGAATCTCTTTAATCTCTTTCAATAGAGCGTTGTATTTTTCACGTTCAGTCATGTAGATTTCATCGTGTGCGTCAGCACGTACACAAGAGACATGCGTTGGAATTGCTAAAACTTCTATTTTGTAAATTTCTTTAAATTCACCAGCCTCTGTCATAGCAGTTCCGGTCATCCCTGCGAGTTTATCATACATGCGGAAGTAATTTTGAAGAGTAACGGTTGCATAGGTCTGAGTTTCTTTTTGGATTTCAACGTGTTCTTTTGCCTCTATCGCTTGATGAAGGCCATCTGAGAAACGTCGCCCAGGTTGTGGACGTCCTGTGTTTTCATCGATAATAACAATGGCGTTGTCTTGGATGATGTAGTCCACATCTTTTTCCATAAGAAGATGAGCTCTTAAAAGCTGCCTTAAATTGTGAGCCCGCTCTTTTCGTTTGGCATCCTCTTCTTGAAGCGCCATTTTTTGCTCCATCTTCTTTTCTTTAGAAAGATCAGGATGATTCTCTATTTCAGCGTAAAGAGGACCTAGATCGAGCATTAAGAAGTCATCGGGAGATCCCTCTTGAGCTGTTTTTGACCAAGTATTAATACCTCGGTCAGTCAATTCATATTCACTTGCTTTTTCATCCACGATGGTGAAGAGTTCAGAGAGCACTTCATTTTTAGCTTTTGAGCTTTGTTCTCCATAATAAAAGAGGTCCATCTCATCTAGCTTCGTACGCAAATCAGGGTCTTCTAAAATACGCTTTAAGACTTTATTGCGAGGAGTTCCTTTACTCACTATCCACAATTTTTCCATCGCTTTTTGAATATGAGCTTCTTGTTCTTTTGTCCGTTTTGTTTGTTCAATTTCAGAGCGTAGTTGATAGCCGCTTTTTTCAAGTTCCCTCTTAGCTTCAGAGGCTAGCTTTTGCGTTAATTCTCGTTGCATTTTGATGATTTGAGCCACACTATCTTTGAGCTCATGATACATTTGGCGACTTTTTGCAACTGGACCTGAAATAATAAGGGGAGTTCGCGCTTCATCGATAAGAATGGAATCTACTTCATCGACAATCGCATAGAAGTGACCGCGCTGTACTTGCTCATCTTTATGCATGGACATGGAATTGTCTCTTAAATAGTCAAATCCAAATTCAGAAGCTGTTCCATAGACTACATCACCTTTGTAAACTTCAGATCGCTTGTGCGGTGGTGTTTCATTAGTGAGGGATTTACAGGTAAGGCCGAGCCATCTTAAAATGCTTCCTACCCATTGAGCATCACGTTTTGCTAAATAGTCGTTGGGCGTGACGAGATGAACCGGTTTTTCTGTTAGAGCATTGAGGTAAAGTGGAAGCATTGCTGTGAGCGTTTTACCCTCACCCGTTTCCATTTGAGAGATGCAGCCGTTATGAAGGGCAATGGCACCTAAAAGCTGGACATCATAGGGGACCATATCCCACTTCTGATCGTAGCCTGAAACATGGATTTCAGTGCCCATAAGGCGTCTACAGACATTTTTGATGACAGCAAAAGCTTCGGGAAGTAGGTCGTCTAAAGTTGTACCTTGACGGAGGCGTTCTTTGAATTCGAGAGTTTTAGCGCGCAGAGCCTCATCATCCAAAGATTGAAAGTTGTCATCGAAGACATTTACTTCAGCTACAATCTTTCTGAATTTAGCTATTTGACGGTCTTGGGCTGTGCCAATTATTTTTTTTAATAGTTTAAACATAACTTCTAGGTGTAAAAAATGGACGTTACCTTAAAAAATAGTATAACTTAAATCAAGTGTTTATTGCAATTATGTGAGTCTTTCTTAAAAAATAGGTAGTTTTTTTTAAAATATAGCTCATAATCTTAAAAAAGGGATTGATTAGCCCCATAAACCTGAAACACATCGATATGTAAATCTTGCTGCAAAAGAGACGCCTGAAGCTGTAAAACTTAGAGCATCACTGGGCGTAATTCCTACTGCAATTCCAATTCGAACGGCTACAAAGGCCGATCCTAAGGCTGCCAAAGTCTCGAAACTTCTGCTAAATAAAGTGTCAAATTGCTTCTCTCCACCCTTCACAAACGTATGAGCACATCGCAATGCTGCAAAGAATCCTCCTGCAGTGCTTAGAGTTGAAGCAAGGGCATTATTTGACTCTGGATTTTCACTGTACGTGACACAACTTACGGCATAGGCAAAAGCTGCGCAAGATAGATAGTGCATTCCAAGGTTTAATCGCCCTTGAAAAGCTGATTGTTCTTGTAGATTAGTTAAGATTTGCATGCCTAAAAAGTAGGCTCCGCCAAGTGCTGCGATTGTTGTAGTCCCCAGATAAAGGGCGGTCGCACCAGCTGCACCAATTGCCAGAGGATTTGTTAAAGTTGAAGCGCTTATAGTACTCATTTTCTATCCCTTTTTAAATTTATTATTTTAATCTTAAGTATCTCTACTTATAATTCTAACCTGTTTTTATTTAAAAATAAAGCTTATAATTAATTAATTGTTGAATTTTTAATAAAAACAGTATATAATTTAATTAGGAACTAAATAAAAAAACAATAAACTGTAATAAATTAAATTAATAATTTTAAAAAGGATGCAATCTATGTCAATCGGAACACGTGTTTGGGACTCTGTCGGAAATTTACAAGAACAGGTTCAACATTTACAAGCCTATCTCAACCCTCCAGCTGCCCCTCAGGCAGAGGACTCTTGGATTGTTTCAGTGAGCGAAAGGGCTGGGCAAGTAGCTGGAATGTTTATAGGGGGGACTGTGGGAGCTTGTCTTGGACTTGGAACGCATCTTGCTGCTAATTACAGTAAACTCGACGCAAAAGCTATTAAAGAGGTAGAAACTAGTGGAGAAATCGTCGGAGTTGTTTCGACAGCTATTCTTGGAGTTGTTTCTGGCATTTCTATAGACCACCTTTTACAGTCCGAGGGCGCTATTATTTGGGCTTTAGCTACAAGTTTGCTTGCCTATTACATGATGGGTTCATACGCTAAAGTGACCGGGAAAGTTCTAGTAGGTGTTGGAGTTCGAGTACAAGGATTGGTTTTAGGAACTCTTGCAGGCACCTTCCAAAAGGCTAAAAATTTGGGAACTATAGGTTTAGAGGCAGGGGGTGTAGTAGGCCGCTTGGTAGGTCAAATCCCATCTAAATTGGGATCCAGAAAAGCAGATGAACTTATTGGCGAAGTTAACGCAGATTGGGGGCCTTTGAAACAAGGGGCTCACTTAGTTGCTCACTCCTTAGTGAAGCATGTAAGTGCTGTAGCCTTACTAGGCATCTCAAGTCTAGCGATAGACACACAAATTATGAATATAGGGCTTTCAGAAGCTCTTATGCTTTCGCTTGGAATTGAGGCTTGGAAAAAAATTATTAAAATCTCTGTAGATAAGGCAGGCCTTCAAGCTGAAACAATAAATAAGATAAATACCCTTTCAATCCCTTCATTTGTAATGGGGGTCTATGGAACAGGTCTTTTAGAAGGTGGATGGACAGGTTTTTTTGTTAGAGGTGGATTGAGTGCGTCCTATATGGCTCTTAACTTGGCTTGGAATAACGCATCTCTTATTTGGCAAACCGCTTTTTTTGGTGCTCGTTTCCTTTGTGCCTTTGCAGCAGGCTATGCAAGTTTAGTGTTAGAAAATCCTGTTCTCATTATCCCAAGCATAGTTCTTGGAGCGGTAATTGCTCGTCTTTACTCAGGACAGAATAAGGTTCCTGCAGTGCCTCAGCAAGCTGCTGCTGTAGTAGTTCCACCGGTACTCGTTGGTGCAGTGAATCCTTAAACTTGAGAGAATTAAAGTTCTATTGTGCAGTGCCAAGTTTTTGACCAAACTGGCAGCGGATTTCCATATGCTTTGGGGATTGTAAAAGATCGTCTTCGAGCTTTAAACGGTTTTCTTCAAAAAGAAGAATAAGAGATGAGCCACCAAAAGCAAAGTAGCCTTTTTCTGCCCCTTTACCTTGTCGTTCATTAGGCTTAAACGTTTGCTCTATAGCCCCCACACAAACAGCTCCGACCTCTGCATAAAGAACTTGCCCGAAGCTTTCGGTGTTTAGACAGGTAATCATCCGTTTATTTTCTGAAAAAACATGAATGTTTTTCTTGAGGGAAGCTAGATTCACTGAGTTTAAATACCCATTAACAAGCTTAGGCTCTTCAGGAATACAAGCGCATGGAAAGTGAAACCGGTGGTAGTCAGTAGGGCAGAGCCTTGCAATTATCATCAAACCATTTTCATAGCGCTTAGCTAGCTGAGGGTCTTTTAAAAAGCTTTCTAATGAAAATTGCTTTCCTTTTACATAAAAGCCGTCTTGCTTTGAAATATTAGGAATAAAGAGGTAGCGTCCATCAGCTGGGATAGTCGCTGTCTCTGTATCGGTAGGAAGTGGGCGAGCTGTTTTTTTCAATTTACGAATAAAAAAGTCGTTGAAAGAGGTAAACTGATCTACCTTTTTTTGAGCTTCATCCATATTAATCTGGTACTGCTTAACAAAAGGTTTCACTTTTTTTCGAGTGATAGAGTGCCTTTGAATCTGACCATAAAGATAAGAGATAAAGGGAAGCTTAGCAATCGATTGTAAAAGACCACCCAAAAAACAACTCAAAGGATAATTTCCATAAAGTAGGTGTACAAAGAAAAAGCCGTACACTTTTTCTTCTTTTTTTTTGTGAGTCTCTCTTTCTATAAAGTAAATGGGATCCATTAAGGTGCCGTAACCCTGTTTTTTTTGTGGGCAATTTTTGAGAAGAATCTTAGCTCTTCTAAAAATTCCTCCCCAAAATATGAAGTTAAATGTGCTTGATCAATGCGCTGTAAAATCTCTTGCGCAGATGCGATGAGTTCACAAGCAATCTGCTTGTTCTCGTTGTCAATCATGATAGCTAAACGAAACTGTTTATAGTCTTGGATCTTATTTCGAATGGCTTGTTGATTTTCAATATTTTTTTGAGTTCTTTCAATGAGACTGTCCATAATCCCGAGCTCATCTTGAACAGGAGGGAATTCTACCTGTGGGGCAGCTTTTAGAGAGAAGGAGCAGACGGCAAGAGTGAGGAGTATAAACGATTTCACTAGAGTTTATTAAAGCTTAAGGGTTATTATTATAAGGGATAAAGGTTATTTATAAAATTCTTTTTAGTCAACGGTTTCTTAAGGCATATGAACTCAAAGCAGTCCACCATAGCAGCGATCGCGACTCCTCCTGGAGATGGAGGTGTTGCTATTATTCGCCTCTCAGGAAGTGAGGCTGTAGCATTTGCTAACCCTATTTTTTCAAAAAACATTTTACAATTTGAATCTCACAAACTTTACTTGGGCTCAATTTTAAATTCGGATCAAACTGTTTTAGATCAAGGAATGCTTGTTGTGATGAAAGCGCCTCATTCTTACACCGGAGAAGAGGTCGTTGAAATTCATTGCCATGGAGGGCATTTTCTTTCAAAAAAAATATTGAAAAGAGTCCTTGATCTGGGAGCTCAAATTGCAAAACCTGGTGAGTTTACAGAGCGTGCTTTTTTAAACGGTAAAATGGACCTCTCGCAAGCAGAAGCTGTGCAGACACTTATTTCAGCAAAAAATGACTACGCTTTAAAATCTGCAACAGAACAGCTAGACGGGTCTCTTTCTAAAAAAATAAAAACCCTTCAAAAAGATTTAATTGAAAGTGCTGCTGTTTTAGAAGCGTGGGTAGACTTTCCAGAAGAGGGTATTGAGTACATGAGCCTTCAAGAGCTCACGCATGCACTTCAATCTGTACAAAACGAAATGAAAGCGCTTATTGAGAGTTATGAACATGGACGTATTTTACATTTAGGTTTTACACTCTGCTTAGTCGGGAAACCCAATGTTGGCAAGTCCTCACTTATGAATGCACTTCTTAAAAAAGAGCGCGCCTTAGTTACTCCGATTGCAGGAACCACTCGAGACACTTTAGAAGAAGCTCTTTTGATAGAAGGGATTTCTTACAGGCTAATTGACACAGCAGGTATTCGTCAAACAGACGAACTTGTTGAAAAAATGGGGATTGAAAGAGCTTCGAAATCCATTCAAGAGGCAGATCTAATTTTATTTGTTTTAGATTCAAGTGCACCACTTACTCAAGAAGACAAGGATCTAATTACAAAACTTAAAGATCAAAAAGTACTTGTCCTATGGAATAAATCAGATCTAAAGCAGGTTAAACAAGAAGAGCATCCTTTTAAAGAAACGCTCCAAATTTCGGCTCAATCAGGCAATGGGCTTGATCTTCTCTATCGCCGCATACCCGAACTCTTAATGGGAGAGCTTAATCTCACAGATCAAATCTATCTGACTGAGATCAGACACAAAAATGCTCTAGAAGAAGCAAACAAGCTTCTTGAAAATGTGATTTGTGGACTTCAAAAGGAAGCTTCCCCTGAATGGCTGACCTTTGACCTCAAAAGCTGTCTAAGATCACTTAGCTCTATCATCGGGATGGACATAACAGAGAACATCCTTTCTAGTATCTTTTCTAAGTTTTGTATCGGAAAATAAGTTCTAAAAAGACTAATTTAAAAGAATTCCTTGATTAAAAAAAGCTATTCGGCTATAATTAAACTATCAAACAGGTAAATAAGATGATAAACCAAGAAATTTCACAGTCTGGCTGGGATTTAAGTACTTTGAATCAAAGTGCTTGTGGTTTCTCTAATGCATATTATTTTACAAATTATTACTTTTGGCGCTAACACATAGCTGGCGTTAAAAGAATTTCTTCCTAATTTCCCTAATTTCTAAAGAAAGAACTCTTAAAGCGTCAGAGATCTGTTGGCTCTACGTAAAAAATTAAGAAGAAAATAACGTAAATATCATAATATTAAGGAGATATGAAAATGTTACTTCAATTAGAAGAAGGGGTCTCAGAGGCCAATATTAGAGAAATAGAAGGAAAAGCTCGGGATTTAGGGCTAAAACCGTCGGTTTCAATAGGTAAAGAAAAAACAATGATGAGTCTTTGTGTTAAGGAACTTGATCAGGTTGATTTCTTGATGCAAATGGAAGGGGTCAAGAGTATCACAGACACAGATAAGCCTTATAAGCTCGTAGCTCGCAAACATCCCTTAGAGCGGACGATAATTGATGTGAAGGGGGTTAAAATCGGTGGAGATGAGGTTATTGTCATGGCAGGGCCCTGTGCTATTGAAGGGCTTGAAGAGCTCCGACAATCAGCTAAAGTGGTGAAAGCGTCAGGGGCTAAGATTTTGAGGGCTTCAGCTTTCAAACCGAGATCCTCGCCTTACAGTTTCCAGGGGCTTGGAGAAGAGGGGCTAAAGATCCAAAGACAGGTAGCAGATGAACTTGATTTAGTCATTGAGACTGAAGTTATGGATCCAAGAGATGTGGGTCTTGTGGAAGAATATGTCGATATTCTTCGGATAGGCTCAAGAAATATGCAAAATTTTGACCTTCTTAAAGAAGTCGGTAAATGCAGGAAGCCTGTCATTTTGAAGCGAGGTTTATCAGCTACGATTGAAGAATGGTTGCTTGCTGCTGAATACATCATGGCTCATGGGAACCACGAGGTTATTTTATGTGAAAGAGGCATCCGCACCTTTGAGACAGCGACTCGTAATACTTTAGATTTAAGTGCTGTAGCACTTGCAAAGGAGCTCACTCACTTACCTGTGATTGTAGATCCATCGCATGCAGCAGGAAGGGTTGATATTATTACTCCTTTGAGTAAAGCTTCCATTGCAATCGGAGCTGATGGTCTTTTAGTCGAAGTGCACCACGATCCCAAAAATGCGTTATGTGATGGAGCTCAATCCTTAACGTCTGAAGAATTTGAACTTTTGATGAGCGAGTGCTCGGTGATTGCAAATTCTATTGGTCGGAAAATGGGAAAATAGGCTAAGGGTACTAGAGAGAGACTATGAGAAGAGTAATTAGAACCTTGATAGAGAAGGTTCAGGCAATAAATAGGTGGCGAGTATGTCAGACAAAGAGTTAGAAGGTTGGCGATGCAAAATTGACGAGCTTGATCATCAGATTCTTCTTCTTTTATCAAAAAGAGGAAAAATCTCTACAGATATTATGCGTTGGAAAAAAGCTCATAAACAATCTTTTTTAGATAATTCTCGAGAATTGGAAATTTTAAAGAAGTTAGAAAAAAAAGCTGAGCAGCTAAACTTGGACCAAAGCTTTATCTATGAACTTTATGATCTAATTTTAAAAGACTCCAAAAACAAATGAAGACAAAAACAATTGGCATATTAGGTGGAAAAGGGCTAATGGCTCAGTGGTTTATCCGCCATTTCGGATCTGAGTTTAAAGAGGTTCTAATCTTTGACTTAGATAGCACTCTTTCTTTAAAAGAATTTGTGCAGGCTTCAGATATTCTACTTGTTTCAGTTCCTATTTCTAAAACAGTTAGGCTTATTGAAGACGTTGGGCAGTATTGTAGATCAGATCAACTTATTTTAGACTTTACCTCTTTGAAAGAAGCTTCTTGCAAAGCTATGAAAGAAATTGGGTGTGCAGCTATCGGCCTTCATCCTCTATTTGGACCTCAAACAGAGGCCTTTGACCAATTTGGAATGGTGCTTTGTGAGGTAAACCAAAATAATTGGACACAGAAAATTAAAAACCTTTTTGAGAATAGAAACTTGCAAGTCATTGAAATGATTCCTAAAGAACATGATCAAATGATGGCTTATATTCAAGCGCTCAATCACGGGCTTCAATTGATTTGTGGAGATGTGCTTTCAAAGCAGGATACTTCAAAATTACAAGCTTTAAAAACACCAAGCTTCTCCTTTTTTTTAAAAGGAATCCAAAACATCATTCAAAATAATGCAAATCTCTATTTTGAACTTGCATCTCACAACCCATATTTTTTACCGGCCTTGAAAGAGTTTAGCCTCTCAATGGAAAAATACATCGAGCTTATTGAGAATAAAGATCAGTTAGGTTTTGAAAAGCTCTTTAATAAACTGAAAAAAAAGTTCAGTTTAAAAGAGGCGTTATGAAAATTGTAACCTTGGGTCCCGAAGGGACTTTTTCTCATGAAGCCGCCCTAACTTTAGGGGGCTCAATTATTTTCGCCCACTCTTTAGAAGATGTTTTTGATGTTTTAAAACAAGACTTAGTAGACCTAGCTGTCGTGCCTTTAGAAAACTCTCTATCTGGTAGTGTACTCAATACATTGGATGCCCTTATTGAATGTGATTACAAAATTCAAGCAGAAATTATTTTGCCTATTGCACATCACTTGGTCGGTTTTATAGAGCTTGAGGGAGTAAAAAAACTCTTCACTCACCCTCATTCATACGAACAATGTAGACAATCACTACAGCGTTTATTTATGAAAGAGGGAAACTTTGAAAACCTTGAAATTGTCTTAACGGCAAGTAATGCGATGTCTGCTCACCATCTTTTAGAAAATAAAGAAGAGGGAGCTGCGCTACTTTCTACCAATGCAGCCGCTCTTTATGGAATTCCTATTTTAAAAGAAAACATGCAAGATGAGTCTAACAATCAAACGCGTTTTGTAGTGCTTAGTAGAGATACTCCTTCTCGGACGGGAAAAGACCGCACCTCGCTTATTTTTTCTCCCAAAGAAAATAGAAAAGGGCTTCTAAATGAAATTCTATCTGTTTTGTCAAAATATCAACTTAATTTAACAAAGATTGAATCCCGCCCGAGCAAAAAGAAGCTCGGAGAGTATCTCTTTTATATGGATATTGAGGGGCACATTCAAGATAAGGCTGTTCAAGAGGCTTTTAAAGAGGTACAATCTCTTTCTCCCTATCAATTTTTAGGTTCTTATCCTAGACAATTCTAAAGATGAATAAGCAAAAATTTTCAAAACACATACAGGAAATCTTAGATGAGCATTTCCCAACCCCTCTCATTCCTTTAAAATCGATGAGTACGTATACCTTTTTAGTTGCGGTATTACTCTCTGCTCAGTGCACAGATGAACGTGTTAATCTTGTAACCCCTAAACTTTTTGAAGGAGCCGAAACTCCTGAAATAATGATGGAAAGGCCTGTCGAGGAGATCCAAGCATTAATTAAAACGTGTGGACTCTCTGGAACTAAAGCGCGACATATTAAGGGGCTCTCTAAAATTTTAGTCGAAAAACATGAAGGAGAAGTACCCAATACTTTTGAAGATCTAGAAGCTTTGCCTGGGGTTGGACATAAAACAGCATCTGTTGTGATGGCTCAGGTCTTTAATATACCCGCCTTCCCAGTAGATACCCATATTCACAGGTTAGCTAAAAGGTGGGGGCTCAGTTCAGGAAAAAATGTAGTTCAAACAGAAAAAGATCTAAAAAAAATATTCCCAAAAAAAAATTGGAACAAGTTACATTTACAGATTATTTATTTTGGAAGAAAATTTTGTCCAGCAAGGGGGCACGATGTTCAAAAATGTCCCATCTGTAAGCTTTGTCAAAAAGAGCCATAAGACGCACTATTCAAACTGGATAGAAGTTGATTTGGGTCAGTTTAAACGTAATCTTAAAATCATTAGAAAAAAAATAGGTTCTGCCCTTTATTGCTTACCTGTCAAAGCCAATGCTTATGGACATGGAATTTGTGAAATAGGGAAAGCTGCTCAAGAAGCAGGTGTGGACTATTTGGCTGTTTCAAGTCTATCTGAGGGAGTTCACTTAAGAAAGAGTGGCATTTATCTTCCCATTTTAGTTTTAGGCGCCTTTCAAGAAGAGCACATTTTAGAATTTATAGACTATGATTTAGAGTTTTCTATTAGTTCTCTTTTTAAGGCAGAGCTTGTGCATCATCTTTTGGAGCCTCTGGGTAAAAAGGCGCGAGTTCATCTTGAAATTGAAACTGGAATGAATCGTACTGGCGCAAGATCTTCTACCGCTCGATTGATTTATGCTTACATGGAAAAGAGTCCCTACTTTGAAGTTAAAGGAATTTACTCTCACTTAGCTAATAGTGATGTTCAAAATGCCCCTTCTAACTACAAGCAGCAGCAATTCTTTTTAGATGCGATTCAGTCGTATCCAAACGACTTAATTTTTCACTTAGCAAATTCAGGAGCTTTGATCCATTTTCCAAAGAGCTACCATCAAATGGTAAGGCCTGGACTTTTGAGTTTTGGTCTCTACACAAAGCCTCTCGAAGAAGGATTCAAAAATCTTAAAAGCTGCTTCTCCTTAAAAAGTCGCGTTTCCTACTTTAAAGTGGTACAAAAAGACCAGGGGATTAGTTATGGACATACTCATAAAACCTCTAAAGCCACCCGAATAGCAACCATTCCTATTGGTTATGGAGATGGTTATAGACGGAGCTTGTCCAATAAAGGTGAAGTCTTAATCCGTGGAAAGCGCTTTCCTATTATCGGAACTATCTGCATGGATCAGCTGATGGTCGACATTGGGGATCAAGAAGCTTATGTAGGAGACGAAGTGGTTTTAATCGGTGCGCAAGATAACCAAATTATTACCCTCCACGAATTAGCTGAAAAAATGGAGACGATCCCTTATGAAGTCCTCACAGGATTTAATGAAAGAGTTCCAAGGTTTTATTCTAAGGCCCTCTAAAATCTCGAAACTTTAAGTTTAGGAATCAAATGACAAGGCTTTGGATCTCGCATTTGAAGAAGCTCTTTTAAGTGCAAAAAGTGCAACTAAAGAGAGTGCTGCACTTGCAAAGATGTAGCAAGCAGGAGAAGCGATCCAGTTTGTTTTCTTGTAAATTAAAAGAGAAACCGAGATTGCAAATCCACCAATGAGTTGCGAGCCAAAGGCTCTAGCTAAAGAGAGCACTCGAAAGCGATACGCTTTTTCAATTAAGCTAATGGCCCAGAAGTTAAAAGGGGCAGCAAGCGCTATTCCCCAAGTGACTAAAACCATTCTCAGAAACAAGACATTGAGTAAAGTTGGATGATTGAGAATTTTAAAGAGAGGGAAAACGAAAAGTGCCGCTGAAATAAGAGCATAGGTAATGAGGCGCTCTTTTCCAATCCGCTTAGAGATCAATCCAAAAATGGGTAGTAAAAAGAAGTCATAGAGGAGGAGAAGGCAGTGTGTTCCCATCATCTCTGCCTTGGTTAAAGAAGTAACAAGGGGTAAGTAACCATTCATAAGATTAGATAGAATTCTGTAATTAGCATATAAAAAACCTGTGAGTAGCGTAATTGCAATGAAGGGAAGAGCTTGAGATCTAATGAGAGTTTTAAGAGGAATAGATGCCTTCTTCTCTAGAGGTAATTCAGGTGCACTTGTAATAAAAGTACCCTTTCTAAGCCAAAACCCCACAAATCCTATAATTCCACTTAAGATAAAAAGTAGGCGCCAATACTGCTCGACTTTCCCTTGAAAGCAAAGATAAGTGATGACTACAGAAGCTAAAATGGTGCCGAGCATAGAACTCATTTCATAATAGCTACTCATTAAGTCTCTGGATTTTTTGGGAACGCTTTCTATAAGAATAAGTGCGGCACCAGGACCTTCTCCTGCAGCAAAAAAACAGATGAGACCCCTTTGAAGGTGAAGAAAGACGGTACTTAAAACTCCTAAAGTTTTGTAAGTGGGGAGCAGGCCTGTAAAAAGAAGGCAAAGCGACATTCCTAAAATAGAAAAATACAGGGCTTTTTTCCTTCCGACTCGATCCCCAATATAACCCCAATATAGAGCTCCAAGAGGTCTAGAGATGAGTCCTATTGGCAAATAGATCAACACTAAAGCAATGATGGGATCTGAATTAGGAAAGAAAAGAGGCGCTATAAAAGGGGCTACAAGTGCAAAGAGGACCTTGTCGTAATGTTCGACAATGTTCCCAATGATCGTGGCATAAAAGAGTTTTCGGGTAATTACTTTTTCCATAGTTTTGACTATGGAGAGAAGAAACAGCGAAGGGGCTGTCTCTCACTCTCCCTCCGCTAGCATGACCTAGATCAGGTATTAAGGGTTATGTTTTGTTAAAAAACATTTTCAGCCAATGAGGCACCCCTGGTGATTAATGGAAAAATTTTAACCAATAATAAAAAAGAATGCAAGAGATATAGATTGACAAGTGATAATTACTTTGTGATTATATCTATTTTATTAATAGATTTTTTTAAATAACTTGAAAATGGGTAGTATGGATTATATTTTAGGTTTAAATAGAGATCACTATTTGCAAGTGCTGTTTATTTTATTAACTATAGCCTCTTCTTCGATTTTATATTTTTCTCTTCGAGGCAGGTTTAAACTCATCGCTCCAAAATTTGGAAAGTTCTCACTGATCCTAACAAATAAAGCTGTATTTTTATTTATATGGTTAGCTTTTATTGGAGCTTCACTCCCTATCTATCTTTTTCTAGTTAAAACATCGACATTTATTATTTATTTCTCTTTGACGATTTTGGTTACATCCGCATTAATTTGTATTGTGAATACACTTTTTAAACCATTAGTGGCTCTGATTTTTAAAATTTCTGCTTGGATTTTCTGTGCACTTATTGTAACGGGTTTATTTTCCCCTTTAGTTAATTATTTAAATAACACTGAATTAAATCTTGGACTGCTTAAAACGTCCTACTTGAAATTGATCGAGTCTATTGGACTAGTAGGTATTCTTACTTGGGCTGCTCTTTCTATATCCACAAAAGTAGAGACTCAATTAAATAAAAATAAGCATATCAATAAATCTACCAAACTTTTGCTTTCAAAACTATTTAGAATGCTTTTGCTGACCCTCTCAATCTTTTTAGGGATGTCACTGGTTGGAATTGATCTTTCTGTAATTACTTTTTTTGCAGGTGCCTTGGGTGTGGCAGTTGGTTTTGGTATGCAAAATATTTTATCCAATATATTTTGTGGAGTGATCCTTCTTTTAGATCGTTCAATTAGACCTGGCGATGTTATTGCTTTAGATGAGAAGGGGAACTATGGAGTAGTCCATAAACTCAATGCACGCTATGTTTCTATACGGACACCAGAAGGTGTTGAGCATATTATTCCTAATGAATCTTTTATTAATAAGAAAATGGAAAGCTTGACCCATAGCGATCCTTTTATACGGACTCATGCGTCATTTGAAGTTGCTTTAGATACAGACATTGACCTTTTAGAAAATCTACTCTTAGCGCTTGTCCATGAAATACCGAGAATTGTTCAAGATCCAGCTCCTAACATGAGAGTTGTCTCAATTCAAAATAATTCTATTAAGGTGAAATTAAGGTTTTGGATATCAGATCCAGAAAATGGTTTAAGCGGAGTCAAAAGTGATGTTTATCGAAAGTCCTTAAAAGTATTTAAAGAAAATGAGATTAAAATCCCATTTCCGCCTTTGGAGCTCTATTTAAATCATCAAAATTCTTTGAAAGGAGATCCTGAAATAAGTTTAGATTTTCAAACTTAAACTTTAGTGCTAGTTTGTCTTTTTAAGACTGAAGAGCTCAATTTGTCTTTCCTAATCAAACTCACCCATAAGATAATCTTCAAAAGGGGTGATTTGAATCCCTTGATAACTCTCTTTTTTGCCTTGATAGATGAGAAAACTGGCATGAGCTTCTTTTTGATAAGATCTTAATGTTTTTAACATATCGGGCTTGAGAGTGGATGATTTTTTGATTTCAAACCACTCTTGTCTATTTTTTCGATCAATAATAAGATCGACTTCAGATTTGTCTTGAGTTCTTAAGTAGTAAAGCGAGGCATCTGATGCTGTATGCAGCTCTTTTTTGTAAATTTCACTAATGATATAGTTCTCAAAAATAGGTCCAGCGAGGGGACCTTTATCATATTGATCAAAGCTGTCAATCCCCGTCAAGTAACTTACAAGTCCTGTATCATAAAAATAGATTTTAGGGCTTTTAACAATTCTATTTCCTAAATTTTTGAAATAAGGGGGTAATAAAAAAAGAACATAGCTTGCTTCTAAAATAGAGAGCCATCTTTTAATTGTGGGGACTGAAACTCCAATGTTTTTGGCATAGTGTGACATATCCAGCGTTTGAGAGACGTGAGCCGCTAGAAGCTGTATTAAACGTCTAAAATCTCGTAGATCTCCAACGTTTGCAAGAGTTCTTAAATCTTTATGTAAATAGGTGTCTACATAAGAAGAGTACCAGAGATTAGATTCAAAATAATCTCTCATAACAAGCTCTGGATAAGCTCCTCTAAAAATAGATTCTTGGGTTAATGCTTTTGGCATTTCTTGGTATTGGAAAGGTAGAAGAGAGATGAGGCCTATTCTTCCAGCAAGAGATTCTGATGCAGATTTTAAGAAAGTAAATTGAGTAGAGCCTGTCAAAACAAAGTTGCCATAGGTCTTCCTATTTTGATCTACCACTAGTTTGATAGCTTGAAAGATACTGGGAACCCGTTGTACTTCATCAAAAATTACTTGTTTTTGATGCCTTTTTAGGAAAGCTACAGGATCATCCTGAAAAAATTGAATGTTTCTCTCATCATCAAAAGTAACATATTCATAGTCGTGTAAAAGGTGCTGTAAAAGAGTAGATTTCCCTGACTGCCTGGGTCCTGTTATTCCAACAACAGGAAAGCGTCTAAACGACTTAATTTCAGTATATTAACTATAGGTTTAATCATTTTGAAGCCTCAAAAAGAGACTTTTTGCTATAATAGGCCTCATTAATTGTAGGAAAAAGATGTCAGAAACTAAAAGTGCCCCTTGGTATAAAGATGGACTTTCATTTGAGTGTACAGGTTGTGGGAAGTGTTGCTCGGGGTGCCCTGGCTACGTTTGGATCGATGAAGCTGAAATGCTAGAGATGGCCCAGTTTTTGAAATTATCCTTAAAAGATTTTAAGATGAAATATGTTCGTCAAATAGGTCGTCGATTTTCATTAAAAGAATTACCGGGTAGAGATTACAGCTGTGTATTTTTGAATGGCAAGCAATGTGATATCTACAGCGTTAGGCCTAAGCAGTGCAGAACCTATCCCTTTTGGCCAAAAATTCTCAAATCAGAATCTACTTGGGAGGGTGAGGCAGGGTCGTGCGAAGGAATTTCAAAGGAAGCACCGGTGGTCCCTTTAGAAGAGATAGAGAAGAAGTCAGGGTTGTGATACAAAGTTTGTTTAAAAGAGGTTCCTCTATGTCCAAATCAACACCCTATAATTTTCAGCACTTTAAAATCAGTCATTTTGATTTTGAGAACTTTCAGGGTCCCAAAGAGGGAGGTCCAGCTCTTAATTTTAAAGCTTTGACAATAGATGGGACGTCTGTTCAGCTTTCTGATTACTTTGATCAGTTAGTTATTCTATCTTTTGGAAGCTATTCGTGCCCTCATTTTGCAGGCCACATTGAAGAGATGAATGAGCTTAAAATGAAATACCCACAAGCTCACTTTTTAGTCCTCTACACAAGAGAGACTCATCCAGGCGGACGTGTGCCTGTTCACCACAGTATGCAAGAAAAGCTAAAGATGGCTAAGAAGACACAACAAGAGTTAAAAGATCAGCGAAGAATTCTAGTTGATGATTTAGAGGGGAGTGCACATAAAAAATATGGAGCTCTTCCAAATGCGGTTTATGTAATCGATACTCAAAAAGAAATTCTCTATCGAGATGAGTGGGAGAGTCCAGGACGTATAGAGTCTGTTTTAGAATGTTACTTTAAAAAAGAGCCAATCGACACCGATCAAATTAAAAAGATACCTCGAAAATCTAAGTCCGGTATCTATCACTTCATCAAGCTTCTTAAACTTGCAGGTATTGTTTCAATCTGGGATTTGATTAAAGCCATTGTCATAGAAGTAAAAGGGGATCCTAAGAAAGTTAAGTTTTAAGAATGTCTTAAGGCATTGGTGATGATTTCTGAGAGTTCTAAAGTATCAGATCCTTCTTGGATCACTTTTTCAACCGCTTTCTTAGCATGTACTTGTGAAAAGCCAAGGTTGATTAAGGCCTGCAGAGCATCCTGTATTTTGTGCTGGGAAGCGTTTAGGGGTATCGATGAAGTTGATAAACAGATTTTACCGAGCTTATCTCGAATATCAAAGACAAGTCTTTCTGCTGTTTTTTTACCAATACCAGGAACTGTTGCAATGAGCGCAACATTTTGTTCATGGACCGCTTGCTGAAGAGAGTTTGGGGTGAATTTGCTAAGAAGGCAAAGAGCCGTTTTAGGACCCACTCCTGAAATGCCAATAAGTAGTTCAAAAAGGTCACGGGAATTATCTTCAATAAAGCCATAGAGGGTATGAGCATTTTCTCTAATGATTAAAGAAGTGTAGAGGGTGCAAGTTTGATTAAGAGGGAGAGACAGAGCATTGGGTGGAATGAAAATTTTATAACCAATACCTTGAACATCTAAAACTGCATAAGTTGGATTGTTTTCGATTAAGGTGCCTCGTAAAAATGCGTACATTAAGATCTACCTCCCTAAAAGGTTTTGAAGTTTTTCGTTTAGATGGGATGAATGTGCATGACAAAGAGCAAGAGCTAAAGCATCTGAGGTATCTTCACAAATTAGGGCATCTAAATTGAGCAAAATTTTCACCATCTTTTGAACTTGTAGCTTACTTGCATGGCCTTTTCCTACCACCGCTTTTTTAGCAAGGGTTGGAGCATACTCTTTAACAGAAACATCATGCTTAGCAGCAGCAATTAAGCAAGCTCCTCTGGCCATACCTAATTTTATGGCACTTTGCACATTTTTATTGACAAATTGAGTTTCAACTGCCAAAAACTGTGGTTTAAATTTTAGAAGTAGATGATCTAAAGCGGTGAAGATAGCGTAGTACTTCTTTTCTAATGGAGCTTTTGGAGGAGGCTTAATAGTTCCATAGTACAAAACTTTGGAGCGATTATTTTCATGCTGAATAATTCCAATGCCAGTGATTCGAGTTCCAGGATCTACACCAATTATGATCATAAAATTAAATTTTTCTTTAGTGTTATGAGAAAGAGATTTTATTTCTTCTTTAGAGAAAAAAGTCAATTTAGCTTAAACTAGTTGCCAAATCAAGAAGGTTTATTCATTTTGAATAAAATAGAGCCAAAAAACATTGTAATTAGAATGCCCAACTGGATTGGTGATGCCGTAATGGCTACTCCTATAATCAGGGAAGTGCGCTGCCATTGGAAGAATGCTAAAATCACTATAATGGCTCCCAAGTCTATCTGCTCTCTTTTTCAAAAAGATCCTTTCGTTGATGATTTTTTTCTGTTTGATAAAAAAGGGCCTCATAAAGAGCAACTTTTCGATCTGAAAAATAAAAAATTTGACTTTGCATTTATTCTCACTAATTCTTTTTCCTCTGCATGGCTCTTTTATAGGGCAAAAATTCCCTGCCGGATGGGGTACTCAAAAGATTTGAGAAAGTGGCTTCTCTCTGATTCTTTGCCTTACCCGAAAGACAAAACAAAAGAGCATATGATTCAAACCTATTACCGGCTTTTAAAGAATGTGGGGATCCAAACTGAATCAGCACCTAAACTTTATCTTTCAGATCAGGAAAAAAAATGCGCGAATACTTTTCTAGATAAATGTGAAATTTTTTCAGATCATATTTTAGTGGGAATAAATCCATCTGCAGCCTTCGGCTCAAGTAAATGCTGGTTGGAAGATCGCTATCGGACTGTTGCCAAAAAACTACTAGAAAATTCGAATATTATTCTCTTTTTCTTTGGTGATACAACAAACGAAGAAAAAGTAAGGCGTATATCAAATGACCTAGGTCCAAGAGCCTTTAACCTTGCGGGGACTACCACGCTCAGACAGCTGATGGCCCTTTTAAATAGATGTGATCTTTTTTTGACCAATGATAGTGGTCCGATGCATATGGCATGTGCTTTAAATACACGTGTTTTAGCCCTTTTTGGATCAACGAGTCCTGAAGCTACCGGTCCTTATCACTCCTCTAGAGTGATTCGGAAGAAAGTGATGTGCTCACCTTGCTTTAAAAGAGAATGCCCCATTGACTTCCGATGTATGAAGGCAATTACAGTAGAAGAGGTCTACCAAACCGTATTAGACGAACTTAAAATCTCCAAAGTTGAAATATGACCAAACCCAAGCTCGTTTTTATAGGGCGACAATATCACAGTAAAACTAAGAGTGATCAGATGATTCTCTCTTTACTAGAAGATCATTTTGAAATTGATCTTTTAAGACGTGAGCAGTACACCGATCGAGAACTTGTAGTGGCGATCAACCAAAGTCAGCCAAGTGTTGTCTTCTTCTGGTGTTTACCCCCCTCTACAACCAAACATCTTTGGAAAATTAAATGTAAAAATACCGTTTGGGCCCCCATGTGGGATGGCTTTAAACCTCTCAAATTTCGTAAAAGGATGCTAATTACCTCCTCTAAACTTAAGGTGCTTTGTTTTAGCCGGGCTCTCTACAACTATTTTGCTACAACCAGAATTCCTTGTCGTTATTGGCAGTGTGCCCTCAAACCTAATTTTAAGCGTTTTGAGAACAAACCCCCTTACGTACTCTTTTTGTGGCAAAGAGAAGCTTTGATTAATTTAGATAACGTCGTAAAACTCATTGGAGAACAGAATATCAAAAAGATACTCTATAAAAGTGAAATAGGCGACTTTCCACATCGAAATTATTCTTTTGAAATTGAAAAACTCAAAGACTGGATGAGTGATACTGACTATCAAGCTAAAATAGAAGAAGCCGATTTTTACATTGCACCTAGGCGCACTGAAGGAATAGGGTTTAGTTTTTTAGAAGCTATGAGCCATGGAAAAGTGGTTTTAGCTTACAATGAATCGACTATGAATGAATATTTAATTGAAGGGGAAAATGGCTACCTCTTTGACGAGCACTTTCAACTGAAGGGACTTTTAAAATCCCCTCAATCCTTGTCTAAAAGGATGGAGGAAATTGCAAATAAAGCCTATGAAAACTGGGAACAGACTAAACACAAAATTGTTCCCTTTCTTTTGGAAAAGTAATCAAGGAGTATTATGAAAGCGTTAATTTTAGCAGGAGGTCTTGGAACCCGTTTAAAAAGTGTCGTGCAAGACGTGCCAAAACCGATGGCCCCTATCCGCAGCAGGCCTTTTTTAGAATACCTACTTGATTTTTGGATTGAGCAGGGGATTACAGAATTTTATATGTCTACTTGTCACTTAGCTGAAAAAATAGAGAGCCACTTTAAAGAGGAGTATAGAGGGAGGCCTTTGCATCAAATTCAAGAGCCAACGCCTCTTGGAACAGGAGGGGCTGTACTTTACGCACTTGACCAAATCAAAGGTTCAGAAGAAATGGTGGTGGTTAATGGAGATACTTTTTTTGAACTTGATTTTTTGAAGATGCTACAGTTTCATAAAGAGAAGCAATCTAATTTGACTTTGGGACTAAGGCAAGTTGAATTAAATGATCGCTACAGTGGAATTCAAATGGATACAAAAGGTCAAATTGAACTTTTTTCTAAAAGAGAAACGGGTTCAAAAAATCTCTTGATTAATGCAGGCGTCTATATTCTAAAACCTGATTTATTTAAGGAAGACACGTTTACTCTTGGAGAGAAGTATTCTCTTGAAGATGATATATTTCCAAAACTGATAAAGAAACATTCAGTTTATGGATTTGTTGCAACAGGGAGATTCATTGATATTGGAATCCCAAATGACTATGCTAAAGCTCAACTTTTTTTTCATTCATGATGTTAACTATTCACAATCCTAAACGTATTTTGATCACCAGTCCCCATAATTTAGGGGATTTTGTTGCAAAAGTGCCTTTTATCCGATTATTGAAACAAAAGTTTCCAAAGAGTCAAGTGCTCCTGTTCACTAGACCTTATATTATACCTCTTGCTCGATGCATTCTAGAAATAGATGAAATCCACGACTTTGAAGCTTTTTTTAGTCAAAAAGAGGACAGTATCATAGAAAGCCTTAAGGCTATGGAAATTGATGTTTGCATTCATATCCTATCGATTAGCCACTCTTTAGGGCCTAATGTGATAGCTTATGCCCAAAAAGCAGGTATCCCAAATCGTGTGGGTAATATACGTAAGTCTCGCTGGGTATTATTTAGAAAAAAGAACTTTGGTCTAACCCATAATCTCCGAAAAAGGAGGATTCTTCCGAAGCTTCATGAGTTTGAGTGGAATCTACTACCTCTTCAATTTTTTGGATCATCTTTTAAATTAGAAAAATTGAATCTAAATGAGCTTTTGATAACAGATACGCCTTCTGAAGAAAAAAGCCATTATCTGAAAGAAAACGCCTTTAACCTTATCGTACATCCAGGTTCACACGGAAATGCAAAAGAATGGCCAGGGAGCCACTATAAGCAGTTAATAAAGGAGTTAGACCCTTCAATTCATGTTATTTTAACAGGTTCATCTGAAGAGCGTTATCGCTTTAATATGCTTCATTTTGAAAAGAGAGAGGTTTTAGATCTAAGAGGAGAGCTTTCCTTAGAAGAATTAATTCATTTAATTAGTCAAGCAGACGGAGTATTAGCAGCAAGTACAGGGCCTATTCATATCGCCTCTCTTTTTGGAGTGCGTACTCTTGCGCTTTTTCCAAAACAAAAGAGTATGGGGCCTGAAATATGGGGCCCCAAGGGTCCTTACGCGGAGATTCTACAAAGTAGCAAGATTTGTTCAGCTTGCCAAAAACGGCTTACAGACTTTAACAAAAAACTGTGCACGTGTATGGAAGGGATTCGGGTCGACCAAGTAAATGAGTGTTTGGAAAATTGGGTGGCACATGAAAATTTTATATGATAGTAGCGTCTTAATTTCCGCATTTTTAACAGAAGCCTCGATTCATCGAACAGGTGTTTTTCGGTATGTGGAAAGCTTAGCACTTCAACTTCAAAGAAAAACAGATGTTTCTGTGAGCTTTTACTCCTCATTAAATACTCACCAAAATACCCTTTGGCAAAATAAAGTTTTGGAGCTTGCTCACCTGCAAAACATTCCTCTTATTAATGTGCACCATCCATTAAAAGATCATATTCATAAGTTATCAGATCAACTTCAAGAGGTCACAGCTTGGAGACGTGTTTTAATAAAAGGGTATCGAGAAAGTCTGAGATTGATTCTAAACAATTCTAAATTTGAAGATCAAAAGTTTGAAGATTTTGACCTCTTTTACTCTCCCTATCATCCTCTTCCTAAATTTGTTAAAGACAAAAAGCGTCTCATTACTTTCAATACGATTCATGACTTAATCCCCATAAAATACCCCAAATTTTTTAAAGATAGTAAGAAAGGCTTTTTTGATCGTATTTTGAAAAAGCCAAAGCCTTGGCAGTACTTTTTTGCTCTGTCTGAATCGACAAAAGCTGATATGTGTCATTACTATTCAATTTCTCCAGAGCGCATCTTTATTGTGAATTCAGCGCCCCCCTCTGATCTTTTTTATCCGATAAAAGACCCTACCCTTATAGAAACGGTAAAAGCCAAATATAAAATCAACGGCCCTTACCTTTTAAGTTTAGCTACTCTAGAGCCTAGAAAAAATATTCCATTTTTAGTCGATTCCTTTATTAAGCTCATTGAAGAGCGACCTGATTTAGAACTTTCACTGGTTCTTTCAGGAGCTAAAGGATGGGGCTTTGAAGCACTACTCGAAAAAATTAAAAAGCACTCGGATCGTATCCTTTTAACTGGTTTTGTTGAAGATCAAGATTTAGCAGCACTCTATAACGGCGCTATGGCATTCGTTTATCCCTCACTTTATGAAGGGTTTGGCCTGCCTCCTCTAGAAGCTATGAGCTGTGGCATTCCAGTTATTGTCTCAGACACTTCCTCTCTTCCCGAGGTTGTGGGCCAAGCAGGGCTTTATATTGATCCTACCCATTCAGACGACCTCTGCCAAAGAATTCTTCAGATCTATGAAAGTGAAGAATTAAGAAAAGAGCTTTCTCAAAAGTCTCTTATTCAAGCGAAAAAATTCACCTGGGAGAAGAACGCAGAGAGGGCCTGCAATGCCTTTCAATCGATTCTTTAACCTTACTGGTTTTCATGGTTGGCAAGGTTGAAGTCTACTATAAAGCATTTTACTCCAATCTAAAGTCGTTTTAACAAAGGTAAATGACCGATTCCCTAAATTCATAGCACTCTCTTGCCGATCTTCATCTTTCATATCTTTCAGCAATATGCCTTGCTCTAGATTTGGGCTAGTCGTTCCAGCTATGCAATTAACAAAGCACCCTAAAGTAGCTGTAGCAAGTGAAGTGACTAGTACAACTGGAGCTGCTACAACATAACAAGCTGTTCGAGGGCAACAAAACCTTATTGGATCTGGTGAAGAAGAGGGGGTAGCTGACCATCCATCTTTTTGAATAGTTCGAAGTTCATTTCCTGAAAGTTCTTTAAGCACTTTGAATGTCCTTTTAAATTTTTTTATATATATAAATAGTATGCTATTTATGCGTTTTATTGAAGATCCAAAATGGAAGGGTAGAATTTCAATCACTTGGTAGTTTATTATTCTGATAATTTTTAGAAAGTTAGTAACGAAAAGGTAGCATTATGAAAATTGGAGTAATAGGGGCTACTGGCCAAGTTGGAAAAGAACTTGTTACCTTTTTGAAAAAAGGTAAACAATCAGCAAAATTGCTCTGTCGTGATATCGAAAAGATTGCTGATCAAAAGGACTTTTTTGAAATCACTCATTTTGATTTTAAGGATCCCAGCACCTATGAGCAAGCTATCGATGGGTGTGATCGAATCTTTTTAGTTACTGGTGGTATTAATGCTGATTTCGTCAATAATTTTTTGTCAGTAGTCGAAAAAAAGAGCATTAAACAAATTGTTCTTATCTCAGGCCTTGGTGTAAGTACAAATCAAAGTCACTTCCTTTTAAATATAGAAAAAATAATCGAGAGTTTTTCAATTCCTTTTGTAAGCCTTAGAGCAAACTGGTTTATGCAGAATTTTTCTAGCTCCTTTTTGAGTATGGTGAAAGAAAAAAGGTCTTTAACTTTCCCAGATGGAAAAGCTCCCTTAAGTTTTATCGATGCAAAAGATTTAGCAGAAGTTGCCTTTTACTTTTTGACGCATCCGATATCTAAAGAAAATTGTTACTATGATATCACGGGAGGCGAGAGCTTAACCCATGAAGCAGTAGCACAAATTTTTTCAAAATATCTTCCTTATTCAGTTGAATATCTAGAATTGACTGAAGAAGAAGCTAAAGAAAACTTGGGATGGGATGACGTTTGGCTTGAACTCTTTAGAGATATTCGAAAAAGAACTACAGCACCCGTGTCGGATGCAGTAGAAAAAATATTAGGGAAAGCTCCAAGAACTTTTGAGGCCTATATTCGAGAAAATAAAGAGCTTTGGTTATAGCCTCTTAGGTTGATACACTATTAATGAGTCTCGGAAGCTGCCCTAATAGATAAAAAGAGAGAGACAAAAGTTGCTACTCAAGATTAGGTCCCGAACACATATGTCCAATTCTTCCAACTGGCATATGAAATTCATGTTTAGAAAGCTCAAAATCTAAAAGAGAGCCTGCAGCAACTACAGGAAACTCTGGCATTTCTTCGACAAGCAACCTCAATTTTGCGAATAGGTGAAGAGCTGCCTGAATCTCATCAAGGAATAGAATAGACTTAGAAGGTGATTAAATAAATCTCTCAATGTAGCTTGTTTTTTCCGATTTCCCACCCCCAATATTCATAGCAAAAAATTGTCTTCTTTGAGTATGAAAAGCAAGCCACAACCTCTGAGTGCTTTTTTTACAAAAAGGAAAAAGCAAACTTTAATCTATATTAAATTAAATTTATGCTAACCTCATGCTAAAATCGATATAGGGCAGATTTATGCATGAAAGCATCACTTATAATTCTTCAAGCTTTCTAGCCTCTTGTTTAGGGTTTGGAAGTGCTCAAAAAGCATGGGAAAATTACAAAGAATCCAAATATACAGCTTGTTGTAAAGAAATAGCCTATACGATTGGGACGCTTTCCTGTGTCGTTTCGTTGGGAGTTTTGGCTTATGTTTGTCTATCTAGCGAGCCAGAAAACACACATAGCCAAGAAACTTCAAATCCTTTTGAAAAAACGACAATATGGGATTTGGGAGAAACCTTATCGACCCTCTCTTCTATTTACTTCGCTATTCGAGAAACAGGTTTTAGCATTTCTAACCTAGTCGCTCCTGTATTACGCCCACCTAACCCAGATTATCTGTCCCCAATGGAACCTATTCCAACGGTAGGCAAAATTAGCTTTAACCCAGAAGTAAAAAATCGAGCCTTTTATTATGAATGGAAAGAAGATGGTACTATCTGGAGCAATAAGCACATGCGTTTGATGCCTGGTTTTGAAATGGTTCCTGTGGAGCGTGTGGGTATTCGATACATACCTTCTGAAAGATCATATATCCGTCTTAAAGGGTAGAGTTCTCCAGAAGCAGGCAGACTGCACAGGTTATTCGAGTCTTTTCTGAGAAAGAGAGGGTGGTGCTGATTAGGGGGGTTTTGGATTTATTTAAAAATAGCAGTTGATTGTTAAAATAAAAAATGTTGATAATTTTGTGTACGAGAGCTATGAACCTATAGGATTTTATTTATGCCATTACTTGATTCAAATGCCGATATCGTTATAAGAAGCTCTCCTAGATCCTAGTTTATTTACCGAGGGAAATCCTAAAAGCTCAACTGTTCTATCTTTTCAAAAGATGCTTCCAAAATTAAGCGAGATCTCAAGGCTGGATAGTGTGTTAAGTTATATTCGCGTGCAATCCCAAGGGGATATCCAGCTAGATCCAAAGCATCTTCCTGCTGTTTTTGCTCTTTCTGCTTTGAAAACAAATGGTGTGTACTCAGATATTCTTACCGAAGTGATTCAAGGACAAATAACTCAAGATCAGGCATATGCTCGTCTATCTGCCAATCATGATCTTCCTTTGTATCGTACTTGTCCTCTTCTTTTGAAGGTTAATGAAGCATTCATTACTGAAGTTGCTCTTGTAGCACTAGGCCTAAGCCCTGACGTACTATTACCGAGTGCTGCTGCTAGAGGTCACTTAGATGTAGTTCGAGCTTTACTAGAATCCGGTTGTCCAAAAGATTCTCGAGGAAAGGCATTAAGTCGGGCTGCTAATGGAAGTCACTTAGATGTAGTTCAAGCCTTACTAAAATCCCGTGGTTTAGGAACTTATAAGCAAACATTAAGTCTGGCTGTTGAAAGAGGTGACATAGATGGGTTTGTACCCTTAAAAGGAGAAGAAGCGTCCCCAGTGGATCCTATAGCTGCTCCTAACAGCCATACTTTTAAGTACACTTTAGCATTTGCAGTTTCTGCAGTAGCAATAAGCATTTATGTTAGAGCCTCAAATTGTTGGGAAGAGCCAAATACATATTTTGGGTTTAATAACCCAACTTTTGAAGAGTGTTTTTGGGGAAGATAAAAAAGTTTCATATGACAGTTTAATTCTTAGAATTGAGCTGCTCTAAAGGAAATTGATTAAAATGGTATATTGCCTCCAATTGATTTAGATATAGGTTTGCGTTAAACGAATCTGGTCATTTAAGGAGAATTTATATGTCGGACACAAAAGTTAGCAGACCTAAAAGGTGAAGTTTATAAAGAAAAAGAGAAACTGTTCCTAGATTTTTCAAAATATCTTCTCAGCTCGGTTGAATATTTAGAACTGATTGAAGAAGAAGCTAAAGAAAGTTTGGGATGGGATGACGTTTGGTTTGAACTCTTTAGAGATATTCTAAAAGGAACGATAGCACCCGTGTTGGATGTAGTAGAAAAAATATTAGGAAAAGCTCCGAGGACTTTTGAAACTTATATTCAAAAAAACAAAGAGCTTTGGTTATAGCCTCTTAGGTTGATATAGTTGTTAACTTTTTATTTGATATTCTGGTATATTCTTTTTCAAAAACGGGAGAAAAGAAATGCCTAAATGTTATTCGTTAGATTTACGTGAAAGTGTTCTAAAACATCTGAGTAAA
>Ga0075119_1000074_pt1 | contig 53279 bp, 43 predicted proteins | sample AntAceMetag02UK9_FD_69791 | JGI IMG/M metagenome (GOLD analysis project Ga0075119, IMG submission 69791) | Saline lake microbial communities from Ace Lake, Antarctica - Antarctic Ace Lake Metagenome 02UK9 | ecosystem: Environmental > Aquatic > Non-marine Saline and Alkaline > Saline | place... | reverse complement strand
CGTAGCTCATCTTTGGACTCCTTGTTATCGTTATCAGGAGTCCATTTTCATTTATACGCTTATTTTCTTAAATATTTATTTGTCTGAATCGGCCGATCCTGATTAAATCAACAACGCCGAGAGGTTATTGAATATTTGAACAACACCTTTGAAAATAAAAGAAAGAATTGCTATAAGAAAAAACTACTTAAATATTTTAAAATGAAACTATTATGAAGGATCAAATGACTGAACAAGAGACCCCTAAGCCCAAATTTTTAAAAGATTATCAAAAACCTCCATTTGGTATTACTAAGGTCCACTTAACTTTTGATTTGGATGACTCTAAAACTCGGGTTATCTCTCATATGAAAATGTTTAGAGAAACCTCTGGCAAAAAAGCTCCTTTAGTTCTATCTGGTGAGCGTATGAAGCTCATTCAAGTGCAACTAGATGGAAAAGAGATGAGGGAAAATGAGTATGAAGTTGATGAAAAGAGCCTCACCATTTTCAAAGTTCCAGATGAGTTTCATTTAACGATTGAAAATGAAATAGATCCTAAGGCGAATACCTTTTTAGATGGGCTCTATAAATCTAAAGACATCTTCTGCACTCAGAATGAACCTCAAGGTTTTCGAAAGATTACTTACTTTTTAGATCGCCCTGATGTCATGACTAAGTATACCACAAAAATTATTGCCAATAAAAACGAATACCCCATTTTACTATCTAACGGAAATAAAATGGCATCTGGAGATTTAAAGAAAGATAAACACTTTGTAGAATGGGAAGACCCATTTAAAAAGCCCTCTTACCTCTTTGCTCTTGTAGCTGGAGATTTAGAATGTTTAGAGGACAGCTTCATGCGTCGATCAGGCAAGCCTGTTCTCCTTCAAATTTTCTGTGAAAAAGGGTTTAAAAGTAAATGCCATCACGCAATGGAATCCTTGAAAAAATCAATGAAATGGGATGAGGATGTTTTTAATTTAGAGTATGACCTTGATATTTTTATGATTGTCGCAGTCGATGCTTTTAATGCAGGAGCTATGGAAAATAAAGGACTCAATATTTTCAATACTAGTTGTATTTTAGCTGATCAAGATAGCGCAACTGATGATAATTTTGATCGTGTTGAAAAAGTTATTGCGCATGAATATTTTCACAATTGGACAGGAGACCGTGTTACTTTAAGAGATTGGTTTCAACTTACTTTGAAAGAAGGGCTCACTGTTTTTAGAGATCAAGAGTTTACCTCCGATTTGAACTCAAGAACGGTACATAGAATTGAAACCGTTAGCATTTTAAGAGGTTATCAGTTTCCAGAAGATGCGGGCCCTACAGCTCACCCTATCCGACCTCCCTCCTATATAGAGATGAATAATTTCTATACCACTACGGTCTATGACAAAGGCTCTGAAGTCATCCGAATGATTTATACTTTGATTGGAAAAGAGGCCTTTTTCAAAGGAATTAAAAAATATTTCGAACTCTTTGATGGCCAAGCAGTCACCTGCGATGACTTTGTTCACGCCATGGAACTTGGGTCAGAAAGAGACCTCACTCAATTTAAGAGATGGTATGAGCAAAAAGGAACTCCTCACTTAAAAGTGGAGACTGATTACAATGAGTCTTCTAAATCTTTTACCCTTCATTTAGAGCAATCAAACCCCATGGAAGGAAGAAATACTCCCCCTCTTCATTTCCCCTTACAATTAGGCCTTCTCGATTCTAAAGGAAAAGACTTTGCTATTCAGAACTTAATTGAAATGAAGCAAAAAAAAGAGAGCTTTACTTTTCAGAACATTTCTGAAAAACCGACTATTTCTCTTAACAGAGGATTTTCAGCTCCTCTTATCGTCGACACACCCCTAACAAATAAAGATTACACCTTTTTGATGGCACACGATTCTGATCCTTTCAATCGATGGGAAGCCTCTCAAGAGCTTGGAACTTCTATCTTACTCTCACTTCTAAAAGACCATGGTACTCAAAAAGAATTTCTTCTTAATCAAGATTATAAAGAGGCCTTTACAATGCTTCTCTCAGATAATTCCCTTGATTATGGCTTAAAAACACTCGCATTGCTCCTTCCTACAGAAAGCTCTTTAGGTCAAAAACAAAAGATCATTGACTTTGATGGCAATCATCTTGTGAGAAAGTGGCTTAGAAAAGAGCTAGCTCGAGACAATCAAGAACTCTTTTTAGAACTTTATCACTCATTAGAGGATGAAGGTCCCTACACGATAGACTCCAAATCAGTTGGAAAACGAAAACTTAAAAATTGCTGTTTAGCCTACCTCATTCACCTAGAGAAAAAAGAGTTTATCGAGCTTACAAACAAGCAATTTTTAAATGCAAATAATATGACCGATGAGTTTTCTGCACTTAGCTTACTCAATCAAATAGAGTGCCCTGAAAGAGAAGAAGCTTTAGACCATTTCTATCATAAATGGAACAAAGATCAGCTCGTCATGGTGAAGTGGCTGAGCATCCAGGCGCTCTCTCCTCTTCCAGATGCTCTTCATAATGTAGAAAAGCTTCTAACACATTCTGTTTTCGATTATAAGATCCCTAATTTAGCCAGGGCTTTGATTGGAAGTTTTTTAGAAAATCATGTCCATTTTCATGCTTTAGATGGATCAGGATATAGATTTTTTGAAGAAGCAGTTAAAACTCTTGATGAAATTAATCCACAAGTTGCAGCAAGGCTTTCAAATGCATTTAGAAAATTTCCTAAATTAGATCCTAAGCGCCATGAACTTATGAAAGGAACTCTAGAAACTCTTCTTAATAAGAAAGATCTTTCTAGAAATACCTTTGAAATTGTAAGTAAATCGCTTAAATCACCATCTTAGGGCTACTTAAACATTTTTTAGACAAGAATTAGTGGATTCTCTATATTCCCTCAAACAGTTAAGAGGGAGCTCCTGTCCCAAGGTTTTTGTGAACCCCGCAATAAAAAAGTAATTTATGAGTAAAAAAATTGGGCCCTATAAAGTCATTAGACTTGTGGCAAAAGGAGGCATGGGAGAGGTCTTTCTCGTCTATGACTCAGACTGTAGACGTGAAATAGCTCTGAAATGCATTCGCCCTGAATACTTAGACAATAAAATTATATTTCAACGTTTTGTCAAAGAAGGTCATATTGCTAGTCAACTCACTCACCCAAGTATTATTCCAATCTACTCTCTTTCACAAGATGCCAACCTCCCCTATTATACGATGCCTTTCATTGATGGGAAAAACTTAAAGCAAATTTTGATAGAGACTTTTGAGCAGGAAAAAAACCCACAAAATGCAACTATTCCCGTGGGCTCTATTCAATCCTTAACACGAGTTTTTTTAACCATCTGTGAAGCTGTAGCCTATGCTCATAGTCAACAAATTATTCACAGAGACTTAAAGCCTGAAAATATTTTAGTTGGAAAATACGGCGAAGTTTTAATTTTTGACTGGGGCGTTGCAGATAAAATTCAAAACATTGCAAATGAAGACCCCTCCTACGCCCTTGAAGAACTGGGATTTCAAAATTTAACTTCTCCTGGGAAAATTATTGGCACTCTCTCCTTTCTTGCCCCAGAGCGTTTTAAAGGGGCTCCAGCTAATTACCAAACGGATGTCTACTCTCTTGGGGTAATGCTCTACATGATTCTTACTCTAAGACTCCCCTTCCATAGAAAGAAGCTAAAAGAAACCAAACGTAATATTGATAAGGAAGTCTTAAAAAACCCAATTGAAGTAGCTCCTTATCGAGATATCCCTCACACTCTCGTCAAGATTACTGAAAAGTGTCTTGCTCCTGACCCCAAGGAAAGATATCAAAACATGCAAGAACTCTTAACTGAACTCACAAACTTTGTGAAAGGGGGATCCCATTGGGTTGAAAGAGACCAACTCGATTTTTGCAATAAAGAGAATTGGGGGCTGAATGAAAATATTTTAATTTCAAAACACCAAGCTATTTCCCCACGCACAGATGCCTTTGAGTGGGTCTGTCTAATGCTTTCAAAAAAGCCCTATACCCACCACATCAAAATGGAAGTTTCAGTCACTCTAAAAAAAGGTTGTTCAGGATTCGGACTGATTATTAATGCTGCCCGCACAACTAACCGTATCCATCTCTTTGAGGGATATGATATTTGGCTCTCATCCACCTCTGATCAAGGCCCTCCTTCAAAATTATCTAGAAATAATGTGCTTGTTCTCCCTTTACCTCATATTTCTTTAGAGCACGATGTCCTCTATACGATACAGTTTGAGCAATTTAACAATCATATTGTCCTCGATATAAATGGAGTAAGACAGTTCTCCTACCTATCCTACTTAGACCATTTAGGAACTCATGCAGGCCTCTTATTTAGAGACGCTTGTTTTAAAATTGATCACATTACCATTTTCGCCTCAAGTCCTTCTTTAATAGTGAGTTGTTTAGATGTTCCTCGAGCTTTTTTTGCAAATAAAAACTACGATAAAGCCCTCACTGAATACCACCGAATAGGCCGTGCATTTCCAGGAAGACATGAGAGCCGAGAAGCTTTCTTTAGAGCGGGACTTTGCCTGATTGAAAAGGCGATGGCGACCTCTGACAAAAAAAAACAAATAGAACGCTTAGATGCAGCTTTAACTGAATTTGAAAACTTAAAAAACTCTCCTGGAGCTCCCTTAGAATATCTAGGAAAAGCTTTGGTCTATAGAGCTCAAAAAGATGTTGGAGAAGAGCTTAAGTGCTTAGAACTTGCCATTCGAAGGTATCCTAAACACCCTCTTCTTTATCTGATCTATGACCATATTATTTACCGTATGTATCAATGCTCACATACTAATAGGTTAGCTACCCATGAGTTTATTCTTTTAGCCCTTCGTTACAACTCGTATGCACAAAGAACACAGATGATTGACCCCCTCGTCTTAAACTTAGCAAATAAACAAGGGGTGTATTTTTTCCTTTCTAAGCTTAATGAGACTGCCGTTGAGTCTGATCAAATCCTTCAGATCATTATTAATTTAAGCTTTTTACTAGGGAAAATTCACACGCTTCATGAAACGCTACCTCTCTGTAAAAAAACATTACTTCTTCAAAATGTTTTAACCGCTTTATGGCTACTTGGAGAAAAGCCTATCGTTCACGAGCATCTAGTAAAGCTAAACTCTTCAGACCAAAAATTATTTGAACTCATTCAAAAGAAGGTCTCCAAGGAAATATTTTTAACCTACTTTGATTTAGTCCAGAAAAAGCCCTCTATCTTTGCTGAGAAGATGCTTTTCATATTGCTTGACAAAGCCCTCTTTTTAAATCGTTTAAACATTGTGAAGCTCGTTTTTGAGCAAATTAAAATTAAACAGATTAAAATTACTCAAAAAGAGAGTTATGACAAACTAGTCCTAGAATATCTCTTACTCACAAACAAATTTGAAGAAGCTAAACAGCAAATAGATCAATTGAAGCAAACAACAGCTCAAATACATTTTGATCTTCACTTTCTGGAAGGCTGTTATCTCTATGGAACAAATGGCCTTAAAAAGGCTTTATCTTTTTTCTCTGAGGATCTTGAAACTTCGATTCCTCAGTTGGGTACCTTGGGGTGCCTGTATCTTTCAAAACATCTTAATTTAAAGAAATGGTCCCCTACCGCATTTGCTTTTGAGTTTATGACACTTTATAGGCAACTCTACCTTTTCTACAAAATAGGGGGCAGCGTAAGCTTAGCTGAAACCTATTATCAAAAATGGAAGATGTATTCTTATTATTCTTAAGCTAGATAAGCTTGATCACATTGAATAGATAAATCAGCACCTTTTTCAGCGTCTACACAAAGATCAACATACATGTCTCTAAAGGTATGTCGAACATCATGCTCCGACCCTATTCCATTCAAATTATAAAGCACTGGTACCTTCTCACGAAGTTCAACCCACGTCGTTGTGTTTTGCCCTTCAATTGAGTTTAAATATGCCCAAGGCCATAAGCTGGCTTCTATTTTTTGAGTTGTAAACATAAGATCTACTCGCCTTTATTCAGGAAGTTCTACTTTATTTTCTATTTCTAAAGGATCTAAAAGCCAACAGCCAGCTTCCCCTGCAATAGCTTCGATATGAACTTTTCCAACGTAGATCCCAAGGTTATTTTGGCTTGTAGTCACTACAAGTCCTCCATCACCTCCCTTAAGTCCCCCTTTTGCGTAGATTTCTCCATCAAAAGAGGTCAGCTCTTTGGAGCCTGCAATCACTTCTCCTCCAGGTCCATAAACAATAGCACTCGCGTCTATAATCGAGGTATCATCAATAGAAGTTCTCTTTGCTCTAAATGATTTCTCTTTTTTAGAAAATTTCCCTCCTAAATTAACTGATCCTCCTCCAAAATCTCCTGATACATCTAGATACGCGCCAATAAGTCTAACGTGCTGACCTAAAACACAAATGCTTCCACCATATTGTTCATCCACACTGTTTTTGCTCTCTATTCGCCCGTAGATCTCACAGATGCCCTCTTTAGCATCCAAAAAGACCTCTTTAGCTTTTAAGTTTCCAGTATGCAAGATGGATAGTTGATCTTTTGCATTCGTATCAGTGATTCGAATAGATTCAGTAGCTGAAATCGTTCCAGAATTGACAATATGCCGTCCAATAAGTTGAACTTCATTGTTTGAATGGATTTCACCATGATTAACAATATCTCCTGTTGACGGAGCTAGATTGAAGTTTTGGAGTAAATCTTCAGTTTGGAGCTCTGCTCCTATTAGATGAAAAGAGCCTTCTTCTAATCGAGCTGCTTTATCAATAAAAATACCGTGAGGGTTCACAATATAGACATGACCGTTGGCAGACAAATGATTTTTTATTTCTGTAGGTACGTTTGAATCAATCTGAATAACTAAGGTCGAGTCAACGTTCGGCTGTATTATTTGGATTTTTTCTTGCGATTGGATATCAAACGCATTATAAGTGATAACGCTATTATCAGAAGCATAGATTTTAGTGACCTCCCCCTGCTCTACGACAGAAACTTCACCTTTTATCACTTGTAAATTGATTACTGATGATAAAAGAGGAACCTCCATACAAAGGGCAAAGACTAGAAATATTATGGGTAAAATAAAGTTTTTGCTGCGCATGCGCTCTCCCCACATTTTTTGAAAATAGAGGCCTTTTGACGCCTCTCTTATCTTAATTGATCCTTCGAATTCCTTATTCTTTAGAGGCATTTGTTTGTAAACAAAAAATTTAAACTAATTTTTAGTTACTCATAATTAAAAAGTTAGCACTCTTAATTTCTTTGGATCCGAAAAAGCTCTTTTTCAAGCTAAATCCTTTACTCAGCCTATCTCTTCAACACATCCTTCGATTTTGAGTATTTTCATGAAAATGCAGATAGGTCTTTTTTTTAAAGAAATGATTAAGTAAATTCTTTCTTAACAATAAGGGGTTAATATGAATAGAATTGATTCACTACTAGAGACCTACATACCAAAGTCTCACCCAAAATTAACTATGGATCAGGCACGTTATCGAGCCTTTAGAGATCCTGGCACCCCTTCTAAAGTTGAAAAATTAGAGACTACAATTAATCAAGCTTCTGAGCCTCTTTCTTCACCACCCTCTTTACCTCCCTCTTCTACTGGAACAGACTCAACTGAATCATCTACAGGTTCAGCACCTCCAACGGCGGCTTCTAGTTTTGACTATTTTGGGGTTGCTGTTTTAACAGTCCTCTCAGGGCTAGCCCTTGCTGCTATCGCGGGCTATATTCAACAGAATTGTTGTGTACAAGATACTATTCCTGAAACTTTTATCTCTTATTTTGACCAAAGGACAATCACTTACAACTCAGAACCTAATGAAAATATATTCCACGAAAGTTCAGCCATTCAAAAAGCAATTAATCTCTATTCAGATTCATTAAACATTGAAAAAAGCTCTTCTTGGTTAAACTGGATCCCCTCTTCTCTGGGAGTCACGGATCCTGATATCCTCCACATTTCCCATCAAAACAATCCCGATGTTGCTATGACCTGCAATCGTTTAAGCTCATCTAATGTGGCGTGCTCTTTAGATAGTCCTCTTCCTCATGAAAAGGGAAGTATGAATCTACACGTCGAAGAGACTGTTGAACCTTTTTTCTCTTCTCTTCATGAAAGCATTAGTTTGCCAGCAACCTATTGGGGCAGTCACACCATAGAAAAAAACTATCAGATCAACTCAAATGATCAATTGCCAGATCTCTTCTCTCAAGTGCTTTCTCCAGGTCACTTAAGCTCATGGAAAACTCGAGAAAATACTTATACATTTCCGACTCAATTTGCAAAGCATTCGCCTGTTAATTAAAGTTTTAACTAGACCCTTGAATCATAGAGTTTAGATGTACTTTTTTTTCAACGTTTGTTACTCTTCTGCCTTCTAATTAAACAACCTTTTTGTAATGGAAGAGATCCCCACAACTTATAATCCAAAAGAAATAGAAGATAAATGGTATCAATTTTGGAAAGAAAATCATTTTTTTGAAGCCGACGCACATTCAGAAAAACCTCCCTTTACCATCGTTATGCCTCCTCCAAATGTCACAGGCATTTTACATATGGGACATGTTTTGGGAACCACTATTCAAGATCTCTTAGCTAGATATAAACGCATGCAGGGCTATGAAGTTTTGTGGTTACCAGGAACAGACCATGCAGGGATTGCAACGCAAACGGTTGTTGAGCGAGATCTAATACAAAGAGAAAATAAAAGACGAACAGACACAACTCGCAAAGATTTTGAAAAGCTTTGCTGGGAATGGAGTTTATCCCACAAAGACAACATTATTGGGCAAATAGAAAAGCTCGGTGCCTCATGCGACTTTAGCCGCCTTAAATTTACGATGGACCCCTCAATTAATAAAGCGGTTCGGACTTTGTTTAAGCGCCTTTATGAAGAGAAGTTGATCTACCGTGGATACTACTTAGTCAACTGGGACCCTATTACGCAAACCGCACTTGCAGATGATGAAGTTGAACATGAGGAGAGAAAAGATTTCCTTTATTATATTCGCTATCCTATTGCAAACAGCTCTAAATCTTTAGTGGTTGCAACTACTCGTCCTGAAACACTTTTAGGAGATACTGCGGTTGCAATTTCTCCAAAAGATGATCGCTATACCCCTTTTGCGGGTAACCATGTTGAGCTTCCTCTTTCTTCTCGTACAATTCCTATAGTAATCGACCATCATGTAGACAAAGATTTTGGAACAGGTGTTGTTAAAATCACACCCGCCCATGATCAAAATGATTATGAGATAGGACTAAGACATGACCTGCCAATGATCAATATCATGACACCCGATGGTCGAATTAACGAAAATGGAGGAGAGTTTGAAGGCCTCTCAATGGAAGACGCTAGACTAAAAGTTGTCGAGGCTCTCAAAAAGAAAGGCCTTTTAGTCAAAGTTGAACCGCATATGCATCGAGTGGGTATTTCTTATCGTTCAAAAGCAACCATTCAACCCTACTTATCTAAGCAGTGGTTTATCAGAATGACTTCGTTTGCAGAAAAACTCAAGAAAGCGGTTACGAATGGAGAGGTTAAGCTACATCCTAAGAACTGGGAAAATACTTACTTTCATTGGATTGATAATTTAAGAGACTGGTGCATTAGTAGACAACTCTGGTGGGGACACCGTATTCCTATTTGGTACCATAAAGAAGACCCTGAACGAATCATTTGTCATATAGAAGATGCCCTCCCTAAAGAAGTTGAAGATCATCCCGAGGAATGGAGACAAGAAGAAGATGTATTAGACACATGGTTTTCATCTGCTCTTTGGCCCTTCAGTACACTTGGCTGGCCTGAAAAAACTTCTGACTTAACTAAGTTCTATCCAAATAGCGTTATGATTACAGGGCATGACATTCTCTTTTTCTGGGTAGCTAGAATGCTCATGATGGGTGAGTATACGATGGAAAAGCTTCCTTTTCCTGAAGTTATTCTAACTGGACTCATTTATGGTAAGTCCTATTGGAGGACCGATAAGGATGGAAGGATCTCCTACGTCGATGCCAAAGAACGTCTTGAATATGATTTAGGAAAAACACCTCCTAAAGGGGTTCTTTCTAAATGGGAAAAAATTTCAAAGTCTAAAGGCAATGCAATTGACCCCAAAGAAATCAGCGACCTTTACGGCACGTGCGCTATGCGCATGGCTCTTTGTTCAACCTCCTGTCAACTTCGTCAAATAGATTTAGATAGACGTCGCTTTGAAGAGTATAAAAACTTCACAAATAAGATTTGGAATGGTGCACGTTTTACTTTGATGCATCTAAAAGAATTAAAAGAATCCGGATTAAAAAATGGTTTAGATTTAGACAAACTGCAACTTGAAGACCGATGGATTTTATTAAAGCTTACAGAAACAATAACCCAAGTTAACAAAAGCTTTGAAAGTTACCAATTTGATCAAGCAGCTCAAAAAGCCTATGATTTTTATTGGAATGAATTTTGTGCCTATTACTTAGAAATTAGTAAACCCTACCTTTTTGGAAAAGTAGGCGACGAGGATTTGAAACACAATAAACTGGTTGTTCTTTTTATTGTTCTTTTAGCCTCTCTACGCCTTTTACACCCAATGGCCCCCTTCATTACAGAAGAGCTCTTTCAATTACTTAAAGGCATCTTAGAAGATGCTGAGATAGGTCCTGATCTTGACACTTATACTAAAGAAGCAATAGATGCACTTAGCGTAAAAAGCTGTATGATCTCCCCTTTTCCAAAAGACTTTAAACACGGCGACTTATTTACAACAGTTGAAGACGAGTTCACCTTTGTTCAACAGATTATCTATACCATTCGAAATATTCGTGGAGAGATGAAGATAGCTCCAGGCATTAAAACAGATCTTTATTTTCAGGGATCGAAAGCTTTATTCATCCAAAAAAACCTTCCGATTATTCAGGCGCTTGTTCCGCTTAAAACTTCTTTCTTTGATGAGAAGTGCCATGCTCCTTTCTTTAGCTCAGGCTCCTATCAGGAAAACCATATTTCCATTCCCCTTCCCAAAGAGTTACTTGATCAGGAAAAAGCAAGGCTCACAAAAGAAGAGCTAAAAAAACAGCAAAATTTGGAAGTTTTAAATAAGAAGCTATCGAACCCTAATTTTGTAGAGAGAGCGCCCAAAGAGCTCGTTGAAAAGCAAAAAGAACTTATTCGAAGCCATCAAGAAGAACTTAAGCTAATCAAGGAAAAGTTGCTTAAGCTTTCTTCAAATTAGCAGCTTCTAGTTTTTCAAATTCTACAACTTCTAAGAAAGAGTCAGATTCTTTTTTAACGGCAAAAGCAAGCCCGAGGAGTCCTAGAAGGTTAGGAATACACATAAAAGCGTTACTGATATCTGCAACACTCCAGACAAGCTCAAGCCCTAACGTTGATCCTAAAACAACAACTGACGTAAAAAGTACGCGATAAAGGATGATAGCATTTCGTCCAAAGAGGTATTCGAAACACTTTTCTCCATAATAAGCCCATCCTAAAATGGTGGTGTAACCAAACATAATTAAAGCTAAGCTCACAATCCATCCAGTTCCTGGAAAAGTTTTATTAAAGCCATAAATGACCATAGTAGCTCCATTAAGGACTCCCCCATCAGCACTTGTCCCACCTAAGACACCTGTCAAAACTATGACAAGACCTGTTATCGTACAAACAATGAAGGTTGCTATAAAAGCTCCACTCATAGAAATCATGGCTTGTCTTCCAGGACGATCTGTTCGTGCAGCAGATGCTGCTATAGGTGAACTTCCAAGACCAGCTTCATTTGAAAAAACACCTCTTGAAATCCCCATACGGACAGCTAGAAGCACAGAAGAACCTAAGAAGCCTCCAACGGCTGCTTGCTTATGGAAAGCTGCATGAAAGATTTGAAGAAAACCCTGTGGAATTAAGCGGAAGTTCATGAAGATAATAACGAGCCCGCCTAGAATATAAATAGAAGCCATAATAGGGACTAAATATTCAGTTACCCAGGCAATGCTTTTAATCCCTTTTAAAAGGACTAGGCCTGTGAAGAATGCAAGGATTACCCCGATCCAAATGCGGTCAATAGAGATGTAGTTAACTAATGCGTTAGCCACTGAGTTTGATTGAACCATATTCCCTGTTGTAAGAGCAGCAATTGCTCCTGCCACTGCAAACATGGTCGCTAAGCCTTTCCACTCCAAGCCCCGCTCTAGATAATACATAGGCCCACCGCTCATCTGTCCAGCTTCGTCATGGATTCGATATTTAATACCTAAGATAGCTTCAGCATATTTGGTCGCCATACCTAAGAATCCGACTACCCACATCCAGAAGATGGCACCTATGCCTCCTGTTGCGACAGCTGTTGCAACCCCTGCTATACTCCCTATTCCAATGGTAGCCGACATAGCAGTCATCAGAGCTTGAAACTGAGAAACATCTCCTTCAGCTTCATCATCGTGCTTAATAAAAATTAATTTAATTGAGTAGAAAAGATACCTAAATTGAAGCCCTTTAAGTATAAGGGTGTAGAAAAGACCTGTTCCCACTAAAAGAATTAAAAGAGGATAACTCCAGACCCAGCCATTGAGTCGACCTAAGAATTGTGTCAGTTCATTCATAATCAAAATTCAAATTTTAAAAGTTAATCATGATAGCCAACTAAGCAATAAAAAGATACTTCAACAGGCAAATTACCCTACATAGAAAATGTTTCTTAGGGAGTAAAAGAAATGAGTTCTGCCCACATTTTGTGTTCAAAATGGTCTATCTCTTTACCATTAGAAAAGAGCGCGATTTTGTAAGAGAGGATCCCCTCTTTTTGAAAATACTCTTCATTAATAATTTGATAGATCATAGTTCCTGAAGACTTTGTGATTTCAAAGGGAATCTCTAGTTGCTCTGGAATTTTAAATTGAACTTTTAAAACACCTTTTAATTCAGAGGCCAAATATTTTTTTGGCAGACTCCAACTCACATATAAGCGTTGACCATGCGGATTGAAAGCATGTAAGTGATCATCTGGGGCATTCACATGGACAGACGCTAAAGTATTCTGATTGACGACCTCACTTAAGATTGAGAGGTGCGCAATGCCAGACCCTCCCCAAAATGCAGAGAGTGGACCTAAAGAGCAACTGGTAAGTAAAAGTAGTAAAAAAAGGGCTAAAGTCTTTTGAATTTTAAATTTTAAGAGCATGCTGGCTACTATAAAGTAATAGGCAGATCCGATCAATTTTAAATATAGAGCTCATAGTTATTGCCGATAAGTCCCCAAACTTGCACGGGATTTTGGACAATTGAAGAAACTTCGTCCATTTTTGGATTAAAAGTATCCCTGATATCAGCTTCTGTAGACTGAGGAGATAAAGCATCACCTGCTTCTAAAAAGTCATAATAGTAAAACCTATAAAGCATATCAGTTTCTTTTAAGGTTAGATTACGTTCAGTAGCCATTTTTAAAAGTGTAGTCCGTATTTTCATACTAACAATTTCATCATTTTTATATCCCAAATCTTGCATCACTTGAGCATCCTTTTCTAGATCTAGCTTTTTGATATAGTCTTTAGAAATAGGGGAAAAGGGAACATTTAAGTAAGGTGCCTCCCAATTATTGTCATTTGGAATATAGTGCATGATCAAATCGTGATCGATAGGGACAATCAGTCCATTCTCTTCTGTTGGAACAATTAAAACATTTCCCTTATTACGGTCACTATTTCCTAAACGGATGTCCAAGACTCTAATATGATGAAGCTGCTCAGCATTCCAGTCTTTTTCACGTTTATAATCTGTAGCAATTTTAGAATTAGGTACCCATTTTTGAACAACCACAGATCCCATCTCTGGAATATTGGCACTCATAGCTGGAGGAACACCAGCAAAATGATCATAGTCCAAAGCTTCTGCTAGAATTTCATTTTTAGTTTTGATTACACCAACGCGTGCTCCTTCTTCATTAATTAAAATGGGAGTGTGTTGTGTTCCATGAAGAGCCTCTTCAAAGGTATATTTCCCTTGCAGCGTTGTATTGAGTTCAGTTTCAAAACGCGCTTGAACATTCTCTCCAAAAATTGAGTTGTAATTTTCCTGATGAGAAGGATTTGTATCATATCTCATAGGTCCAGTAGGGTTTTGAAGTTTATACAAACCGATTACTTCACTTGCCAGTTTTTGAGATTGGATCAAATATTTTTGAAAGCCTAAATCATCTGTATCTTGTTTTTTATAAATGTACGCCCAATTTGATTGATCAATATTAACCAAAGATCTCACTGCATTTAGATGATTAAGCTTAAGAGCATATTTTGGAGTTAAAAGCTCATTTACAAGATCTAGTCTGCCCGAGTTGATTGCTATTAATAAAATGTCTTCTCCATCTTGGAAGCAATCTTGTGCTCCTAAAAGATAGAAGTCTATCGCAAGATCGTACTGAAAACTGTTAACAGCTGCTTGATATCCTTGATTAAGTTCTTCCAGTGATAAAGGCCCTACTTCTTTTAGATAAATGTCTTTTTGCTTGGGGTCTTTTTGCACCTTATTGAAGAGACTTCTTAATTTGGCACTTTTAAGCTGAGAATAGGACGCGATAGAGCTCGTTGTAGAACTGGTCTGCTTTTTTGACTGTACATGGCGGATTCCTCCCAAAGAGGCCAAAACACCTATAACTAAAAGGGTAACCAGTACCTTGGGGGATAATTTCTTAAAAAGATTAGGTTTTTTCATAAAAAGACTCCTGTAAAGAGTAAATCATAATAGATCTATATTAAGTTATTGCAAAGATCTTAGTCTTTTCTATGAAATCGTTAATTACTATAAATTAGCTACTTAAGAAGCTTATTTAGATAAAAAAACAACTATAGGGTAGTTGTTTTTTTAAAAATGCTATTCATGAGGGGAAATCATTTTTTTAGGGTCCACAATTTGATCAAATTCTTCAGCTGACAAAATTTTGAGCTCTAGGGCGGCTTCCTTTAAGGTTTTCTTTTCCAGGTGGGCTTTTTTGACTATTTTTGAGGCGTTGTCATAGCCAATTTTGGTATTCAAAGCAGTTGCAAGCATAAGGGAACGAGACAGGTAGTCTTGGATGACCTCAAGATTAGGCTCAATTCCTTTTAGGCAATTATTTGTAAAGCTTTGAGCTCCGTCAGCAAGTAAGCTGATGGAGTGCAAAAGATTATAGATAATAACGGGTCGATTTGTATTTAGTTCAAAATTTCCCTGCCCGTTGGCCATAGAGATAGCTACGTCATTTCCAAAGACTTGACTTGTAAGCATCATCATGGCTTCACATTGAGTAGGATTTACTTTTCCTGGCATAATTGAAGATCCTGGCTCGTTTGAAGGAATCGTGATCTCCCCTATACCACATCTAGGTCCTGAGGAAAGCCAACGAATATCATTAGCTATTTTCAGAAAAGAAGCTGCGACACGTTTAAGCGCTCCACTTACTTCTACAGAGCTATCTTCAGTAGCTATAGCTTCAAATTTATTTGGTGATGTTAGGAAAGGTTGATCTGTAAGATCTGCAATAGCTTCAGCTACTTTTTCAGCATAGTCAGGATGGGTATTCAACCCTGTTCCAACAGCAGAGCCTCCAAGAGGCAATTCAAGTAAGCGAGGCAATGTATTTTCAACTGCGAGTATTCCATGTTCTATTTGAGTTTGAAAGGCTGAGAAAACTTGTCCAAGGGTCAGGGGCGCTGCATCCATCAAGTGAGTACGACCTGTTTTTATAATATCTTTAAAGTCCTGAACCTTTTCTTCTAAGACTTTTTTGAAATGGTGAAGTGCAGGCAAAAGCTCGTGAACAATTTTAAGATAGGTCGCAATATTCATGGCTGTGGGGAAAGTGTCATTAGAAGACTGAGACTTATTCACATCATCATTGGGATGGATAGGTGTTTTTGACCCCATCTCTCCCCCCATCTTTTCAATAGCCCTATTCGAGATGACCTCATTGATATTCATATGAGTTTGAGTCCCAGAGCCTGTTTGCCAGATGACTAAAGGGAACTGATCCTTGAAGTTCCCTTCTATAATCTCATCACAAACCTCCGCAATCACTTTGCATTTATCTCCATCTAAGAGACCTAGCTCGTGATTGGTGAGAGCTGCAGCTTTCTTCAAGATAGCATAGGCAAAGATCATTTCAAAGGGCATGAGATCATGAAAATCTCGCCCAATATCAAAATTTTCTAAAGAGCGTTGAGTTTGAGCACCCCAATAGCAATCTTGATCAACTTCTATTTCACCTAAACTATCTGACTCTATCCGTTTTTCCATTGACAGCCATCCTGTATGGTCTTCTACATAAAAAGAAGCAGAGCAAAGACAAAGGCGAAGAGAGAGAATGATTCCACAATCCCTAAAGCTGCAAAGGTTTTACCCAAAATAGCAGGCTGCTTCGCGGCCGCTTGAATCCCTGACGCTGCACATTTTCCTTGATACACAGATGAGAATAATAATGCTAGCCCAGAAAAAGTCCCTATTCCTAAGGCATTTTCAGGGGAAAGAGTCCCACCTTTTATAGCTCCTGCCATTAAGAGCATCAAGACAAACCCGTAAATGGACTGACTTGCTGGAAGAGCAGACATTCCAATAAATTTACCGTGCCCTTCTTCAACTCTAGCCATTACAGCGTGAGAGGCCATTCCGGCAATTCCACATCCGATTGAGCTTCCAATACACCCTAATCCTAAAGAGATTGCGGGTCCTAATAGTGTATAATCCATTTTAATAGACTCCTTTTATTTTCTAAATTGTAACAGTGCTAGAGGTTTATGCTTTTTACCTTCCCCTTCAAAAGAATAGTGGTACCATTCTAAGAAATTAAGACGCAGTCCATGAATCACCCCTCCCATAACGGATAAGACAATATTGAGAGAGTGTCCCACAATAATAACTACGATTCCGATTGCAATAGGCATATTTAAGCCAAATGAGTTGAAGGTATTTGCCATGATCGATCCTGCTAGAGCAAGCGCATAAAGACGCAAATAAGAGAGCACATCAGCAAAGACTTCTATGACAGTCATAATTTCTGCAGCACCTTTAAGTTTGTTTTGAATAAGACCTAAAAGAACGGCTAAACCTATTCCCCCTAAGAGGATATAAGGGCCTATAAAGCCTGCAAGTAGTTTTGGGATTCCAAAGGCATAATGAATCAGCGAAGTGGCCTTTAAGGTCTCTGGAAAATATAAGTAAGCGCCTATCAAGAAGAAGATCCAACCAAGGCGTGCCCATGACCTCCGAAATCCCCGTATCATACTTAATATCAAGTGAAGGGTTCCAATAAAAAGAGCCAGCTCTATCATAACATTGTTTGCAAACAGGTTGTAAATCACAGCTTCTTTGACCCCATCTTTATCCACAACTGCTTGAGTTAAAAACTCATAAGGCAATCGAACTTTTTTGAGATCAGGAAACTTTTGAGTCACTTCGTTATAAGTTTCATCATTTTGAGCCATATGATAGGAGAGTTTTTTTTCGACCATATAGGAAAGTGGAGAGTAGCGTTTAAGTCCATTTTCTAGGCTTATATTAATCCCAAAGAAAGAACTCACACAAAAGCCCCAGACAATACAACTAATAGACAAAATCCCTAAAAGCTTATTAAATCTTTGAACAGACTTCGAAGGTTCTTTAACTTTCCAGCGCATTAAGAAGAATAGGATCAAGAAAATAAACCCATATCCCCCATCTCCAACAATAAAGGCAAAGAAGAGTGCAAAAGCCCATAAGACCCAGCCAGAGGGATCTTTGTCTTCAATAGACGGAGTGTCGTAAATGTAGACTAAGTCTTCTCCGACTCTGTTAGGTCCTGTATTCTCTAAGTGAGTCGGAATCCTTTCTTCGTCTTCAATTTGTATTTCTGTCATATAAATGGAGAAGGACTCTAGGAGTCTTTCCACATCATTGATACTTGTTTTAGCAATCCATACTTCTGTTGAAAAAAATGATTCTTCCCAATGATAATCCACAAAATTGTGGTTCATCTTTAAATAATACGTATTAAATTCATGAATAACCGCTTGCTTAATGAGAGATTTAAAAGTGGAGAGTTCTTTTAAAAGAGATTCAATTTGATGAACTTCATCTTCAATTTCTTTTTTTCTTTTTAAAAGTTCTCCGTGAGAGCGGTCAACAATCATTTCGACCATATGATCATAAGACGCTTTTTCTTTATTTACGGTAATATAATAGTAAAGATTATGATCTTGTCCAACGTAGATCATTTCAGAAGCATCTGGAACATTTTCTTTATTTTTGGCATAGAAAAATTGAACGACTCTTTTTCCTTTTTCTTCAATAAAGTGTATATCTTGCTGATTAAAATCTCCAAAGACAGCAACTCTAGCCATTTCTTGACGAACCAAGCGCCCTTCTTCAGCAAGACTCTCCATTCTAGCCTGTCTTTTCAAAATTTCATCTGCAGCTTTACTTGCTTCTTGAAGATCATCGACTTCAGACTGTTTTTGGGGAACAACGCCTCTTAAGATACGTAACGCTTTATTCATCTTTTTGACAGGTTCTGGAACGATATCATACTTTTGACCACTATGATCAATGAACTCAATCACTCCAAGATTCTGAGCCTTTTTAAAAAACTCTTTCTTTTGACTTACAGAGCCAAAAAGTAAAAACTTTTGAACATCTACGCGCATACTAGTTCCTTTTTCGCTTCAATCTTTGATTTAGCCACTTTAGCTTGAGCCACTGCTGCTAGTTGTTGATCTCCTAGAAAGACTTTTATTTTTTTGATATTAGCCAAAGACCTTGGAATTAAAATCTTTTCAAAGAGGTTCACTCTAATGGAAACATCTCTAAGTTCTTTTTGTAAAAGTCGAAGTTTTTCCACTTCAATTTTAAGGTGACACTCGGCCTCTATAAGCTCATGCACTCCTTCTATAGCCCCTTCCATCCAAGGTGGACTGTCAAATAGGTGATACTTTAAAGTGTGGAAAGAAACGCCCTCAAAAATTGGGATTTCAACACCTGCAATATTTTCGGAACTTTTTTTCACTTCATCTATTTCTACTGTTTGTTCAATAGAGGGAAAGTCCATTTCAGGAAATAGTCTTGCATAGTCTTCAACATGATCAAGAGCTTCTTTTGCTTTTGACTTCAAATTATCTATTCCAGCTTTTGCATTTTGCACTTCAACTTGTAGAAGCGCCTTTTTAAGCTGAAGCGTCGGCAAATAACGTTGAAGTTGATTCAAACGTGCTTGCTGCGCTCTTAATTCATTTTTTGTAAGTTTTACTTCTGCCATATTACGTACTTGGCCAATGAGCCTCTAAAATCTGATCTTTAATTCCAACTTCATCTTTTTCAAAGCATTCAGATAGAATTTTCCATCCTAAATCTAAAGCATTTTCAATAGGCAAGTTGACTTCTAAATCCATCATTTGACTTTCAAAAAGCTCTGAATACCTAAGCAATTTCTCATCCCACTTAGACAGCCTAAATCCCATAGATTGTCTTTCTCTTGCTTTTTTTGAATCAGCATAGAGTCTAATCATGTTATTAGCAATTTCTCCATGATCTTCTCTAGTAACTTTTCCAATAACCTGTTGTTTCAATCTAGAGAGAGAACCAAAAGGATCAATACGGCCTCCGTGCAAGTAAAATTGCCCTTCTGTAATGTATCCTGTGTTATCAGGAATAGGGTGAGTCACATCATCCCCAGGCATAGTAGTCACTGCGATGAGTGTAATAGATCCGCTATCTTGAATGTCGACCGCTTTTTCATATCTAGAAGCTAAGTCTGAATAAAGAGAGCCTGGATATCCTCTATTTGAAGGAATCTGGTCCATAGTGATTGCAATTTCTTTAATCGCGTCTGCAAAAGCTGTCATATCTGTTAATAAAACAAGTACGTTTTTGTTTTGAAGAGCAAATTTCTCTGCACAAGCAAGTGCCATATCAGGCACTAACACACATTCCACAATAGGGTCTGTTGCTCTATGGGCAAACATAATAGTTCTTCCAAGAGTTCCTGATTCCTCTGCATTATCGATAAAGGCTTGGTAGTTATCAAAAGTAAGTCCCATTCCCCCGATGATTACAATATCAGCATCGGTTTGATTAGCGATCCTCATTAAGAGTTGATTATAAGGTTCTCCTGCTACAGAGAAAATAGGTATCTTCTGAGACTTAACCAAACAATTAAAAACATCGATCATAGGGATGTTAGTGCGGACCATTTCTTTAGGAACAATTCGTCTTGCAGGATTAAAAGAGGCAGTTCCAACCGGAATTTCCTCTCCAATCATATGGGGTCCCCCATCGATGGGTTCTCCTGCTCCATTAAGTCTACGACCTAGAAGCTGGTCTCCAAAGGTAGCGGTCATTTCTTTTTTCAAGAAGATAACTTTATCTCCAGTAAAGATCCCTCGAGTTCCACCAAAAACTTGGAGAGTCACTTGATCTTCTTCAAAACGTAAAACAGACGCTAACGTTTTAGTCCCATCTCTTTTTTCAACTCTTGCAAGTTCACCCAAGACAGCTTCTTTTGAAGTCACTGTAATAAGGTTACCTCGCATATTATTGATTCTATCATGCACAATTTTCATTAAACTTGGGCTCCCTCTTTATGAGCTTGTTCTAGCATTGTTTGAACTTCCCCTAATATCTCATTGTATTTTTCAGATTCAAAAGTAGTGAAGTTCATATTTTTGAGAAAGTTTTGCAATTTTAAAAAATAACTTCTAGCTTCATCATGAGATGAAAACGAAAATTTTGATTCAAAAATAGTACAAATCAATCGAAACAAGATAAGTTGTCTATCTAAAGGACAAAAAGCATCTTCAGCGTCAAAAGCATTTTGTTGCAAGTAAGAAAAATCATAGAGTTCCGCTTTTAAATAGAGTATAAAATCTTCAATTGCAGTCCCTTCTTCTCCAATAACTTCCATTCTCTTTCCTATTTCATCCCCATCTCTTAAAACTTGCTCAGTAAAAGCGACTTTTTCTTCCCAATTTGGAAATTTGCCTTCGAGATCTTTCCCAACAATTCCAATATACTTTGACCAAGAAATTAAAGGATCAATTGCAGGGTAGCGTCTTGCATCAGATCGAGCTCTTGACAACCCTAAAAATGCACCGACTACAGAAAGTGTTGCTTGCGTCACAGGTTCTTCAAAGTTTCCTCCCGCAGGTGAAACAGCTCCTCCAATTGTGACTGAGCCGACCTTCTTATCAGAAAGCTCAACAGCACCCGCTCTTTCATAAAAAGCAGCTATACGAGAAGCTAAGTAAGCTGGGAATGCCTCTTCCCCAGGTATTTCCTCGAGACGTCCTGACATTTCACGTAAAGCTTGAGCCCATCTTGATGTAGAGTCTGCGAGCAACATCACATCGAGTCCCATTTGACGATAATATTCGGCAATAGTCACACCCAAGTAAATAGAGGATTCTCGAGCAGCTACAGGCATGGAAGAAGTATTACAGATAATAATTGTTCTTTCCATCAAAGCGCCCCCGCTAGTAGGGTCTTTTAAGTGAGGGAATTCTTTCAAGACTTCAACAACTTCACCTGCTCGCTCTCCACAAGCCGCAACCACAACGATATCAATCGTTGAAAATTTTGAGAGGTGGTGTTGCAAGACCGTTTTTCCAGCACCAAAAGGGCCTGGAGAACAAAAAGATCCCCCTTTTACGATCGGAAACTGCGTATCTATAGTCCGCAATCCACAGCTCATCATTTTAGAAGCTTTTATTTTAGTTCCTTCTAAAAGAGCACTTTTTATAGGCCATTTTTGCATCATCATGAACGAATGTTCTTTTCCAGACTCATCTTTTCCTCTAGCAATAACTTCATCAACTCTATAGCTTCCAGCAGGAGCTACGTCATTAAGAGTTACCGTTCCATAAAAAGAAAAGGGTACCATAATCTGATGAGTAAAGTGAGCTTCTGGAGTTGTACCCAAAGTAGCTCCCCTTTTCAGCTTATCTCCCGACTGAGCAACTGGAGTAAATTCCCAGGTTTTCTCTCGATCTAAAGGAGGCATATAAACTCCTCTAGTTAAGAAAAATCCACATTTTTCAGCTAATTTCTCAAGAGGATTTTGCAAACCATCGACAATAGACTGCAAAAGCCCAGGGCCCAACTCAGCTTCTAGAAGGTCTTCAGAAAATTCAACACGCGTTCCATATCCAACACCTCGAGTATCTTCATAAACTTGCAGTTTTGCCTCATCTCCTAAAATTTCAATAACTTCAGCTTTGAGCATTTGCCCATCAACTTCAATTTTAGCAACTTCCCCTTGACGGATTTGTCCCTCGAAGCGGACTTGAAGTAAGTTTCCATAAGCTTTTACCACAAAACCGGTAGATTTATTTTCTGGCATGAATTTTAACCTTATTGTTCTTTCATAATATTTTCAACGACACTCATTCCCTGCTCATGGTTGAGTTTCATCCAATTTTCAGCAATAATCAATTGAGCTAGATAGGATAGAATGCGATCGATAGAAAAAGTTCCTCTTTGAGGAAGATCTTTAATTCTATCAAGACGCCACTGAGCTAATTCCCAATGAAGTTTAAGTGGTTCTCTTCTAAATTCTTCGAAGATTTCCTTAAGGCTTTCGTAGCCTTCTGGAGGAGAAAAGTTTGCAGCATCTTTTTGAGCTAAGATTTGGGCAACAAGATCATCTTGAGGATCTTCGTGTTGAAGTTCCCATGATAAATCTCTATTATAAAGTTTTGCTCGGATAGCTAGCATTATGAGTCGCCATTCACGTTCAAACAATAAAAACGCTTTTAAATAGCCTTTAGCTTTTTCTGTTTCTTCTTGAAAAAACTGCGCGAGTAATGTGGGGAAAAAATCGATACGTTCTTTAGTGTTGTCATGCTCACGAATAAACTCAAACACATAGTCTGGAAGACCTTCTTCTAAAAGGAGGTGTTCTTCAAGCTCTTTTCGATCATAATTTCCATGAGGATCAAGCTCCTTTTGCTGCCAAAAGGGGCGTAGATTTCGGATGTCCATATAGCGCCTTATGACCTTTGTTTGTTCCAGGTCAGAAGGAGATAAATTTTGCCAACAAAGTTCCTTAAACTCCCAAAAAGGGAATTCAGGAGGTACCCCTATCGTTAGAGTAGGTAACAAACTAGCTAAAAAATGATACTGCTTCATAGATTCCTATTTGCACACGCTTTACACATTTCTAAATAAAATTTCTCGAAAGGAATTTCTAAGATAACTTCCAAAAAGTTCTTTTAAAGACTGATCGGAGATATCTACACTCATCTTTTTATCTTTCAGTTGAACAATAGCTCCACCTGAGATCATTTCTATAGGGATATCACCTTTTTCAAGTTTGTCTGCAATTTCTTTAACAAGGTATTTACTTATTTCGCTAGGTTCAATGGATTTGGCTAATCCTAGAGCAAGGTTCCCATTAAGTCCCTCTCTTTCTATAACCTCAATAATTACATTCACAAGTCCGGCTACTTTTTCAGGGTCGTGAGCGATTTGATTAACTAGATGATTAAGTTCTTCATCAAAAAGCTTCGTCTCGATATCTTCTCGCAGTTTGTCAAAAGCTTGCTTTGAAGCAACGTCTAAAGATGTATGAAATAAAACCTTCTCTTGTTCTATTTTCTTTTGAGCGTCTTGCATTTGACTTTCAGCTTGAGCTTTTGCTTGTTCCAAAATTTTTTGACTTTCTTGCTTAGCAGATTCCACAATAGTTGATGCTTCTTTTTGAGCAGGCTCCAAAGTGTCTTTTCTTAGAAGATCACAAATCTCACCTAATTTCTGCTTTCCTTTTTCCAGAGTTTCCATATGTTTGGTATCCCGTCGTTGAAGTTCACAAAATTGGCAGAATTATCACTATCTGGCACTAAAAATTCAATAAAAAAATTATTTCTTAAATGGCTGAAGAGAAGTTTTAAACTTCTCTTCAAGTAATAAATGGAAAAGATTAGGTAGTATCCCCAACTTATTTTTAGAATGAGTAAAAAAAGAAATCAGACTTTGAACTTAAGAATTCTTAGATTGAGGTTCATAAGCTTTAGCAAGTCCAGAGAGCCTTTCATTGTATTCAGCTTGATCATGTAAAAAAGAACCTAGCCTCAAGATATTGAGACCCCACTCTACAACTTTAAAAGCTGTATTTAAAGCGGACGCTTCTTTAAAATTTGTATTATAAGTTTTGATCTTTTTATCTAAGTCTTTGATCTGTTCCTTAGTACGCTCAGAATTTTTAACAGTAGTAGATAATTGTTCTCTTTGTAATGCTCTAAGATCACCTCTTGCTTTAAAAGCTGCTGCCGTTGAAGCCCTAAGTTCAAAATCATTAATAAATCTAGAATCAATTGTAGCTTCTTCTATTTCTGCATTTAGTTTAACTGCATAAGCTTCTATTTGATCTAGGGTAGGGTCTACATCATCAGAAAGACGTAAAATTTTCTGAAATAGAGTCTTAATACCGGCAGGAGAAAGATCTTTTACTTGGAGAGATTCTCCATATACGTCATTTGCAAAGTGAACGTGTCGTGCTGCACCAGCACCATCTTCAATAGGCCCAACTAAGGCAGCAGCAGCATCATCAACAATACCTAGATTAGCATCATTAGCAATATCTGAATACCTCAGGATCTTTAACTTATCGCGCATACCTATCAAGTTCTGAAGTCTCTTCGTTCTGTCACCTCCAGATTTCCCGAAAAGATCAGCTAATTTTCCAGTTACATCTACTCTAGATTCACCTTTAACATTCTCTTGAATAGCGGCATTCAAAGATTCTTTATGTCCTGGAATAGTGAACCACTCTAAATATGATTTTTCTACTTGAAAGGCAAGAGGCTGTTCTTGTAGCGCTCTAGAAGCATCCAATGCTAACCCAAAAGTGGCATCAGTTCCTCCTCCTCTAAAAGGAAGGTATTCTTCATAAGAATGTTCAGATTTCGAAGCATAGCCGTTGGTTACGAAGGAAACCTGGAAAGCGCGCAATGTATCCCTTACAACAGAAGATAGCACTGAAACCACAATATTGGCTCCAAGCTTCACACCAAGATGCGATTCTTGACTATAAAGTCTACTTTTGCCTTGAATACTCTGATCGAAACTTAAGGCGACTGGAAGAGCCGAAACAAAAAATTGAGGAATAGAAAGGATGGATTTAGGAATGGCACTCGGTATAGGAGGCGCATAATTCAACCATGATTCACTTGTACTTATTTGAATATTACCACTCATAAAATCCTTACCTTGCCTTTAGTTTTTCTTAATCAATTTTAAACGGTTTATAACAATAAATCAATTTCAAAAATCTTTAAAAAATTAATTAATGTTTTGGGAACCTTCTCCTACTTCATTAAAGTTGAGTTGAACAGGTTAAAGATTTTTATTAAAGATTTGATTAAGATTAAGCTTTTTTCATAATTTTTTAATAGGTAGTAACTTAAATTTTATTTAATACGCCTTAACCATTAAAGGAAGCGGCTTTCAAATTTTCCTATTGAATTTATGGATAATCCTTTGAAAAAATTGTTTTTTAACTTTATAGTGCACTTTAAATGTAAGTCGCAATAGGTATCACTCAGTGAAAGAAGAGTCCAATCTTGAATTCAAGTGTACAGAATGCAACCATCCTGTTTACTTTTCTGTTCTCAACGACCAGCAGCTGTCAAAAACGATTACATGTGAAAAATGTGATAAAAAATATCTTTTAGGGACTCAAATACTGAGTCAACTCAAGCAATTTGAAGCATTATGCAAGCAAATACAGCAGTCAAAAGAAATTTTTGGTCAGTCTGCGGTCGCAATTGATGTGGGTCCACATCAAGTTAAAATCCCCTTTCAGCTCCTTCTAACCCGCTTAAGCTCTGTTTTAGAACTCAATATTGGGAAAGAAAAAACAAATATAGCTTTTAGAGTAGATACTTTAAAGGGCTTGTCACTGAGTCATAAGCCCACTTAAAACTCTAGACTAGTCAAAAATTTTTTTAATTCCTATAATGCAAATTAATAGTCCAAATGGAGATATATAACGAAAATGGGAAATAAATTAGAAAGCTTTAAAAAATTAACAACGGTAGTTGCTGACACTGGAGATATTAACTCTATTAAGCAGTACCAACCTACAGATGCCACAACAAATCCGTCTTTGATTTTTAAGGCAGCGACAGGTCAACCTGAATATCTAAGTCTCGTAGAAGAGGCTATAGAATTTGGAAAGGGCCAAGCGCAAGACTTTGAATCTCAGAAAACCCACATTATAGATAAACTTTTTGTGAATTTTGGATGTGAAATTCTAAAGATTGTTCCAAGACGTGTTTCTACAGAAGTAGATGCAAGGCTCTCTTTTGACATTCAAGGCAGTATCGATAAAGGACATAAGCTGATTCAACTTTATGAAAAAGCAGGAATACCAAAAGAACGTGTTTTAATTAAACTCGCTTCAACCTGGGAAGGAATCAAGGCTGCTGAGCATCTTGAGAAAGAAGGTATTCACTGCAATATGACTTTAATGTTCAGTATGCCTCAAGCGATAGCTGCAGCTGAAGCAAACGCCACTTTAATTTCTCCATTTGTTGGACGTATCTTTGACTGGTATAAAAAACACGATAACGTTGAAAGCTATCCACCTGGAGAAGATCCTGGTGTTAAGTCAGTTGCAGAAATTTTCAATTACTACAAAAAGTTTGACTATAAGACAGAGATTATGGGGGCAAGCTTTCGTAATACTGAACAGATCTACGATTTAGCAGGTTGTGATTTGTTAACCATAGCTCCAAAGCTCTTAGAAGAGATGCAAAAAGCTGATGGAGAAGTAGAAAGAAAGCTACACGTTGAAGATGCAAAAAAATTGGACATTAAAAAGGTCCACATTGATGAAAATGCCTATCGCTTGCAGTTAAATGGAGATCAAATGGCAGTAGAGCAGCTATCAGATGGCATTCGAAAGTTTACTGCAGATCTTATCAAACTTGAAGAGTTTATTCATGAAAAAATGAAAAGCTAATGATCTTTGATTTTTCAGATTATCGCCGGGTCTTTCCTAAGGATTTTAAATACATGTCGAAAGACAGTCTTTATAAAGACCCATATAACCAAGCCGTTAAGTGGTTTCAAGAAGTCTTAGACCTCAAAATAGTTGATGGCAATGCGATGACTTTAGCAACTTCCAATAAAAAGGGAGAGGTCACCTCGCGGATTATCCTTCTTAAGTACCTAGATGAGAGGGGCTTCACTTTTTTCACAAACTACAAAAGTCGGAAAGGCCTCGATCTTCAAGAAAATCCAAAAGCATCCCTTACCTTTTATTGGCCTTCACTAAACCGACAATTAAGAATCATAGGCCATGCAGAAAAGATTCCTATCGAAGAATCTGCAAATTACTTCCATTCTAGACCTAAAGGCAATCGCCTTTTAGCTTTAGCTTCCAAGCAAGATGAAGAAATTAAATCTTTAGAGGTCATTGAGAATAAAATTAAAGAATTGGAAGTCCTCTTTAAAGATAAAGAGATTCCGCTCCCAGAGCACTGGGGTGGCTATCGCGTTATCCCTTCAGAATTTGAATTTTGGCAGGGAGGTCCCAGTCGAATTAACTTAAGGTTTCATTATGCTAAGAAAGGAAGTGAATGGTCTTTAAGGCAACTTTCGCCTTAAAACCAAGAGAAAGTCTATCCACCCAATCTCTTTTTAAAAAAGGTAACTAAGGTTTGGTCTGGAGTATGGTCTACTTGCTGCACATATTCCCAAATACCAACTTCTTTTCCTCTCCCAAAATCGTAAGTCTTAAATTCTCGGAGTTGTCTATCAGAATAACCCTCTGTCAAAATAGTCAAACAGGTTTCAAGGTTTTTAGTGATTTTTGAAGGATTCCGTGCAGATTTAAAATAGAGATCATCAATTCCTAAGTGATATAGAAATTGGAACAAGAGAGGCTTTATTAAAGAATTCTGTTTAATCTCAGAGTGTCTACCTCTGACACTAGATGTGTATGGAGTCTTTCCTGATAAATCAAGGCCATTTTCGATTAGCTTTTTCAAAACATCTGGGTTTTGCTTAGCCATTCTTCTCAAGGCTTCATAAAGAATAGTTCTTTCTGTAAGAATAGTTACCGCAGGTTCTGTTGAGAATTTATAAAAATCTGTAGCCCGGAGTGTAGCAGCATGAGCTAAAAGCTTATCTACAAGATCTGTAAGCCTTCCATTACTATCATCATATCTAATGCTAGATTCTTTTACATAGCTACTTAAAGCAACACCTAAAGGAGACTGAGGACTAGTATTCAAAGGATGATAGTTAGAATCAGCGCCATGCTCAAATAGGAATTCAAGCAAAGGATTAAAATCTTTTTTTAGAGACTTTCTCATCTTAATAATTTGACCTAGTGGGCTTAAGCCATCGCTATTTGGCTGATTTACCGAGTGAGCTCTTCTCAAAAAAGTTCGTTTATCTAAAAGATATTTTAAAGAATCAAGATCATAGACTTCATGAAGAAGAGAATAGTCAGTAGAAGCTTTAGGGGTTGTATCAATTAATTTATATTCTTCTAGTAGTTTAAGAACTTGTAATCGGTTTTCACTAAAGCCTAAAAAATTAGGCAAAACATTCGTATTTGGATGAGAAAATTTGATCTTACTCTCAGAGTCCCAAATACCTGGGTTTGGACCCATACACACCTCATTTATGTGCCCTTTTTTGATATTTGTAAGAAAAAATTGATCAACACTCTCTGAGGATTTCCCTAGATCGCTTTTAAAGGGCTGAGCTCCATCAAAGTGATAGGCTTGACACCAAGTATCGAGGCCTTCTTGTACCACCAAATTTGAACTATTAAAATAGGAATAGGCTCCGCCTCCCGCAAGCGCGGCTAGTGCAGCAGCAAAATAGCGCTGCTTATTTTTAGAGGCGTGGTTTGATAAATCAGAATAAAGATCACATCCCCTTCTGTAAACTGTCGAAATAAATAAATTCATGGGCGCTAAAGGTTTTTGAATATTGGCTATATTGTAGAGGCCAAATATTAAGTAATGATAAAGATAAACAAACCTAAATTAAAATAAATTTTCCACTTATTTAAACAAAAAAGGCCTCTCAAAATAAATGAGAGGCCTAAATAGTCAATTTAATTTTTAGTTAGCAAAATCAAATGCCAGATCTTCTTCATATTCTTTTTCAACATACTCTTTGACTTTCTTATGATACTCATAACCGGTCCCTCCTGGGATCATGTGTCCGATAATGATATTTTCCTTAAAGCCCATTAAATAGTCTGTTTTTCCTTCGCAGGCAGCTTCAGCTAAGATACGTGTTGTATCTTGGAAAGAGGCTGCTGATAAAAAGGAATCCGTTCCAAGAGAAGCTTTTGTAATTCCTAAGAGAATAGGGAAAGCTTGCGCTGGTTTTCCACCATCTTCTAGAACTTTTTGGTTCTCGTTATGGAAAGATTTCTTATTCACATCTTCGCCGTAAAGGAAAGTTGTGTCACCCGGATCATTAATGCGTACTTTTTTAAGCATTTGCCTAACAATAATTTCAATATGCTTATCGTTAATGTCTACCCCTTGGAGGCGATAAACTTCTTGCACTTGATTTACTAGGTACTTCTGAAGTTCTCTTACTCCACAAATATCTAAGATTTCGTGTGGAACAACTAACCCATCAGTCAACTGCTCACCTTTAACAACATGATCGCCTTTTTGAACAATCAAGTGTTTAGTAAGCGGAATAAAATGCTCTTCTTCCATCTTAGTGATTTCATCACGAACCGTTACAATACGCTTGTTCTTCTGAACACCCTTGTAGTCAATTATCCCATCAAGTTTAGCAATTTCAGCAGCTTCTTTAGGACGTCTAGCTTCAAATAATTCAGCTACACGAGGCAGACCTCCGGTAATATCCTTTGTCTTAATAGCTCCTCTAGGAATACGAGCTAAGATATAACCAGCAGTCACATGTTCAGCTTCTTCAACAGAAATAACAGCAGCCGAAGGAAGTGAATAAGTACCCACAAGGTCGGTGCATTCTTTATCAGTAAAGATCGCTATTTCAGGATGTAATTCCCCTCTATGCTGTTTCACCACAAGTTCAACTTGACCTGTTCTCTTGTTGACGTGCTTTTCTGTTGAAAGCCCTTCAACAAGGTCATCATAACGAACGAACCCGGGACGATCACAAATAATTGGAATATTATGTTGTTCCCATTCAGCAATTTTTTGGCCTTTTTTAACTTTCTGACCGTCTTCAATCAAGATTTTTGATCCAAGCTCTAGAGGGAAAGTCTGTTGAGGCTCTATCGATTTTGTTTTCAAAAGGCTCTTATACTCTTCTAAAGAACGTCCTTCATCTTTAACTAGGTGAATCTTACCATTTTTATTAAGGACTAGAACCTCATCTTCGTTGTTCTTAACCGTACGAACATCTTCACAAACTAAAATACCTTTATCATCAGCAAGTAGTTCTGGAGTAGCAGACGCAGAAGCAATACCACCAAGGTGGAAAGTTCTCATCGTTAACTGAGTTCCAGGTTCCCCAATAGATTGAGCCGCAATAATCCCAATGGCTTCACCCATTCCAATGAGTCTTCCATTAGCTAGGTTGAGACCATAACACTTAGTACAGACACCAAGTTTTGCTTCACAAGTAAGTGGAGAGCGTATTTTGATTAAGTCTATCCCTGCATCATCAATTGCTTTAGCTTGGAGAGTAGTTAAGACATCTCCTGACTTGGCTAAAATTTTAGATGTGTCTCCTGGTTGATAGATGTCATCACAAACGGTACGCCCAAATATTCTATCTTGGAGGGGCAATAGCTCCTCTTGACCTTGATTAATAGGAGCGACTTCGATCCCATTTAAGGTTTCACAATCAAATTCAGTTACAATAACTTCTTGAGCAACATCAACTAAACGTCTTGTTAAGTATCCAGAGTCAGCAGTTTTAAGAGCTGTATCTGAAAGTCCTTTACGAGCTCCATGCGAAGAAGTTGAATATTCAAGAACAGTTAGTCCTTCTCTAAAGTTAGAAGTAATAGGAGTTTCAATAATGGCACCAGACGGCTTAGCCATCAAGCCTCTTAAAGCACCTAACTGTTTGACCTGAGACTTATTTCCACGAGCACCAGAATCTAGCATCATAAATAGAGGATTTAACTGACAGTTTTGAGGTTGCTTAAGCATATTAAACAACTCTTCTGAAAGACGATCCGTAATCTCAGTCCAAATACTAATAATCTTTGAGTGTCTCTCCCCTTCAGTAATGATACCATTTTCATATTGCTTTCTTACGATCGCAACACGCTTGTGGCCCTCCTCAAGCATAGAAACTTTACTAGGAGGGATCGGAATATCACAAAATCCCATTGAAATCGCAGACTTAGTGGCTTCACTAAACCCTAGGTCCTTCAAGTTATCTAAAAAGCGAACTGTTTTTTCGAGCCCAGCTTTTTTGTAACAGTCTAATATCAGTTGTTCTGTTCTCTTAGAAGGAAGAGAATAGTTTTGATAACCCAGTTCCTCCGGTACTATTACATTGAAAATAACGCGTCCAGGCGTTGTTTCAATAATACCTGATTCCAATCGTAGTTTGATCCTTTCATGAATATGAAGTCCCCTTCCTGTATTCACATATATATTAGGTTTCTTCTCTATTTCATGCGGTAGTGAGAAAAATTCAGCACTTCCAAGAGCGATTAAAACTTCTTCCATGTCTCTGAAAATTTTAACTTTCTTACCAAATTTTTCAGGATCATAAAGAGGATCTAACATAAGATAATAGAGTCCAATGGTCATATCCTGTCCCGGCATAGCAACCGGTTTACCTGATGAAGGTAAGAAAATGTTATCTGGAGCCATCATCAAAACTTTAGCTTCAATCTGAGCTTCAATAGAGAGAGGGATGTGAACCGCCATTTGGTCACCATCAAAGTCAGCATTAAAAGCTTTTGTCACAAGAGGGTGAATTCGAATCGCTTTACCTTCAATCAGAATAGGCTCAAATGCTTGGATACCAAGTCTGTGCAAAGTTGGTGCACGGTTTAGTAAGACAGGGTGTCCTTTAATAATTTCTTCTAATACATCCCATACAACAGGATCTTGCCTTTGAATCATTTTCTTAGCTGATCGTATAGTATAGACATGACCTAGATCTTTTAACCGTTTGACGATAAACGGCTCAAATAATTCTAAAGCCATTTGTTTAGGAAGACCACACTGATTAAACTTGAGGCTAGGCCCAACCATAATAACTGATCTACCTGAATAATCGACACGCTTTCCAAGAAGGTTTTGTCTAAATCTACCGCTCTTTCCTTTTAGCATTTCTGAAAGTGATTTAAGAGGTCGATTTCCAGCACCCATTACTGGATGTCCGTGTCTTCCATTATCTAATAGGGCATCCACAGCTTCTTGAAGCATCCTTTTTTCATTACGAACAATGACATCAGGAGTTTTAAGCTTTAAAATAGATTTTAGACGGTTGTTTCTGTTAATCACTCTACGATATAAATCATTCAAGTCAGAAGTTGCAAAACGTCCTCCATCCAAAGGAACGAGAGGTCTAAGATCTGGAGGTATCACAGGAACGCATGACATGACCATCCATTCAGGACTGTTAGTTGAAGTAACAAAACTCTCAACGATCTTCAATCTTTTTGCAAGTTTCATACGAGCTTGCATAGATTTAGTTTTACGTAGTTTGATCTTCAGCTCAACTAATATCTCTTTTAGATCTTCAGTTTTGAGAAGCTCACTAACAGCCTCTCCACCCATTTTAGCTACGAACGATCCTGGACCAAAACGCTCTACAGCTTCTCTATATTCAATATCATTAAGAAGTTGTTTTCTTGTCAGTTCGGTATCACCTGGATCAATAACGACGTATTCTTCGTAATAGACAATTTTTTCAAGTTCATTACCAGAAAGGCCAAGTACATTTCCAATCCTTGAAGGCATTGTTTTAAAAAACCAAATATGAACAACAGGAACGGCAAGCTCTACGTGAGCCATGCGTTGTCTACGAACTTTTGATAGAGTTACTTCAACCCCACATCTATCGCAAACGATCCCTTTGTGTTTAATTTTTTTATATTTACCACAGGCACATTCCCAGTCCTTAGTCGGTCCAAAGATTTTTTCACAAAACAACCCACCTTTCTCTGGCTTAAAGGTACGGTAGTTAATCGTTTCTGGTTTTTTGATTTCTCCGCGAGACCAATTACTTCGAATTACTTCATCAGAAGCGATACCAATTGTAACTTTGTCAAACTCGGAATTATCTTGAAGATCGTTTTCTTCCATTTAAGTCTCCTGAAAAGGTCTAGATTTTAATCATCAGCAATGGTTTTGGCTTGAATATTCAAAGCCAGCCCTTGCATTTCTTTAACGAGTACATTAAAGGACTCTGGAGTTCCTGCATGAAGGAGGTTTTCTCCTTTAACAATAGATTCATAGATTCGTGTTCTACCTGAAACATCATCTGATTTAACAGTTAACATTTCTTGGAGAAGGTGCGCGACTCCATACGCTTGGAGAGCCCATACTTCCATTTCTCCAAATCTTTGTCCACCCTTCTGAGCTTTACCACCAAGAGGTTGCTGGGTAACAAGAGAATAAGGTCCAATAGATCTAGCGTGAATTTTATCTGCAACCAAGTGAGCAAGCTTCAACATATAGATATAACCTACTACCGTTGTACAATCAAACTGTTCACCTGATCTTCCATCAAAGAGTTTAAATTTACCATCTCTTGGTAAACCTTGTTCTTCCATCATTGACCAAACAACATCTTCAGGAAATCCTTCAAATACTGGCGACTTAACAAAAATACCAGCTCTATGTGCAGCAAATCCTAGATGTGTTTCTAAAAGCTGACCCATGTTCATACGAGAAGGTACTCCTAATGGATTTAGGATAATCTCAATAGATTGTCCATTATCCATATAAGGCATATCTGCTTCAGGAACAATCATAGAAACAACACCTTTGTTTCCGTGACGTCCGGCCATCTTATCTCCAACCTGCAACTTACGTTTGGTTGCAATGTAGACTTTTACTTGGCGAATAACACCTGGATCAAGCTCTGTATCCCCTTTACGGGTGTATTCTAAATCACTTTTCTTCTGAACATCTATTTTTTCAGAATTCACTTCGAAATCTTTTAAAATAGCTTTTAAAAGCCTGTAAATTTCATTCTCAGGCATGATTAGATTTTCTAAAGCTTCTTCTTCAAGAAGAGAAAGCTTATCAAGAGTAATCTCTTCTTTGTCTGCAATGATAATTTCAGCAGTCTTTCTATGAACGATCGCCCCTGGTGCATTTTCTCCTAAAAGAATAGCTCCAAGTCGATCTCTTCGTTCATTATAGATTTGTTCTGATTTCATCTTATATTCTTTATGAATATCTTTTAGTCTATTTGTCTCTTCAACTAGTTCGTCATCTGTTTTTGATAAACGATCACGTCTACTAAAGACTTTAACATCCATCACCGTTCCTTCGGTTCCTGGAGTAGCCATAAGAGAAGCATCTTTTACATCAGCCGCTTTTTCACCAAAGATGGCTCTTAGAAGTCGTTCTTCTGGAGCTAGTTCAGTTTCAGTTTTAGGGGTAATTTTACCTACTAAAATATCACCTGATTTAACTTCAGCACCAATTCTAATGATACCGTCTTCACCTAAATTAGCTAATGCTTCTTCAGAGACATTAGGGATATCTCTAGTAATCTCTTCTTTTCCAAGTTTGGTGTCGCGTGCAGTGATTTCAAACTCTTCTAAATAGAGCGAAGTATAGTAATCTTCACGAACAAGTTTTTCTGAAATAATGATAGCATCTTCATAGTTGTAACCACACCAAGGCATAAATGCGACAAGAACGTTTTTACCAAGAGCCACTTCACCACAATCGGTTGCAGATCCATCAGCTATGATATCTCCGGCAATAACCTCATCTCCAACAAAACAAATTGGCATTTGATTAATTGCTGTTCCTGCGTTAGAGCGCAAAAACTTTTTCAGTTTATAAACTTTCTTTTCTTTAGGATTACGCTTTGAAGCTATAGTTATTGAAAAACCATCCACATATTCAATTACACCATCTTCTTCAGCTATGATAACGGCTCTAGAATCTCTTGCAGCTCTTGCTTCGACTCCAGTACCCACTAACGGCGCATCTGTTTTTAGAAGAGGAACAGCTTGACGTTGCATATTCGTACCCATAAGTGCACGGTTAGCATCATCGTGTTCTAAGAATGGAATTAAACTGGTTACAATAGAAACCAGTTGCTTAGGAGAGACTTCCATGTGAGTAATCTTACTACTATCAACTTCAACAGGTTCACCACGATGACGTGCACCACAAAGAGTTTGTGTAAACATCTTAAATTCATCTAGAGGTGTTGAAGCTTGAGTAATAGTATTGTGTTCTTCTTGATCAGCTGTCATGTAAACAATTTCATCTGTGACAGCACCCTCTTTTACAACTCTATAAGGCGTTTCAATAAAACCAAATTCATTAATCTTCGCATAGGAAGAAAGAGAAGTAATCAAACCAATGTTCGGACCTTCAGGTGTCTCAATTGGGCATATACGTCCATAGTGACTTGGATGAACATCACGAACCTCAAAACCTGCGCGTTCTCTATTAAGACCACCAGGCCCTAAAGCTGAGAGACGCCTTTTATGGGTAAGTTCTGCTACTGGGTTAACTTGGTCCATAAATTGAGAGAGTTGAGATCTTCCAAAGAAGTCCTTAAGGATACCCGCTAAACCTTTTGCTGAAACTATTTTTCCAGGTGTAAGGGTATCAGAAGAAAAATCGAATAAATTCATTCTTTCTCTAATGATTTTTTCCATCTTAGCAAGACCCATTCGGCATTGATTCTGGATCAATTCACCAACAGAACGGACACGACGATTACCTAAGTGATCGATATCATCTACGTAGGCACTAGTTTCCCCTACTTTCAATTTCATTAAGTATTTAAGAGCTCCAATGATATCTTCTTTTGTAAGAGTTACATTTTCAAGAGTCTCATCATTAATTGGGAATCCAAGTTTAGAATTGAGTTTATATCGGCCAACACGTCCTAAATTATAACGTCTTGGATCGAAGAAAAGTCTCATCATTAAAGATCTAGCATTAGAAAGAGTCGCAGGTTCACCGGGTCTAATTTTTCTATAGAAGTCTTTAAGAGCAGACTCATATGAATCTGTTGGATCTTTAGCAAGCATCTTAATAATTGGAGAGTTTTCATCTGCATCTTCAGCGATACGGATTGTTTTAACTCCAGAGTCAAATATACGCTTTAACATAGCTGTTGTTAGCTTTTCAGCAGCTTTACCGAAAAAGACCCCTGTTTCTTCATCAACAATGTCTTCAACAAGAATTTTACCCACTAGCTGAGCAAAGTCTTCTTCTGATCGTATTTTAACTTTTCGTGTATTAAAGAATTCTTCTAGGATGTCTGCATCTGTAGAGTAACCTAAAGTTCTGATAAAAGAAGTCGCAAGAATTTTACGTCTTCTTTTCTTTCTATCAATATAGATATAGACAAAGTCATTGATGTCTGAAATTCCTTCAAGCCAGCTTCCTCTATAAGGAATCACTTTAAAAGAAAAAATATCAATTCCTTTAGGATGACGATCTTTTTCAAACGCTATCCCAGGAGATCTGTGTAATTGAGAGACGACAACCCGTTCTGCACCATTAATAATAAAGGTCCCTTTTTCAGTCATAATAGGAATAGTTCCCATATAGACTTCTTCTTCTTTGATTCCTGTCTCATCTGTAAGTCTAAATCGAGCTTTGAGAACTACATTAAGTGTAATTCCACGACGAATACATTCTTCTGAAGTATACTTAGGTTCGCCTAATGTGTAAGACAAAAACTCTAGAATTGTTTTGTCATTGTAAGTTTTGATTGGGAATATTTCGTTGAAAACTTCTTGAAGACCAATATTGGTCCTTTCAGTAGGAAGTTTTTCTACTTGTAAAAATTCATTATATGACTTGAGTTGAACTTCAATTAGATTGGGTAAATCTATGATCTCATCTCTTTCTTTATAACCGAGCCGTGTTGGTGGTCTTTTTAGCATAACGTACCGAAACTCCCTAAAAGATTAATTATATAGTAATAATCGAGTACAAAAGACTTGTACTCGATCAATGAACTAATTGGATTGAACGAAAATCTTAAAGTCCTTTAAGAGTAACTTTTGCACCCGTAGCTTGAACTTTTTTGACGATTTCATCAGCTTCACTTTTAGAAGCGCTATCTTTAAGTACTTTTGGAGCACCTTCGACTAGGTTCTTAGCTTCTTTTAGGCCAAGTCCAGTGACTTCACGAACAACTTTAATCACAGCAATTTTTTTATCTGCAGGACTTTCAGCTAATGTGATTTCAAAATCAGTAGCTTCTTCTTCAGCGGCTCCAGCACCCTCAGCAGGCGCAGCAGCTACAACTTGAGAAACAGCAGCGGCAGCTTTAACGCCCCACTTATCTTCTAAAGCTGTTTTAAGCTCTGACAATTCCAGAACAGTTAATTTGCTGAGTTCTTCAATGAGTTTCTCTTTCTCCACAGTTTTACCTCTTACCTTCACTTAATAGTTTTTTTAAAATTTCCCTAGAGTTTGGGGAATAGTTTACCTTAATTAGGGGTTTAAAGTTTAGCTTTATTTTCTAAACAATAGATGACACTAGTCAAGAGCGCATCAAAGACTCCAAGAGTCTGAGACATAGGCGCTTCTAAGAGACCAGCGAACTCTGCTCTCATCCCATCTAGAGATGGAAGCTTAGACAGTTTAATCACACTCTCTTGATCATAGAGTTGTCCTTCAATATATCCTGAAAGGATCTCTATAGTATCATTTTCTTTTCCATATCTATGGATTTCTTTTGCTACCGAAACATAATCATCTTGAGAAAATGCTATTCCGATATGCCCTTGTAGAAGGTCTTTTTTTAAATCTATCCCTTCATTCTCAATAGCTTTAAGGAAAACCCTTTTAGCGATGACTTCAAAGTCTCCGCCAGCCTTGGATAGATTACTGCGAAATTCACCCATAGCATTCGCAGACATGTTTTTATAGTGGGTGACGATAAAGGCTTTTGAATTCTCAATACGCCCTTTGATATCGTCTAGTAAATATTGTTTTTCTTTTCTCATGACGACTCTTTATTATATTGGTAGTTCACGTAGATTTATTTTGCACCCAGGGCCCATCGTAGAAGATAGGGTGAAGGATTTTACATATGTTCCTTTTGAGGAAGACGGCTTTGCCCTGATAATGCTTTGTATAAGCTGTTTTATATTTTCAAGGAGCTGTTTTGGGTTGAATGAAAGCTTGCCTACAGCATTATTAATGACTGAGTTCTTATCAACTTTGTATTCAACTTTCCCTGCTTTGATATCTTTTATCGCTTTAGCAACATCTGTTGTAACGGTACCTGCTTTAGGAGTTGGCATAAGACCTCTTGGTCCCAAAATTTTACCCAATTTACCGATTTCTCTCATCATATCTGGAGTTACAACTAGTGTATCAAAATCAAGCCATCCATCTTTTATCTTTTTAAGATACTCTTCATGTCCGACATAGTCAGCACCAGCTTCTTCAGCTGCTTTTAAAGAATCACCTTTTGCGATAACAAGAACTGTGTTTTTCTGTCCTGTACCGTGTGGCAAAGTCATTGTGCCACGAACCATTTGATCAGCTTTTCTAGGATCAACGCCTAAATGCATTGAAATCTCTAATGTTTGATCAAATTTAGTAGGAGGACATTTCTGCAGGAGTTCTACAGCCTCTAATAAATCATAAGTCTTTTCTGTATCATGTAGCTTTGCTACTTCTTTTGTGCGTTTTGTTTTATAGGCCATTTTATTCTCCTTCCTCAGGCTCTAATCCCATTGAACGTGCAGTTCCGAAAACCATTTCTACTGCAGCTTCTGGGGTTTGAGCATTTAGATCTTGCATTTTTAATTTTGCTATTTCGAGGGCTTGCTTTCTCGTTATTTTTCCGACTTTATCACGGTTAGGTACCCCTGACCCTTTTGCTAAACCTAGTGCTTTTTTAATTAGGTTAGACATGGGTGGCTGTTTTGTAATAAATGTGAACGATTTATCTGCATAAACAGTGATCACCACAGGCAAGACATCTCCACCTTTGTCCTGAGTTCTAGCATTAAATTCTTTACAAAAACCCATGATATTAACTCCGGCCGCACCAAGTGCTGGACCTACAGGAGGAGCTGGATTAGCCTTTCCTGCTGGAATTTGTAATTTAATAATTTTAGCTATTTTTTTCTTTTTTGCCATTTTATGTCCTTATCTATATTTAGCTTTAGCCCGTTTCAGCATCTTCATTGACTTCTTCAACTTGCCAGAACTCCAAATCATCTACTTGTGTTTCACGTCCAAAGATGGATACATTTACACTTAACTTGCCTTTCTCATGTTGGGTACCAATAATGGTTCCAATGAAATTGACAAAAACACCATCTGTAATTTTAACATGGTCACCCACTTCAAATTTGTGTTTTTGAGTCACACCCTGTTTTTTATCTTCCAAGTCCTGAAGAATTTTAGCAACTTCTTGATCTGAAAGAGGAGTAGGATGTTCTCCACCCAAAAAACCAATCACACCATTTGTGTTCTTGATGAGCATCCACGCTTCGTCTGATAACTCCATTTTAACGAGGAGATAACCTGGCCAAATCCTCTTTTCAGAGACTTTCTGTTGACCTTGCTTCACTTCCATTACATTCTCTGTAGGAAGCAAAAACTCTTCAATCAATTCCCCATATGTACTTTTTCTTTTACTATCATCTAAAGCCAGCTTCACTTGCTTTTCTTTAGACGAGAGAACCTGTATGACGTACCATTGTTTCATAATTTATCCAAAAATCAAACGGGTTAATAAACTTGTAACGTTCAATACTTTTTGTACCACCAGATCAGCAAAGTAAACTGAAAAACCAGCAAGAAGCATTGAAATGATAATCACTTTCGTACACTTCTTTAAATCGGCTTTAGAAGTCCAAGAGACGGCCTTAAACTCTCGTTTAATAGATCCGAAAAAATCTATAGAAGCCATTACAGGATTCTTTTTTCGCTCTCCGACTTCTGATGTTTTTTTAGCATTCATGAACATTTGAATTTCCTTATCTTATCCCTCACACGTCGAGTGCGGAGGGATTCGAACCCCCGACCGGCGACTTTGGAGATCGCTGCTCTACCAACTGAGCTACACACCCAAAAACCAATCAACCTTGCAGAACCTTAAATTCCACAAGGCAATTTTAGAGTTATTTATTCAATGATTTTAGAAACAGTACCCGCTCCGATGGTTCTTCCACCTTCACGAATAGCAAATCTCATTCCTTCTTCCATAGCAATAGGAACCATTAGTTCTCCTTCCATCTCGACGTTATCCCCAGGCATTACCATTTCAGTGCCTTCTGGAAGTTTAATACTTCCTGTTACGTCAGTTGTTCTGAAGTAGAACTGAGGACGATATCCAGAGAAGAAAGGCTTATGCCTTCCACCTTCTTCTTTAGTTAGTACGTAAACTGCACATTTAAACTTTTTATGTGGAGTACAAGTACCAGGAGCAGCCAGAACCATTCCTCTTTCAATATCGTTCTTATTCATACCTCTAAGAAGAATTCCGACGTTTTCACCCGCCTGAGCTTCATCTAGAAGTTTGTTGAACATTTCAAGTCCGGTTGCAACTGTTTCACGAGTCTCTCTCATTCCCACAAGCTGAAGTTTATCGTTAATTTTAACGATCCCTTTTTCAACTTTTCCTGTAGCGACTGTTCCACGACCTGAAATTGAGAAAACATCTTCTACAGGCATTAGGAAAGGTTTTTCAACTTCACGCTTAGGTGTTGGGATGCTTTCATCAACAGCATTCATCAATTCTACAATAGCTTCGACACTCTTAGCATCGCCTTCTAAAGCTTTTAAAGCTGAACCCTTAACAATTGGACAATCTTTATAGCCTTTTTCTTCTAGAAGCTCGGAAATTTCCATTTCAACGAGTTCTACGAGCTCTTGATCTTCAGCTCCGATTTGATCAATTTTGTTTAGGAACACAACGATTGCAGGAACACCTACTTGGTGAGCAAGTAGAATATGTTCTTTTGTTTGAGGCATCGCTCCATCGGTAGCAGCTACAACTAAGATAGCTCCATCCATTTGAGCAGCTCCAGTAATCATATTTTTAACATAATCGGCGTGTCCAGGACAGTCAACGTGTGCATAGTGACGCTTCTCAGTTTCATACTCAACATGTGAAGAGTTAATCGTAATCCCTCTAGCTTTCTCTTCTGGAGTATTGTCGATAGATTTGTAATCTCTAAATTTCGCTCCACCTTTCTCAGCTAAAACTTTTGTGATCGCAGCAGTAAGCGTAGTTTTACCATGGTCGACGTGTCCGATTGTACCTACGTTAACGTGTGGTTTTTCTCTTTTGTATGCTTCTTTTGCCATAGTGTGTGTTCCTCCGGTAAGGTCCTTATTTTTTTAATTGACTGTTTACTTGCCCAGAATAGGAATTGAACCTACGACCGCTTGCTTACCATGCAAGTGCTCTACCCCTGAGCTATCTGGGCATCTTTAAAAAAAGATGCTCTGCATAAACCATTTTTCTTTAGTAATTTAGCATTGTTTAGACAAAGTCTTGAACAGCGCTGATTAAAATAATTTTAAAAGCCTATAAGTTTAGTGTGATCTTTAAAATAAATCAACCCCAATTATCGGTTTCTGTAAATTATCCTCGCTTTCGATAAGTCGTAGGGTGAAATTTCAATTTGAACTACATCACCAACAGAGACTCTAATATTCCTAAGTCTCATTTTTCCTGAGAGATGGGCATAAACCATTTTGCCGTTTTCGAGTTCAACTCGAAACGTCATATTTGGCAAGAGTTCTCTAATAGTGCCTTCCAATTTTAGTGTATCTTCTTTTGCCATAGGTTTGTTTTAAAGAATCCTCAAGTTTAACGAGTCGACAGTTTAGACCTTTACCCCCCATTTCTGTCAATCTTTATATTGGAAGAACTCTTTAGACCTTGTTAAATTAAAAAACAAATTTTAATTTTTATATTTTAGTTTCTAAACTTTATAAAACCTTAATAGTTTTCCGATATAATCGAATCTATATCAACCTCAAAGAGAAAACTTATGATAGATACTACAATACAGCCAAAGCTAAATGAGACCAACCTACCCCTTCCTACTCAAGCAGAGACGCCCCAACCTTCTCGATTTTCTTTCCTTCAAGGAGAAGATGAAAAAATGTTTACCACCCTATCTCAATTAAGCAAATGGCATATCTTACCTAGAATTTTGCCTAAGCTTTTTGATGAGAACATCGATTACTATAAACAGATAGGTTACTCCCAATCAACAGCACTTATCGCCAACATTTTTTTAAGAAGTGTTATGCAAATGGATAAGGAACCAAAAGATCGTCAATCTCTTTTAGAGATTGTAAATCGCTCTATTAAGGCAACTCTTTTTTCAAATTATATGTTAACGGTTTCGCAGGAAGTTTTCAGCCACACGGGTACTTTTGTAACCTTTAGCGCAACTGCGCTTGGAGCTGAGTCTAGTTTAGCTTATTATCCTCTAGCCCTTGTTACAGGCGCTCCAACGCTTATTGCAGTAGGGCTCACTGCACAGATTTTAAGCCAAATTGTCAGCTCTACAGGCCTCTTTAATGCGGTTTTTGATTCTATAGACTTTATGACCCAAACAATTCTTCCTTCAGAGCTTGAAGTACAACCTAGACCTCCTGAAATCGAAGAACTTACTGTGAAGTTAGCCTTAATAGATCCAGCTTCCATTCAATAAATAATTTGATTGGCTCAAAAATGAGCCTTATGTATATCTGGAATTATTTCTGGTATGCATCTCAATGGCTTTATTCACCTTAAAACGCGGCGCCCACCCAACGGATCACTTAGGCTTTATCAAAGAGTCTCATCCCTTCTATCTCTATTTTTTGACTTTTTTAGTCGGAATTATCTCCTCCTTTGCAACAATTGGATTTATCAAGTTCTATCAACTCCTAACTCGCTTTATCTATAATGGTTCAAGTAGCGACTTTACTGAAATTGCACAAAACACTCCTCTTTGGCATTTCTTTCTCATCCTTGTAGTGGGGGGAGCTCTTATTGGACTTATAATCTTCTACTTTATCCCTTACTATGGGCATGGCCAAGGATTTCCTCACTTGCTCTATTCCTATCGACATATGAGCTATATAACCCCTACGGAGGGGATAAGCTCAACAATTGCAGCAACCCTTTCTCTTGCTGTTGGAGCCTCTGTTGGAAGAGAGATGCCTGCTATTTTCTTTTCAGCTTCACTCACTAGTTGGCTTTGTCGCCTCTTGCGTATAAAGGGGCACCTTCTTAGAGTCTTAATAGCAGCAGCTATAGGGACTAGCTTAGCCACCTCTTTTCATTCAAGCTTTGTTGGGATATTCTTCGTCATTGAGCTTGTTTCATTTTCCTTAACAACCCTAGATCTCCTCCCTATTACGCTTGCCATTTTTACTGGGGTTTTTATAAGAGAGTATTTTATAAAAATTTTTCCTACTTACGCTTTAAAATTTGCACCTTACGACCCGAGTATCCCCATTTTAAATTTATTTATACTGGGAATTTTATCTGGATTATTAGCCTATTTGTTTCTTAAAACACTGTCTTTCACTATTCGATCTTCTCATTACAGCCGTCTTCCTAAATGGATGTGGCCCATGCTTGGAGGGCTAGGTCTTGCTTTACTTGCCATTCGATATCCAAGTGTTTTAGGATTAGGCCTTGTGGAAATGTCTCTCTTAGCAGAACTCTCCACCTCCTTTATCCCCACTCTTTTCTTACTTCTAGCAAAATATTTAGCCATTTTATTTTCAATCGGTTTTGGCTTTAGTGGAGGGGTTCTTACACCTTCTGTCTTTTTAGGGCTTGCGATAGGGTCTCTCTATGCAGCGACTCTAGCCTCCATCTTTCCTCATTATGGAATAAGCCATGAGATGCTTGTCATAGCTGCAGGTGCAGCCTTCACCTCAGTTGTGCTAGGAGCCCCTGTTACCATGACAATGCTTTCCTTTGAAGTGACACACGATATACAGCTTACCTTAAATGTTTTCATCGTTGTCTTTTTTGCTCAAGTCACTATGAAAGTTTTAAATTTAAACTCTTTTTTTCACAATCAGTACAAGTTTTTATACGATGATTGTGGTTAAGTCTTAAAAGCATTATTATTGATGCTTATGACAACATTAAAAGACAAAACCCAAGAAATAGTAGATTCCTTCTCTTCACTTAAAACTCCTGAAGAGACCTATGCTTATATTATGGAGCTTGGGAAGAGACAAGATGAGCTTTCCCCTAGCGAAAAGATTCAAGAGCATCTAGTTAAAGGTTGTCAAACACAGCTCTATTTAATTGCGAGAATAGAAGATAAACGTATTTATTTTAAGACTTATGCAGATGCGTTGATCTCCTCAGGGCTCGCTCAGCTTTTAATTTGGTTTTATAATGGACGAACTCCAGAAGAAGTTTTGAAAACGCCCCCCTCTTTTTTAGAAGAGCTCAAAATACCCGGATCTTTAACACCGAGTCGTGCAAATGGACTCTATAGTATCCATTTAAGAATGAAGCAAGAAGCTCTTAAGGGAATTGTCAAAATGGGCCTTCAAAGTTAAAAGGTGAAAATAGTCGACATCGTTTCATGCTTATATTTTTCTTAATTTTTTTCTCCTTTGTTTTGATTCTTTTTGTTTTGGATTCGCTAAGATTTGGTATTACTCCAACTTCCACTTCAAGGAAAGTAAGAGAGAAGATCCTCACTATTGTCCCTTCTGGTATTGAGGGCCCAATAGCCGATTTAGGGTCTGGCTTTGGTGATTTTGCTCTTTCTTTACATTCGCATTTTGGTACTAGTCCGATTTTTTGTTTTGAAGGGGCTACAGTCCCCTATCTACTATCAAAGATTTTGTTTTTTTTGAGAGGTGGAAAACGGATTAAACTTTTCAAACAGGATTTTCTAAAGCAAAACTTTGGACAATTTGATCTAGTTTTTTGCTATCTGTATCGAGGGGTGATGCCTAAGCTCTCTGAAAAGTTCAAAAGAGAACTAAAGCCTGGTAGCTTTGTGATTAGTCACACGTTTGCAATAGAGGATCTAAAACCAAAAAAGATCGTCTATGCAGACGATCTTTATCATACTCCGATTTATCTCTATCAAATGGATACCTAAAAAATACGCTTATCCCAAGTTCCATATTTTTCAAGGATTTTACCTTTAGGAATACAGACCAAAATCATTAAGATTCCAATGACAAAGTTAATCCAGACCCCTTGTGAAAGAGGTGGATACTTTAAGACCCAAATAGAAACGATTTCCCAGGCTCCAAATAGAACAATGAAGAAACGTATAGCTCGCACAACTTCTGCCATAGCGACGACAGACACCACGACAGTAAGCGCCCCAAAGACATAGTTGCTGTCAGCAGCAAGTCCTGTCAAATTGAGTGCAAATGGAGAAACCATGAGCCAGATTCCAAAAATAGCAGTCAAAAACAAGTTCCACGGAAAAGTGACTCCCCATCTTAAACATGAGAAAATTTGTCCTTTTGAACTCAAAAACCCTGGAGTACGTGTGTCTTTTGTTGCACCGCTTGGAGTTCCTCCTTTCCAAAGGACATCCCAGCGACCTCTTCCTTTTTTGCATTCAGAGGCCATGTACTGACAAACCGCTATGACTTCATTAATTGCGAATGTGATCATAAACATACAGCAAATTGCAGCTCCGAGACACCAAGTACACCAATGGTGAACAATGATCGGCTGAGAACAAACAAGTAAGATACTTATAACTCCTAAAGGAACAACTAGTATACCAAAACAGACCACAAGCCATGGCATCGTATACCATCTTCTTGTGCCTCCTTTAGCTCCCATTAAGAATTCAATACAATAGGCCATAGCACCAAGTCCTGCGTCGGATATAGGAAAAGACTTAGATAGACTAGAGGTAATCACTTGGAGTGTTCCCTCATTTCCAAAGAAAGGATCCCACATATTGTTTGAATAGCCTAATTGGTAGGCGGCCATGTACCTTGCAAAGAACCAACTAATTACAGCCAAACACATCGTTGGAAGTCTTTGTGGCCAAGAAGAAGGATTATAACTCCATCCAGCCGGAACAGAAGGCCCATCATCATATAAAAATTCTCCAGGAACACTTGGAATTAGAATTGAAAAGGCGATAATCAAACAACCGACAATAGTATCATTTAAGTACATAACAGGGATTGGAGCCCAAAAGATAAGGGGTGCAAAATTAAGCCAAATCCCTGCAATCGCCAGTACATAAGGGAAAAACTTACTCATGGGTAAAAAAGCAAAAATGGAACAAATTACAACGATTACTCCCAATATCATGTCATTAAGCAACATAGCTCGACTAGAATCGTAATAATCAAATGCAATAGGAACAAAAAAGAGCCAAAGTCCTAAGAAGATCATGATAAAGCGAGTCCACAAAATCTTCTCGTGATGAACAACGAATTCTTTATGTTTACTTTCTGTTAGTTTAGCCATAAATTCTCAAGGGTTATTTTTTAGCGAATTTCTTTTGTAGCCATTTAGGCGCTTTTAAAAGATTGATCTCATAAAATTTGAGAGGATCTTTTTCCAATAATTCAATCATTTTAGGTAATACATCATTTACATAATGCTTAGGTTCCCATCCCAGGTACTTTTTAGCTCTTGAAAGATCAAGCGTCCAGTTATTATCTGCTAAGTCAATCATCCAAGGGCGGATAAAAGTCTCAGGCATTCCTGGAAGCTTCCATTGTAGCCAAGCACCTATTTTTGCTACAATTTTAGGAATTCGAATAGTTGTGAATTCTGTTCCATGGCAAAGTTGAGAAATTCTCCTTTGAAGCTGATCCGTGCTCATCGTCTGATCTTCTCCTATTAAGAGAGTAAGATCAGGGGGTAGATCTTTTCTTTTATGGACAGTCCTTCCAATAACATCAATGAGGTCTTCCAAGTGCATGAAAGGAGCTCCACATTTTAAGTTTCCAGGAAAAACGCGACTTTGGATTTGCTTTTCGTAAATTCTTTGAATCTGGTTAGAGATAGGAATAGAATGACATTCATCATCATAGCAACCGACAATGCGAAGGCTCACAACTGGAATGTTTCCCCTTTTTGTGTGCATCACTTTCTCTGTTTTAATCTTGGAGATAGGATAATCCCAATTCGCATTAACTGGAGAATCTTCGTTAACGGTCTCACCCACTTTACAAACATCCATAACAAGCTGGGTGCTTGAAAAGATAAACTGCTCACATTTAAAACTCTGCATATGATGCAGCATTCTTTCTGTTCCTCTTACCGTAATTTTGTCATAAAGCTCCGGATGATCTCCTGTAAAGCTGTAGTAAGCTGCTAAGTGAACCATGGAAATTACGTGGTCTCCGTACTTCTCCTTAACTGTTTTAAAACCTTGAGTTATGTTTTCTTCCGAAGATAAGTCCATTTTAATGAACTCCATCTTAGGATGTGGCTTTTTAGGTGGCACCATATCAAACCCGATAACTTGATACTCATCTGCAAAAAAATCAATTACACGTGTACCAATTCGTCCACTACATCCGGTTACTAAAATTAAACCTTTTCCCATAGAACTCTCCCTCTTTCAATTAAATGACTCTATAGACCATCAAATTGTAATTTAGCGTTTATTATTTCTATTTATTTATCCATATAGGAAAAGGAGAGTAATTTTCAAGAAAAACCTTTACCAACTTTAAAAAAAAGCGATTTAGATTTTAAGTACCTTTAGCACTATCTTTTCGTACAAGGAGTAAGGGAGGGTTCTTTTGAGAAGAAGTTTGATCTTTGATAACCGAGATAAAACTGTTCTAAAGGGAGGATTTTTTTGATAAATTCTTTTTTCAATAACTTTTGCCACTTCTGCTGGGTCCAGGAAAGTCTTTGGGTCTCTTCCCTTCCACATTTTTAAAAGTTGATCCATTTCTTTAGAATAGTTTGAGTTTGGATCTTCACAGACTTTAAAATTCTCTTGTAAAAGCTCTGTTCTAATCAAACCGGGCTCTATAAGGAGCACTTGAATTCCCATGGAGTAGAGTTCAAATCTCAAACTTTCTGAAAATCCCTCTACTGCCCATTTGGATGATGCGTAAGCACTAAGGGCTGGCATCGCCATCAAACCACTTGATGAAGAAATATTTATAATTTTAGCGTCTCCAGATTCTTTCAGAAGAGGGAGCGCTTTTTTAGTAAGAGTCACAACTCCAAAGAAATTAGTCTCTAGAAGTTCTCGAACTACTTTTTCGGGTACATCTTCAAAAAAGCCCACCTGCATGATTCCCGCATTATTGATGAGAATGTCCAACTTGTTATGTTTCTCTTTAATCACGCTAAGAGCACTGTCAATCGATTCACTTTCTCTCACATCTATGCGAATAGGGATAAATGAGGGAGACGAGTCTTTTTCAAAATATTCTATTTTAGAAGAGTTCCTCATAGAGGCATAAACGATATGGTCTACGGAGAGCCTTCTAGCTAAAACAAGCCCTAAGCCTGACGAGCACCCTGTAATCAAAATAACTTTCTTCATTCTATATCCAAAACTTAGTATTTAGTTAAAAGTATTTAACTTCATTGATTTAAATCTAGTTAAATATTTAAACTCTCTCCCATGACTTCTGTATTTCTATCTATTAAACACGTTAAAAAAGGCTATAATAAGGGAAGGAAGATCTCTAAAGAAGCTCTTAAAGGCGTCTCGTTTGATATCCATGAAGGTGAAGCTTTAGGATTAATCGGTGTCAATGGGGCTGGTAAGACAACCCTGTCTTCTATTATAGCTTCTTTAACTCCGCCAACTTCTGGAGATGTCTTGTGGAAAGGCTGCTCTATTTATAAGAATCTTAAGGCTTATAGAATGATAGTCGGTTTTTGTCCTCAAAAGCCCAATTTGGATCAACTTTTGACACTCGATCAAAACCTCCTTTTTTCAGGACGTTTTTTTGGAATGGCAGAACCTGACATTCTTAAAAGGAAAGAAGAGCTTATTGAGCTTTTAGAGTTAGAGAGCTACCGAGATGCTGTTACCTCAACCTTGTCAGGCGGATATAAGCAGCGTTTTTTGATAGCAAGGTCTTTAATTCATAGTCCTAAACTCATTATCTTAGATGAGCCAACAGTTGGACTCGACCCCCATATTCGTCATGAGCTCTGGAAAATCATTAGAAATTTAAAAAAAGAAGGCGTCTCAATTATTTTGACGACTCATTATTTAGAGGAAGCAGAAGCCATCGTCGACCGAGTCTGTATGATTGACCAAGGAAAGATCAAGGCTGTTGGGACCTTATCTGAAGTCATGAAAAATTATGATAAAGAGAAACTAGAAGATGTCTTACTTGCAATAAGAGAGGAAAAGAGTTAATCAAAATGTCAGCACGTATTTTTCTTCAGCTCCTTAGACGAGACCTATTAATCTATAAGAAAGAGTATCCTGGAAAGCTCCTTGATATGCTGATCACATTTATAGTTTGGGTCATTGTATTTGGTTACTTTGTTCCTAAAATGGGAGGAACATCAGACGGCTACGGTGTTTTTATCATGGTTGGAGCTATTGCGAGCTTTGGAGTCTTTGACATTATTGGTAAAGCAGGTATCTTGATCAATGACATCTCTGGAGATCGAACGATTTCTTACTTACTACTCCTTCCAATTTCGTCTACTCTCGTCTTTTGCTATCAAGCTCTTTCATGGGCCTTTCAATCACTTGTGATTGCCATCCCTCTTTACTTCATTGGCAAAGGCCTTTTCTGGTCGGAACTCAACTTACATAATGTCACTTGGTACCAACTTGGACTAAGTCTTATCACCGTCAATGTATTCTTTGGTTTTTTTGCTCTGTTTTTAGTTAGCGTCTTATATAAAGTTAACGACCTATCTCGAATCTACTTTAGATTTATTAATCCCCTCTTCCTTTTTGGATGCTATTTCTTCACTTGGAAAGTTGCTTATAAAATTTCACATTGGATTGGATATTTGGCTCTAATCGATCCTTTTAGCTATGTAATGGAAATTTCTCGTGCAGCAATTCTTGGAACACATGAATACTTGCCTTTTTGGGCCAGCTTTGCAGCTCTTTGGGGATTCACCTTAGTTCTTGGATATATTGCTATAAAGCGTTTAAAAACAATCTTAGACTGTCTTTAATTTCTCAAGCACCGGATGAGTGCAGCTGCTGCATTAATTCTTAAAGACTGAGAAGGCTCATAGACTCTTTCCATGAGAAATTCAATAGAGTCCTTTGAAGCTATTTCTCCGATAGCCATCAAAATCATCTGTTTAAGATCCCGATTTACCTCTTCAAAAGAGTCTTGCAAAACTTTTAAGGCGTCTTTATCTTTTTTAAAAAGAGCTAAAACAATAGCCGCTTCGACCCTTTTATGTTTATCCGCGTGAGTTAAAAAATCTTTCATAAGCTCTAAGGCCTGACGATCTTCAAGCTTAAGCAAACTTCTTAAGTTCAAAATTGAAACATCTGAATGGTGATGGTCTAAAAAAACTGCCATGGCATCTTTAGCTCTAGGGTCTTCTAAAATAGCTAGAATGTTTAAGATCTCGAGTTGAGCCATTTGATAATAGAGAGAAGATGCTGAATAAAAGGCCTCAGGGTTGCCTTGTTCTAGAATAAGACTGGAGGGAGCTAAAAGGTTGAGATGAGCTGGATAACTTTCTTTAAACATGAACATCTCTTTTGCATGGAAAAGAGTAAAGAGTTGATCGGCGGCCTCTTTAACACGTATTCTATGAGTTGCTAGATAAAATGAGAGATTTGCTCGCACATAAAGATCAGGATGAACTTGAAACATCTCTTCAGCAAGAGACTGCATCTGAGGCATAGAATAACCAATTAAGGCCGCTGCTTGCAAACGCACATTTTGATCCGTATGTAAAAGGAAATGTCTAAGTTTAGCTTTAGTCAAGGTGGGGTTTTGAGTAATTAGCGCCCAACTTGCCATTAAGCAAATTTGAGGATTAGAATCTTCTAAAGCGTTTTCTAAAACTTCTTCAATTTTTTTATTGTTAAGCTCTGTAATTTTGAGAGTTCCGAGGTTAGATAAAGCTGAAAGTCTCACTTGTTTATTTGAATCGTAGACCAGTTCCTCAAGAAATCCAACATATTCACTTAAATCAAAATGGTTATAAAGGGCGCACGCTAGCAATCGGTGCCCTGGATAAGGGCTTTTACAAAGCTCTTGCAGTTCTTCTTTGGAAATAGAATCATAGTAATGGATGAGTGCGGTTACAACTAAAGATCGTTCTTCATAGCTTACGTGTTCTTTATCTAATAAACCCTCTAAAATGGGACGAGCCTCTTGAATCTTGAGCCTTTGAGCCACTTCTATAACTCTCTTTCTAACTTCAAAAACACGCTCTTCTTTTAAAAGCCTGACCACTTCTTCTTTGAGGACTTCGTCTCCAAAATTCAAGCAAAATTGAAGAGAGACTTCTCTCAACAAAGAGTTACTATCCCCCAAGGTTTTCTTGAGAGTTTCAACGGAGTAAGCGTCATTTTGAACCGAAGCTGCAATTAAACTTGTAAACTTGGTTGTTAGATTATCAGAAAGATGTGCTTTATGGATCACTCCCCACGCTACATTTTCTAAAACAGAATCTTTATATCGATCAAAAGAAAAATCTCTAGAATATTGCTGCCAGCTTTGAAGAAGTCTTTTTTCATCCCCTACTTTTGATAAAGCTTCTATATAGAGTTCTCTAAGCTCTTGCGAATTGGGAAACTGTTTAATCCCTTGTGTTGCACGGCTTACAGCTTCTGTATAATTATGGATGAGTAAATTGTAAGAAGTGAGCTCTTTTGAGCGTTTCTCCTCTCTCGCATCAAACTCAGCAGTAAATAAAGGAGCTGATAGCAGAAGAGAAGCTAATGTAAATTTCAGTTTAAAAGTGTTCATAGTACCCTTTTTCATTTCCCCGCATCATTCAAATAAAGGAATTTCTTAGCAAGTAGATATCGACTTTTTTCCCTTTAGCTTTTTGCTAGTATTTGCTTAAAACTCTTTTTGCTCTCTTAAAAATGAACTTTGCACGATTAAGCTAACTTTTCTATAACCTTTGACAAATGTTGTAACAAATCTTAGAGGATTCTTCATGCTTATTTATTTTCAAAGATGGGCCTCAAAAGGACTCGTATACTTAAAATGGACACAAGATTCTAAATCTTTTTTATATGGATGTTATTTAGATTTATTTCTTCATACTAAGAAGTACTTGAGTCCAAACTGCACCCATATTAAAGGTAGGGGTGGGCTGAAGAGCGGCATCCTCAAATTGAATACTCATCTTGATTCTCCAAGTTTTTTTGCTAGATTCGATATTAAACATTACTATCGTAGCATAGATCATCGAGTCCTCTTTCATCTCCTTAAAGTTAGAAAGACACCTACTAGCCTTATTCATATTCTACAATGTTATGTACGAACCTGTGGATGCAAAGGGATTCCAGCAGGAGGCTCTATTTCTCCTCTCTTGGGAGCCATTTACTTAGATCCTTTGGACCAAGTTATGGATAGACTATCTAAAAAGAATAAAACTATTTACATACGCTATATGGATGACTATGTCATTTTATCATCAACAAGATGGCAGTTAAGAAAAGCAATTCTTAAGATGTATCGGGTTTTAGATCAGTTAAATCTCTCTATACATCCAGATAAGAAAGACATAGGCCGAGTTAAAAAAGGAATCGACTTTTTAGGGTATCATCTAGATCCCCGAAAAAAGCTAACTGCAAACTCTGCAGCTCTTTCACGTTTTTCAGATAAATTTCGCCGGCTTTATGAGCAAGGAGTCTCTATTCAGAGGCTCTGGCAGTATACTGAAAAGTGGACAAGTTGGCTGTGGGGAGGTTTGGGAGATTCTGTTTCAATAAAAGGAGGTGTTCGACGCTACTTTTACTACGCTTTAAAACAAAATGGAATTGAAGGGATCCGCCATCCTTACTCAAGAAGCGGTTTTACATAAAGAGGTCATTGCCTCGTCTTTGACGAGAGGTTGACTCTTCTAATTCTTCCAACTTTTAGGGCTTTCTTTATTTCTCTATACTCTCTTCTCAAACTAACAAGAGACGCTTTCGCTTGCCATTAAGTTCCCTTTATAGTTGTTAACTTTTTATTTGATATTCTGGTATATTCTTTTTCAAAAACGGGAGAAAAGAAATGCCTAAATGTTATTCGTTAGATTTACGTGAAAGTGTTCTAAAACATCTGAGTAAA
>Ga0075119_1000068_pt1 | contig 55280 bp, 51 predicted proteins | sample AntAceMetag02UK9_FD_69791 | JGI IMG/M metagenome (GOLD analysis project Ga0075119, IMG submission 69791) | Saline lake microbial communities from Ace Lake, Antarctica - Antarctic Ace Lake Metagenome 02UK9 | ecosystem: Environmental > Aquatic > Non-marine Saline and Alkaline > Saline | place... | reverse complement strand
AGTTTTATAGATGCTGAAAGTAAATATTTATCATCATAAAAACCTAAAATAAAAAAAAAACTGAAAATAAAAAAAAAAATGAAGAACTCAAATACATTAAAAAGATCTAATAAAATAAATTGTGTAAAAAAAAAATCTATCAATAAAATAAATAATAAATTTATATAGATTACAAAACCACCAACAACTGGAGTTGATTTTTTGTGTTTTTTACGACGTAAGTCTGGAGTGTCATAAACATTAATAAATTTAATCAAAAAATCAAATTTTTTTAGCAAAGCTAAATTAAATAAAATTAATAATAAAAGTATTAAATAAAAATTAAGATTCATTAAAATTAATTTTATTATTTCTATACATAAAAAAGCCTGAGGTAAAAAAAAGAATTATTGAAAGCCAATTATTAAAAAAATTACCAGTAGGCATGAGAGGCCATAAGTATATTACAAAAAAACCATATAAACAAATATTAACATTATCTACAGAATAATTTTTATTAAATACTTTTTTAAAAAATATTTTTGTTATTTCTAAAAGAGATAATAAAAAAATTGTAAAAATTAATAAAAATCCGAATATCCCAGTTTCAGCCAATAACTGTACATATGTGTTGTGAGGATGGGAAGTACATGACCATTCGTCATATTCAAACTCTTTTTTTGAACACAACTTTCTAAACATTTTTACACCTTTGCCAAAAAACTTATTATCAAGAAACATTTTATACGCAGATGCATAATGTGCTTGTGTGTCATAAGTAAAAATAACTAGTTTTTTTTCACTTTTAGCATTATCTAAATAAGTATCTTTAGATTCTTGTGATGTGAAATTTTTTCCTCCATAGAAAGAGTAAATTGTTTGATCTATGAACCTTAATCTTGTTTTTTCATTAAATGTTATGACAGTTGCGAGTGAAAAAATTGTTGCAATTAATATTAAAATTTTAAACTTGAATTTTATCAAATCTGTTAATACCAGAAAAATAAAACAAAATAGAACAATAGAAAAAAAAGCAGCTCTTTCACCTGATATCAATACTAGCATAACAGAGGAAAGAATAAGCAAGGAAATTTTAAAAAAAAAATATTTTTTATTTTCTTCTAATATTAAAAAAGATACCATAATCATTGGAAACATTTTAGAAACATAACTACCCAAAATCAACTCAGGTCCAAAAAAACCACTTATCCTAAATTCATGAAATCGTGTTTGACCTAGAGAATTATACCCAAATATAAATTGACAATATCCATCTAAAATTACAATTACAAAAGTAATGATCAAACAATAATAAAATTTATTTATTGTTTTTTGGCTTAATGAATAGAAACAATATGCAATACCAATGCTAAATAAAGCGAATCTAAAATAAAACAACGTGACTTTTAACGAAAATATAGGGTCGTATGCAAATATTGATCTTGTAATTAGAAATAAATTAAAAACTATAAAAACAATAAAATACTTATTTTTAAATATAGAATATTTTTTTTTTTTTATAATCGAAGCAGCAACAATTATTGCAATGATACTTACTGCCAAATCTGAAAGGAATGGTCCAGTAACTAACAATGTTGGTATGATGCATATTAAGAAATATACATAATAATTAAAATATATCATTTTTTTTATAATCTAAAATCTGAACTTTCTTTGGGTAAAAAGCCATTTATATCTATAATAATATGCTTTTCAGTTTTTAAATATTTTCTATAATTTTTTTTAAGTAAATCTTTAAATTTATCATGAGTAACAGAAAAGATAATGGTATCATAATAATTTTCATTTAAATTTTTAAAAGACTTAAATACTTTTATATCTAAAATTTTATTCTCATTAATTATCTGGTCTAAAATATCAACCTTAACTCTTAATTTGTTTAATTTTTTTATTAATTCTATAGATTTGCTATTTCTTGTATCCGTAACATTTTCTTTAAAAGAACACCCAACAAATAATATTTTAGATTTAAGAAAACTTATATGTTTTTCTTTATATATTTTTATAATATTTTTTAAAATATAATTACTCATCCCATCATTAATTTTTCTGCCAGCTAATATCACATTAGGCTTAAATCCAACTTTTTTTGATTTATATGTTAGGTAATATGGATCGACTCCAATACAGTGCCCTCCAACCATACCTGGAAAATATTTAGAAAAATTCCATTTAGTGGCAGCAGTTGCGAGCACTTCTCTAGTATCTAATTTAAGTAATTTAAATATTTTTGAAAGCTCATTAATAAGTGCTATATTCAAATCTCTCTGTGTATTTTCAATAATTTTAGCAGCCTCTGCTGTTTTTATCGAGCTAGAAATATAAATTTTTTTACAAATACTTTTATACAAATTATTTATTTTTCTAATTGCATGTTTATTTGAGCCTGAAATAACTTTAGTAATTTTATCAATAGTATGTTTTTTATCTCCTGGATTTACTCTTTCTGGACAAAAACCACCATAAAAACCCGTAATATTATTTTTAGAGGTGTCTTTATTAATATATTCAAGTTTTGATATTTTTTTAATTATTGGAACACAAATATTCTCTGTGGTTCCTGGAAATACGGTAGACTCTAATATCACTACACTTTGATTTTTAATATTTTTTGCAACTAAGATAGTAGCTTTTTTTAAAAGTCTTAAATCTGGTTCTTTATTTTTTTTTATTGGAGTTGGCACAGCAATTATAAAAAAGTCAGCATTCTTCAGGTAGACTTGATCATTAGTAAAGAATATTTTTTTGGCAGCATTAAAAGTTTTTTCATTAATCTCATTGGTAATATCAATATTCTTATTTAGTTGTTTAATTTTATGAGAATTAATATCGTATCCTATTACAGTATTTTTTTTTGAAAGGAGAAGTGCTAGAGGTAAACCAACATACCCCATTCCTATAACTACAATTTTCATAATTACCTATTTTATTAGTTGTAAATATTTACTAATTATACGTTGTTCATTAAATTTATGAGTTGCTAACAATCTACTATTTTTTGACATTTTTTGTTTTTCATTAAAAGAAAGTTTTAAAAATTTATTAATTTTATTTTTTAAACTTGATTTTTTATTTAAACCAAAAGTATATCCATTAAAATCATTATATACTATACTTTTTGCACCAGAAATATTAGAGGATATTAAGGGACGACCCATAGAAGCAGATTCTAATAAAACTTTTGAAGCACCTTCTCTATAAGAAGTTGAGACCACACAGGTACTTTTTTTAATAATGGGTCTTACATCTCTTGTAAATTTAAAATATTTAAAATTATATTTTTTTTTTAAATTTTTTAAGAAACTTACAGTAATACCATTTTTTAGATTAACAGTACATTCACCAAGTACATGAAATAATACATTTTTATCATTTTTAAAATGATTTGAAACTTCAATAAATTTCATTATACCCTTGTTCCATAAAAGTCTCCCCACAAAAAGAAAAATTGTTTTTTTTTTTAACAATTTTGAAAATTTAAAATAATTAGTATCCACTCCTGATCCTAAAACAACGAATGAGTTAAATTTCTTAGAAATACCTTCTTTTATAAAAATTTTTTTATCTTCATGGTTGTGAAAAATAACTTTATTATTATCTGAAATAGCTACTTTATACAAATAGGTAGCAATTTTTTTTAAAAATAATCTTCCAAGAAAAGCGTTACCCAATCCAGTTATTGTATTTACTACTTTAATGTTCATAAAATTACAAATTATACTGCCCAATATTACTGGCTTAATATTAAAATTTAAAAACAAATCTGGTTTAAAATTTTTAATCAATAAAAATATTTTTATAAGAGCCAAAAAATCTTTTAAAAAATTGAACGAATCATTTTCAAAATTTATATTAATAAATTTACATCCCAGTTTTTTAAGTTTTTTTACATTTTTATCTCTTTTAGCAATGATAAAAACATCATGTTTATTAATGATTAATTTTTTTATTAAATTTTTTCTGAAATTATAAACATTCCAAGAAGATTTTGAAAAAATAAAAATTTTCATTTTATGGTTTATCATTAAATCCATCAGCGTAACTTTCTAGGAAAATAGATCTATATGGTTTCCATGCGTGACTATTATCTGCAAATTCTAACCAAATAAATAACGTTAAGCCAAAATAAAATAAAATTAATGATTTAAATAAAAATTTATATTCTAAATCTATAAGAGAGCAAAGTCTCACAAAAATTAAGGTTTCAATAAGTATAAGAGGTAATAAAACCCTGTCTGCAATAACATCTATATAACTAGATTGTGCTACTAGTTGTTTAAAAATAATCATTGCAATAATTACAGTTATCGTTGTGACTAAGGAGAAAAAATATAAAGGAAATATTTTTTTGTCTTTACTAAACTTTTTTATAAAAATTAAAAATACAATGCATGGCACAATATGTGATAAAAATTTCAAATATTTTAAAGAAGAATTTTTTACAATTTTATATTCTAGACCCATAGCTGAGGATAAATTATCCAAACTATTAAAATATAAGTAATAAAATAAAAATAAAAAACTTGTAGTTAAAGTAATTAATATAAATAATTTGGTTAATTTAATTTTTTCATTGACTTTATAAAAAAGTAAAAAAATAAAAATTACACTAGAAATGTGTAAAAATACTGCTATGATAAAAAAAATATATTTTCTCACACTCATATTTTCTATCCAATAGTAAATTGCAAAACATAAAAAACCTATTGATACTGATTGTCTAGTATAACCCATGCCCACAACATAAATCATAGTTGGAATCAGCAAAATAAAAAAAAATAATCTTTCATCTGAAATTTTTAAAAATTTAAATATCCCAGTTAAAAAAATTAATGCACATATAAAATTAAAAAAGAGATAATTTAAACCAAGTTTGTGAACAAATGAAATAATATAGATGAGACCTGCTAAATTTGTGTTATTTTTTAAACCATATTCATTAAACAAATTTAAGTAGGCTACGTAATCACCACCCACATAATGCCGTCCAGAAATAAATAACAACATAAATATAAACAATAAAATGAAATAAGTTTTTTTTGCTTGATAGCTTAATTTAACTTCGCTTAGTGAAATAATTGAAAGATAAATATAAATAGATAAATAAGTAATCAATGTTTATTAATCCAATTCTGCAAAACTAAAATATTCCATAATTGGTGATAATTTAAATCATCTTTATCTTTTTTAAAATTTATCCATTTTGAAATAAGATATTCATTATTAAATAAATCATGTTTATTAAGTTTGTTAATATCTAAAACATTATCGCCCCAAGTGGATAAATATTTTTTTAAATAAAAGCTCATTGGTATCGAAAATCCTTTTTTAATATTGGAAATTTGTCTTTGTGGTAAATAGTAGCCTAATAATTTTTTAAGCATAACCTTAGTTTTAAATTTATTTATCAAAAGATTAGATGGCAATCTAAAAAAATGTTCTATAATTTTATGATTAGCAAAAGGTGTTCTGTTCTCTATACTATTATGCATTGCCGCTCTATCCATTTTGCAAAGTATATCATCTGGAAAATATAATTTTAGATCTAAATACATCAAGTCTTTAAATGTATATTTATTTTTATCTATATATTTTTTATTATTTATTAAACTTAGCGATTTTACATATTTATTATCAAACTCTCCTTGACTAATAGAAGCATCATAATACTCAGAAAAATCTTTAATATTTGCAATAAATTTTATTTTTCTTAATTTAGAATTTAAATTCCAAATGTTGAATAAATTTAATTTTATAATTTTATTTAATTTGAAAAGTGTGGGGATAAATATTTTTAATAATATTCTAAAAAAAATATTTTTACTAAATAAATTATGATATTGCTTGTAATATAAATAACGATTGTAACCTCCACATATTTCATCCCCTCCATCTCCTGTTAATACTATTTTAACTTTTTTTTTTGCGTATCTGGACAAGAGGTAGCTTGGAATTTGACTACTGTCTCCAAATGGCTCTGAATAATATTTATGCATATTATTAACATAAGTCGTAATATCATTTTTTTTTACTGTATAGGTATTGTGTTTTGTTCCTAAATATTGTGCAACTTTTTTTGCATTATCACTTTCATCAAAATTTTTTGAAGATGTTTTTAAAGTAAATGTTTCTATTTTTTTTTTACTCATAGTTTGAGCTATAGATGTAACTAAAGCCGAGTCTATTCCTCCAGACAAAAAACAACCAACTTTAAAATCATTGCTCAACATGTTTTTTATTTTTGATTTTAATAGTTTGTGAGTATCATCAATTGTATTTTTATTTACCTGAACATTATTATTGTAAGCTGACTTTTTGAATAGTTGTTTCTTTAAATCGTAATATTTATACTTTGATACTTTTAAATTCTTATCAACTTCTAGAATTGTAGATGGCTCTAATTTAAAAACTTTTTTATAAATAGATAAAGGACTTGGAATAAAACCATATTTTACAAAAAGACTTGCTGCTACCTTATTTAATTCAAATCTAAATAGTTTATTTTTTTGAAAAGTTAATAAATCTGAGGTAAAAAAGAAAATTTTATTTTGAATCCCATAATAAAGGGGTTTTTCTCCTATTCTATCTCTAGCTATAATTAATTTTTTTTCTTTTTTATCCCAAATAGCAAAAGCAAACATACCTTCACACATTCCAAGCATTTTTTTTATACCAAAAATTTCAATGCCATTGACTAAAACTTCACTATCTGTTGAATTTTTCCATAAAAATTTTCTATTATGTTTTATAGACTTTTTTTCTATGAGCTTTTTTAGCTCTAAATAATTATATATTTCACCATTGTAAACCATCACATATCTTCTTGAAAATGAGTGCGTCGGTTGGTTTCCTTTTTTTGATGAGTCAACAATAGCTAATCTCAAACTTGCCATACCTAAATTATTATTTTTTTCTAGATATATATCATTTGAGTCTGGACCTCTGTGTCTAATTTTCTTTGACGCAGATATCATGAATTTTTTACTTACTTTTTTGTAATTGAAAATACCAACTATTCCACACATAATTTTTTTAATATTCCTGATTTTTTTAATACAACATTCCATTCATAATTAAGTAAATTTATATGCTGAAATTGAGCATCCTTTAAATCTTGAGTAGTGTGAATATCTTCATCATAAATATTTTTAATTTTATATTTTTTCGAAATTTCTTTCATGAAAGGTGTTTTGTTAGAAACTATATTTAATTTAGATGCAGAATATTCTAAAAATTTTGTACTATATTGAGCATTGTAAGGAAATTCATCAGGTATATAATTAAGCCCATATTTGCATATCTTATAATATTTGTGAATGTGGATGTATTTTTTGGCTCCTAAAAATTTAATTTTTGCAAAATTAGAAAATTTAATCTTATAACTATTAGAGACATTTCCTATGACAAGTATTGAAAAGCCTAATTTTAAGTACTTAAAAAATATTTCTTCTAATCCTTTTCTTGTTTCTATTGACCCAGTATATAAAAAATCATAAGTGAATTTTTTTTGGCGTTTCTGAAAAAATGTTTTTAATACTCCTTGAGATCTAATTATATATGGAACTTTGTCTTTATAAGACATCTGATTTTTGATTAATTTTGAATTAAAAATTCTTAAATTAGGTTCATAATTAAAATATCTTTTAATTAAATCTTTAACTTTACATAACGGAGGAGTTGATAAACTTGAATAGTCATGAATATAAAATTTATTTTTCAGTTTTTTTTTTAAAAAAAAACCACAAAAAACAATAATGACATCACAATTTTTTAATAATAGTTCTTGGTCAGAAATTATAACTTTAATATTATTTTCAATAAAATAATTTCTATATGCAATAATTTCTGGCAAATAAGATTTTTTATTTGATAAAATTCCAACTATCATTTTAATAAAACCGATTTTTAAAATATCTTATAAAGTATAATGTTATACAAATATACTTTCTTATTATTCCCACATTATAAATCTTACTAGTGTAGTTATAGGATATTATATACTTAATAAACTCTTTAAATTTTTTTGGAAATATTGGAAAATCTGTCTTGCAAATAGCATTTTTAATTATAAATAACTTTATATTTCTTTGAATTAAAATTTTAGAATGAATTAAATCTTCATAATAAGCTTTGCCCTTAAATGGAAAATAGTTTTTTAAATATAAGTTTTTTTTATGATGCATCGAGCAACCGCCAGGGATCCAGTCGACTTGTATTGCTTTTTTTTTTAAAAAAAAGAAATCTACTCCAAAATTAGTTCCTGATTTAGATACTTTTCCCATAATATTATTCTTGATTGGAAAGCCTAAAATTAAATTTTTTAAAATTTGGAGCATTTTATGATTATTATTTAACTTATGTATTGGTAAATTGTTCTTAATATCAATAAAACATGGACCTACAGAAGCATTTTTATGAGTTTTTAGAAAATTCATCATTTCCTTAATAGACTGATTCTCAATAAAGCAGTCAGCGTCTATCTGCATAACAAAGTCTGTTTTTGCTAATTTAAATCCTTCAACTCTTTGATTAACCTGACCTGGTGAATTTGTTTGAACTATCTCCACGTTATCATAGTTTTTTATAATTTTTTTATTAATTTTTCTTAAATTTTTTTTATAAACAACAACTAAGATTTTTTTTGGTTTAAAAATTGTTGAATTTATATTCTTTATTACACGTAATAAAGACTTCTCAGCTACAGTTGTAATAACAATTGTTAAATTTAAAGAATTTTTCATTTAATTTCTAAATTTATTAAGAAAAATTTTCCATTTATTTAAATTAGTGTCTGAATGCAAATAATATCTTTTTTGATAATTTTTATCAAAATTAAAGTTCTTTATAGATTGCGAAAAAGAATAGTCATCATAAAAATATGATATTTTTTTTGGATACAGTGGGGAAAGATTAATAGAATTATTATCTATGTAAGTAATATATGGAATACGATTAAAAATAGCATAATATATGGCTGTAGTTGAATTGGATGCAATAAATAAATCAATTTTAGGTAAAATACTTTTTATAGAATCATCATGTAAGTAGATTTTTTTAGAGGTAAAATAACAATCATCACGACTAGCAGGATGTTTTTTTATATAAATTTTTCCAATATGATTAAATTTATCTATGTTTTTATCTAAAATTGAAACTAATTTTCTTGAAGAGTTATCAAAAAGATCCAATGCAACAAATATGTTCATTTTTTTATTTTTAATTTTAGTAAATTTATGTTTAAAATTAATCATCCGTAAGGATTCTGCTTTCATTTGATTTTTGAAATTATGAAGTTTAGCTATGTTTGCACTAGCATAACTATTGATTAAAAAATTCTTCGGTTTTAATTTTTTTTTATAAAAAGAAGTAGGATATAAATCAAAATATCTTAAATCCCAATATCTAATTTCATTATGAGGAACAGCAAATAAATTTTTATGATTATATTTGTTCCAAAAGTAATTAAGTATTTTTTCCCAATTTTGATTTTCGTATATATACATTCCTAATTTATATTTTTTTTTTTTATTCAAAACATTATCTAAACACCTAAAATAAAGAATATTTTTAATACCTCTCAAGCCAATCAAAAAGTTTAGATAATCTGGTTTAAAAATATTATAAATATTAATATTTTTATTATCATAATATTTCTTCAAAAAAAAATTTAACTGACTTGTTCTTTTATAAAGTTGACAATATTTTTTAAAAATAAAATATAAATCCTTAAATGTAATAATGTCTACTATCTTGTGATTATTTCTATATGCACTTATTCCATTAGAGTAATCAAGGGCTTTTTTGGGAAATTTTGTTTCTCTTTGTCTATAAAATAAATGGTGCCAGTCAATATTTAAAGAAAAATTTTTGAGTAATGATGGAAGGTTTCCCCAATAGCCTGTTTTAAAATTTTTTTTTTTTAAAAGTTTAAAATCAATGTGAGTAAAGATATCAAAAAAAGTGGTAGATGCATTTGTTTGTTTGGGTCTTGATAGACGCAAATGAAAAATTATTATGTAAGTAAAATAAATAACAAATTTAACAAAATTCGGTATATAATTTGATAATTTTATACCTAAATATTTCTTATTTTTAGTTTTAGAAATAAATAAAATTTTTTTTTTTAAACAATACTGTTTGATGACATTTTCAAATAAAGCATCTGAGGAATAATTAAGAATTTTTATTTTTTTATTTTTTAAAAGATTATCAAGAACAATAACTTTTAATAAAAAAATCATATTAGAATTTCCATACGAAATCAACTCTCTAAAAACAGAAAATTCCCAAAAATTAAAATTATCTATATTGAAATGATTTTCTATTTTTTGATTTTTATATTTAATTTTACCTATATTCGATAATTCCCTTAAAAGTTCTATTCGAAAGAAATTTTTTTTTTTTTCAAGCAAAGAGTATATTGAATAAATTTTTTTTTTTTTATTCTCAAAGTAACTATTAAGCAAAATAATAGTTATTTTGTTAGTTTCAGAACTTTCCATCAAAAGATTATCATAATCTTTTCTATTGTGTTCCAAGTCATCAAAAATTGCGATTGTTTCCATAAAAAATTTATTTTTAGAATAATTTAAAGACTGTATTAAATAATAACGACAATTAATGTTTTTTACATATTCTACTAAAATTTTAAATTTAAATTCATGACCTTAGCTATCAAACCGTTAAATCATTGATTGATTGACAGATATAATTTACTTGCTTGTTAGTTAAATTATAATGTATTGGTAAACTTAAGCACGTATCATAATAATTTTTTGTATTTGGTAATTGTTTAAGATCATAGCCTTTTTGACTATAGAATGGATGAATAGGTATAGGTATATAATGCACTTGAGTTTGTATATTGTGTAAAATAAGATCACGCATAAATCTATTACGGCTTTTCTTCAAATTTTTAAAATCGATCTTAACTATATATAGATGCTTTGAGCTCTCTACTCTAAGATTTTTTTGGAGTATTTCTATATTTTTATTATTTTTAAGTTTTAAATCATAAATTGCTGCAATTTCACTTCTTCTTTTTAAGAATAAATGAATTTTTTTCATTTGGGAAATAATTAAACTACTATGAATATCTGTTTGACGATAATGGTACCCCAATGAATTCATCTCATAATACCATAAATTTTTTTCTTTCTTGTCAAAGGCTTTTTTTGAATTTTGAAAATTAGAATATTCCTGAGTAATGCCATGAGTACGTAGTGCTAACAATTTATGATAATATTCTTTTGAATTAGTTGTTATCATTCCACCTTCTCCTCCAGCAATAATTTTAACAGGGTGAAAGGAAAAAACAGTCATATCCGAATAACAACATGAACCAATTCGTTTACCGTTCTTGTATTTGCCACCTAAAGCATGAGCAGCATCTTCAATTATTTTTAATTTATTTTTTTTAGAAAATTTATATATTTCTTTCATATTTGCAGGTGCACCCGCAAAATGCACAGGAGCAATACATTTTATTTTATTTTTCTTAATATAAGAATTTTTTAATTTATTAGGATCCAAACATACAGAATCTGGATCTATGTCTGAAAAAAAGGGTTTTGCATTACAATAAAATGCAGCGTTTGAGGTGGCAACAAATGAAATTGGCGTCGTCAATAAATTTTTCTCTTTACTTAAACCACATACTTTTCCAGCTAAATGTAGGCCCGCCGTGCAACTTGAAACTGCTACCGCATATTTAGAACCAACATAATTAGCAATTATTTTTTCAGAATCTAGTATTTTTGGACCTTGTGTTAATGCACCATTTTTAATAACTTCTAAAATTGAATTTTCATCTTGTTTGTCCGTAAAATGTCTACCATAATTAAAGAAATTATTAAAAACATTATTTTTTTTCTTTTCCTTATAGAATGTTTTAATTTGGTCATTCAAGTTAGGAACTTTAATTTTATATTTTTTTCTCAAAAAGTTGTTAGAAAGACTCAAATCTGCATGTCTTTTAGAGACAAGCTTAGATTTAGAAATTAAAGTTGGTTTTATTTTCCTATAATCAAGATTAAATATTTTGCTAACTTTTAATAAAAATTCATACTTTGAGACTCTTTCATTACCGACAATATTAAGAATACCAGTTGCTTTTTTACTAATTAATTTTTTTAAAATTCCAAGAAAATTTGTTATATAAATTGGTGTATAAAAATAATCTGTAAAAGCAAAAACTAATTTTTTATCTTCCAATCTACTTATTGATTCTGTTATAAAGTTATTTTTCTTATCCTGAGAGTATCCAAAGAAGTTTGTTCTAATTATGAGAGTACTTTTATTGTTTTTTATTACTAAATCTTCTGCTTCTGATTTTTGTTTTGCATAGACATTTAGGGGGTTTTTGTCATGTTTTTCTGTTTTAAATTTTGCTTTACCAGAAAAAAGATGATCTGATGAGATTTGAACAAAATAAATACTTTTAATTTTGGAGATTGTAGCTAATTTTTCAGCCAAACTTACATTAATAGCATAACTAGTCTTAACATTTGCAGCGCACCAATCAATATTAGTTTTTGCACATGCGTTAATAATTATATCAGGTTTTACTTTATTTATTGAAGTCAAAATATCATCATATTTATTTAAATTAACTTTAATATATTTGAGATTAGGATGAAAAAATTTCTTAGAATTATAATTTACCGTAATTTCGAAATCTTTATTGAAATAGTTTAAGAAATTTATTCCAAACAGTCCTGTTCCACCAAAAATTAAGATTTTCTTTTTCAAATTTGTAAAAAACTTTTTTTATTATTTTGAATCCAGAATTTCAAATCTTTGATAGTCATCCATTCTTTATTAGCGTCAGATGAATATTGAAAACCTTGCTTGACTTTTTTGCCTTTTTTTACAATTTGCTTTGTTAATTTAGATGAATTTGGGAAAATCTTATAATATGTTTTATATTCATAAGTTGAGTTAGAATCATCAGGGCCAATCATTTGCTCATGTATTTTCTCACCTGGTCTTATACCAATAATTTTAAATTTAGATTTTTCATTAATTGCTTTTGCTATCTCCGTTATTCCCATAGACGGTATCTTTTTAACATAAATTTCTCCACCACTCATATCTTGAAAAGCAAACCAGACTAGATCTATAGCATCTTTCAAGCTTATCATAAATCGTGTCATGTTTATATCTGTGATTGGGACTTTATCTTTTTTAGACAATCTTAAAAAAAAAGGAATAACTGAACCTCTTGATCCCATTACATTTCCATACCGTACAACAGACAATTTTGTTTTTTGTCCAATTTTCAAATAATTTCCAGAAACAAATAATTTATCAGCACAAAGTTTTGATGCTCCGTATAAGTTAATTGGGCTACTTGCTTTATCAGTCGATAAGGCAACGAGTTTTTTTACATTATTAGAAACTGCACAATTAAGAACATTCATGGATCCTATCACATTAGTCTTTATACATTCAAAAGGGTTATCTTCTGCTGTAGGAACTATTTTTGTTGCCGCAGAATGGATAATGTAATCAACACCTTTTGTTGCCATGTCTAATCTTTGCATATCTCGAATATCCCCAATTATAAACTCTAATTTTGATTTATATTTTTTCAATTTTTCAGCCATATTCCACTGTTTCATTTCGTCTCGAGAATATATTATAATTTTTTTTGGATTATATTTTACTAAAGTTGATTTTATAAATTGCTGTCCAAAAGACCCAGTCCCACCGGTAACAAATATAACTGATTGATTAAAAAAGCTCATTTTAAGTTCTTATAAGTTAATTTCTTCAATATATCTATTATTTAAAGAAATAATTCTATTGCAATATCGAAGACTGTTTTTGTCGTGAGAAATTAGAATTACCGTTTTTTCTTTTTTTAAATTTGCAATAACGTCTAAAATTTGATTTTCTGTATCTTTGTCTAACGAATTTGTAGCCTCATCTAGTAATAGTATAGTTGGATTTCTATACAATGCCCTAGCAATTCCAATCCTTTGCCTTTGACCACCAGACAGCCTTACTCCATTCTCACCAACTCTTGGATTGGTTGAGTTGCTCAATTTCTGATTTAGTTCAATCAATTTCGCACTACTCAAAGCGTATTCCATTAGTTTTTTATCTATTTTTTCTGGTTCGATACCAAAGGCAATGTTTTCTTCAATCGAAGCATCCATTATAAAAATTGACTGTGATACATATCCTATTTTTTTTTGCCACTGATGAATATTTAATTGAATATTCGTATTGTTAGCTAAGATTTTTCCTGATGTTGGTTTTAATAAACCAAGTAAATTATCTACAAAAGTAGTTTTTCCAGATCCACTGCGCCCAACTATTCCAAGTACTTCACCATGATCAATTTTTAAATTTATATTATTTAATACATTTTTCTCAAAATTTGGATATCTGAAAAAAAATTCATCAAAAGTTATATCTATTTTTTTTTTATTAAATTCACTTATCTGAGGTTTGTCTTTTTTATCGATAAAATTAGCTTTTTTAAGAATTTCCAATTCATCAAAAATTAAATCAAACGCAGGTTTGTGGTATTTTCTAAGTTGTAAATTTTGAACTATATTAACCACTGCAGGTAAAACTCTAATAAATGAAATAGAAAATAAAGCTATAGTAGGTATAATTTCACTCGGACTTTGATTTTGATATAAAAGAATTGCTATGAATATCACAAAAGAAAAGACTCCAATTACTTCCAAAAATATTCTGGGTAAGCTTGTGAGAATGATATAATTTAATTCTAACTTATTTAATTTAACATATTGTTGATTTAAATTTTTTCCAAATTCATCCTGCCTATCTAAAATCTGTACTTCTTTGATACCATGCAGAGAAGAAATCAATAGTCTGTTAATACTAGTTTCGTGTTCTATCTTAAGTTCTCCATTCTTACGTAATTTATTTTTAGTATAAAAAAATAAAATTCCAGTCAATGTAAAGGATAATATCGAAGTTACCAGAGTCGAGTATGGTTCTATAAATAATAATAAGAAAAAAATAGAAATCAATAAAACTATTTCTACAATTAATTTATAATACGTTTCTATATAAAATTTTGCATGACTTGCATTACTTTGAATATTAGTAATTAATCGAGCCGAATTAGTTTTAAGATGAAATAAATAATCTATATTCAAATAAGTCTTATACAATCTATCTATTAAACAAACTTGGACGTTTAAATTAAATCGAGTATGAAACCATAAAAATGTTAATAAAAAAAAATTTTTAATAGCGTATATTGCCAGAGTGCAAGCTAGACATATATAGATAAACTCTTTTTGTGAAAGATTTTGAGATAATTGAGCAATATAAGGATAATCCTTTATTCTATCGTAGTCTACTATAGCAGCTACAATAGGTAAAAAGGAAGAAATACCAATGATTTCAAGGTTTGTAGCAATTAACACTCCAAATAATAAATAGAAAGATTGAATTTTTTGTTTCTTATTAAAAAAAGACCATATTTTTCTTAAAGATTTCATTTAAAAAATTATTAATTTTTTTTATTTTTTTTCAAAATTAAAAACATTCTTTTAGCTAAATTCTCACTATCAATTTTTTGACTTTTTAGTAATTGAATTTGACTACCATAATTTTCTGGAAATTTATCTGGTAATCCAATACGATGAATTTTATTAACCTCTCTGATTTCATGATTATTACAGCACTCTAAGATAGAACTTCCAAATCCACCAATTAAATTATTTTCCTCTACAGACACTAAACACTTAATTTCTTTTAAAATCTTGAATAAACTTTTTTTATCTAATGGTTTAATAGTATGAAAATGAACAACCCCAACATCTAAATTATATTTTTTTTTTAAAATCATAGAAGCATCAATTGCTATCTGAGCCATTACTCCGGTAGTTGCAAATGTAGCTATCTTTGATTTTTTAATTATTCTTGCTTTACCTATTTTTAATTTAGTATTTTTATCGGTTATTATCTTATCACCACCTTTTCCCATTCTAATATAAATAGGATTTTTAAATTTCTGCGTTTCTATTACTAATTTTTCCATTTCTATTGCATCACATGGAGACAATACCATCATATTAGGAATGCATCTCATTATAGAAATATCATCTGTAGCTAAATGTGTTGGTCCTAGTGGAGCGTAGACATATCCAGCTCCATTAGCTAACAACCTTACAGGCAGATTATGCATAGCTAAATCAACCACAATTTGTTCATAACATCTTCTGGTTAAAAAAGTGCCTATATTATTGACAAATGGCTTATAACCTTCAAGAGCCAAACCTGCTGCCAAACCTATAATACCCTGCTCGGTTACCCCTTCCATAAAAAATCTTTCTGGATATTTTTGTTTCATTTCTTCTAATATACCAGGACCTAAGTCCGAACCAATGAAAACAATTTTTTTATCTTTTTTGGCTAATTTAAATACTGCTTTTAATGATGCTTGTCTCATTTTATATTTTTAATTTTGTAATATTGAACGTACCATTCAACAAATTTTTTAATACCAAATTTTATTGTTGTTTTAGGCTTAAAACCAATCCAACTTTGAATTTTTTTTGTCGAAGAGTGAGTTTTGGGAACGTCACCCAATTGTATCTTAGTAAATTTAATTTTTGCTTTAGTTTTAAGATTATTTTCTATAGCTTTGATAAAATTTATAATTTTTTGAGGATTATTGTTTCCTATATTTAATATTTGATGTGGAACAAATTTTTTATTTTTTTTTATCTTTAAATTTTTTTTATTTGGAATTTTTTTAATAACTCTCAAAATACCTTCAACAATATCATCAATGTAAGTAAAATCACGGACCATATTTCCATAATTAAAAAGGTTTACAGGAAGTTTTTTTAAAATTTGATTTACAAAAATAAATAAAGCCATATCGGGTCTACCCCAGGGACCATAAACTGTAAAAAACCTCAAGCCAGTTGTGGGTATATTAAATAAGCTGCTATAACTATAAGCCATTAGTTCATTTGTTTTTTTTGAGACACCATAAATACTTAATGGCTTATCTGTAATTTCTTTTTCATTAAAAGGAAATTTATTATTATCTCCATAAATACTAGAACTGCTTGCATAAACAAGATGTTTAATCTTATTTTTCTTGGCTATTTCAAGAATATTTAAAAACCCAGTTATGTTCGAATCTATATAGTTTTGAGGTTGCTTTATAGAAAATCTTACTCCAGCTTGAGCTGCTAAGTTAATTATTATCTCTGGTCTAAATCTTCGTAACTTATTTTCTAAAATTTTTTTATTTTTAATATCTACTTTTATAAATTTAAAATTACTAAATTTTTTTAATTCTTTCAGTCTTTTTTGTTTAAGATTTACATCATAATAGTTATTCATATTATCAATACCTACAACTTCATGTCTAAGTTTTAGTAATTTAATACATAAATTCATCCCAATAAAACCTGATGAACCTGTGACTATTATTTTCATTGTTAATTCTTTTTATTTTATTAAATTATAAGTCTTAATATGACCTACATCAAAAAAACTCTCATTAATTTTAAAAGTAAATATTTTACCTATTAATTTTGGCAAAATATCATGACTAAAATCATAAAAATTCTCATTTTGTTTAAATTCTTTAAAAAATTTTTTGGACAATACATATACTGCGCAGTTTGCTAAATTTGATAAAGGTTTTTTTGGTTTTTCTACAAAACTTTTTACAATTTTATTTTTGTCTATTTCAACTATTCCACAGGTTTTGGGGTTGGGTGAATTAAAAATCATCATTGTCATCAAACAATGCTTAGGTCTTGAATTGTGTGCATTTATCAAGTTTAATATATTAAATTTTGAATAATTATCAGCATGTATCATAAGCATATTATCATCTTTAAATAATTTTATATTCTGAAAAAGAGATCCAGCAGTCCCTAAAAGTTTTTTTTCATTTAAAATTTTTATTTTATTAAAACTTTTATGCTTTCTTATATGAGAGTGAACCATCTCAGATTTATAATGAGTATTAATAAAAATTTTTGATATATTAATTTTATCTAACTCATTAAGCCAATAGTCTAGTAAGGGTTTATTTTTTACTTTGATGAGGCATTTTGGTGTGTTTTCTGTATATGGCCTTAATCTTAGACCTTTACCTGCCGCAAGTAAGAAAGCATTCATCAATTATTTCTCCAACTCTCTAATTAAATCTTTTTTCTTAATGACTTTGTTTCCTACAGTTCCAACTTGAATTGCCGCTGCTAGTGATCCTAAAAAACTGCTTTCCCAAATTGAAGCTCCTGTTGCAAGCGACATAGATGTGACAGTAAGCAAAGAGTCTCCCGCACCTGCAGTATCTTTAGCTGATAAGTTCATTGCATCAATTTTATCTTCTTTTAAAGAATCTTTTTTATACTTCTTTTCAGGGCGAATAAAAATACCTTCACCTCCAAGTTTAATAATTAAGTTTTTAGCATTTGATTTTTTTTGCAAGTTATTAGCTAGTATATGAAGTGCCTGCGAATGATTGTGTGTACAAATTCTTGCTTCTCTCTCTGTAGGTGTCATTAAATCAACATTTTTAAATTTTGATATATCTCCAATTTGTGATGATGATTGACAATCTGCGGCTATAAAAATATTATTTTTTTTACATAATTTAGTAATTTTTTCAACAAGACTATCTGTTAAACAGCCATAATTAAAATCAGAAAATATTAATAAGTTACTTTTTTCTAATATTTTCTTTATTTTTGTAAATATTTTCTTTTCAATGGTTGAAGATACAGGGTCTTGATGTAGTGTACTTATTCGCAATAAACTTTTACCACTACTTCTAAATCTTTGTTTCAAGGTAGTAGGTCTTCTTTCATCTTCAAAAAAAAAACTTTCGACCCCCATCATTTTTAAGCTCTGATTGGCATATACAGCTAACTCATCTTTTCCAACTACAGAAATAAGTTTTACGTTGGCCCCACAACCAGCTGCGTGTGCAGCAACTATTCCTGCACCTCCCACAAATTTTTTAGAGTCTATCGGCGTGACAACAAGGGTTGGTTCTTCTTGAGACATTCCCAATGCATTGCAGGAAATATATTCATCAATAATTAAATCTCCAATTACACACACCTTGATTTTATTTAAACTACTGACTGTGTTCAAAAGTTTTTTCTTAAAAATTTTGTGTCTCTTTAAATATGATTCTGAAAGCTGAATTTGTTGATAATCTGAAGATTTAAATTCTTTATTAATTAGGTCTATTGAAGAAAAGGTTGCCTCTCCTGAGGAAAAAAGAAGACTACCGCCTAGTGTTTTTATTATCGCTGCCTCTTCGTTAAAAGAAGTTTCATGTTCTTTACCTTTTACTATTATATCTGGCTTATATTTAAGAATTTCATTTTTAAGACTATCTTTTACAATTATAGCTTTTGACACCCATCCATTCGTTTTAATACCTTCAAGGCGCAAGTCCTCATTAACGTGAGCTGAATTATTAGCTAGTTTATCTGATAAAACACCCACAAATAGTTCTGTTCCATATTCTCTTGCGAATCTCAACAATCTTAAATGTCCTGGATGAAGAACATTAAATATTCCAGAAACAAATACTTTAATTTTTTTCTTCATATTTGATATTTTTAAATTTTACTTATGTCTTTTGGACAGAATTGTAAATTTTTTTTTATATCCCAAATTTCTTCTATTTGTTCTAAATCTTTATTGTTACTTACCTTAAAATCTTCCAAGGCACCATAAAATGTTTTTTTTAAATTAATAATTTTTTGAAGATATTCAATTCTTTTCTGTTTTTTACTAGGAAGTTGAAAAATACTATATGCAGCTATTCCATCTATCTTTTTTAAATCATTTATTGCCTGAGCTAATACCATTGAACTACTTTTCATTGCATATTCTGTTGCACTCAAAAGATATTGAAAATTTTTTTTATTACAAAAATCTCTAATAAATAAATTCTGCACGTTTTGGGGCACTCTTTCTCCCATGAATTCTCTACTGAAAATGTAACCTCTAAATATTTTTTTTTTCATTTTGGAAATTTGAAGGAAATTGCTTTTTTAGTTATTGGCTTCATGGTTATTGGTTGAAAAAATTCACCAATCTTTTTATCTCCATAAGGTGAAAATAAACTTTTAAACCTACAATTAAAAGACCATCTTGTTTCCTTTTCACAGTTTACCCTGTTTCCATGTGGCATAGCTTGATCAAAAATCAAAACTTGTCCATAGTTGATCTCCATCCACTTAACTTTTTTTTTAATGTTATTGTATAGTTTTTCACTATTATCTAGTTTCTTTTTCGAAAAATTTTCTACAATTTTTTTTGTCTCTTTTGGAGGCAGTAAATACATTGCTTTTGTCTTGTAGCAGTCTACAAGTGGTAACCAGACAACAGCTTCGTAAGGTGAGTCTCCAGACCAAGTGTCTGCATGTGTGGCTAGAAGAGAGCTGTCATCACGGGGAAATTGTATACTCAAATTAATCTTAATTTGCATAACTAGTTCATTGCCAACTACATGATCTAAATATGGTCTAGATATTTTATAATAATGAGATCGAAAAAGATTGTCAGAATTAATATCATTTATAATTGATAATCTAAAATTATTTAAGTCTTTAACTTCTACAAATTTATGAATATTATTTAATAAAGACTTGTCATCAATATTTTTTTTCAAATTAATTTTTTTTCTTATAATCTTTATAATTTTTTTTTTAATATACTCTAAAGAACTGATATTATTTATATCCTTAATTACATATCCATCTTTATTAAAGTCGTTAGCAATATCTTGTTCTTCTTTAAATAAAAAATTCACCATATCTAATTTCTTAAAAATATTTGTTTTTGATAAACAAAGCAGTTGTAAAATTAATTATACTGATCAATTGATTCATACATTTTTTCTATATCTTGATTAGTTAATTTAGATTTGTGATGCCATTCTGGTTTACCTTCCGCATAAGTAATTCCTTTTCCTTTGATCGTATGACATATAATCGCTGAAGGTTTTTTTGAATTAAATGGTAATTTTTTAAAAATTTTTTTTAACTTTTCAACGTTGTGTCCATCTACTTCTTTGCAGGCAAAACCAAAACTAGTTAATTTTTCTTTAAGAGGCTCCAAGTCTAGGACATCTTTAGTATATCCATAAGATTGGATTTTATTATAGTCAATAATTAAAGTTAAGTTAGATAATTTGTGCTTAGACGCTGTCATTGCAGCTTCCCAATTAGAACCTTCGTTCATTTCACCGTCACCCGTAACCACAACAACTTTGTGTTTAGATTTTTTTATTTTTGCTGCTACGGCCATACCAACTGCAATTGGTAGTCCATGCCCAAGAGACCCTGTTGACGCCTCTACTCCATTTATTTTATTAAATTCTGGATGACCACCTAATATTGAATCGAATTTACAAAATTTACTTAATTCTCGTTTTTTAATAAATCCTTTATCTATTAGAATAGAGTATAATGCCAAGCAACCATGACCTTTACTTAAAATAAACCTATCTCTTTTTTCCCATTTTGGCTTATTGCTGTTATATTTAAGTAAATTATCATAGAGAACTCTCAAGATTTCAATAAGAGACATTGAAGGTCCGATATGTCCTCTGTTTCCTCCTGCAAGGCCCATAATAACTAATTTTCTCAATTCTTTTGATCTAATATCCATAATGTGACACTTGGTTTAAGATTTTTTTAGCTTTTTTAAGTTGCTGTGTTTCTAAAATTTTATTTTTATAATTTTTTTTAAAAAAACAATTTAAAATAATTAAACTCCACCTTAAACCATAAAGGGGCAATAAAACATATAGTTTATTTTTAAAATTTTTATACTTTTTGCTGAAAAAATTAGTTACTTTATTTAAAAACCTATCTTTTAATTTTTTACTCATGTTATTCCCAGGATGCCAGAAAAAATCACAAATTAATTTGATAGGATCATCCCAGCCAAAATATTCAAAATCTAGAAAATATAATTTATTTTTTTCAGATAGGGTATTATGTAGTCCAAAATCTGATGGGCTTAAAATTCTATTTGAATTTGAAATATTATTTTTAAATTTTTTGCCCAACTTGCTTTTAGCTATTTTTGAAAATTTTGTGAATAAATCTTGAAATTCTAAAAGTAAAAAATTATTTAATACTTTATTATTGATTTTTAATAAATTATTAAATTTTTTTTCTATTTGCTCGCAAATTTCATTTGGATTAAAACAGGCCTCTTTAGCATTCGGAAATAAATTTATTTTCGTTTTTCTTGATAGTAAAAATAATTTTTTAAGGAAATCATAGCACTGGTCAATTAATTGTTTTGTTGCTTTCAAATTTTTTTTACCTGACTGAAACTCGTAAAAAGAACAATTAAATTCAAAAAAAGACTTATAAATTCCTGGCACGGGAAAATTATTTTTCTTTAGATATTTTAAACTATCATTTTCTACTCTCATTCTTCGACTAACAAAGTTATCTTCAAAAGGATATATTTTTAAAATCAAATTTTTGTTTTTTTTAAATTTTAACTTATATACTTTACTATTAATACCGTTATGAATCTGATTTAAATCTAAGATATCTTTTTTTTTTAAAAGAATAGATGATAATTTTTTCAAATGTTGTGTTGACCAATATCCATTGATTATTTCATCAATTTTAAACCAATTATCAATCTTAATAATATCTTTTTTATCATCTTTGGTGTTTGAAAATAAAATTTTATTTGTTTTAGTTGGAAAATTTTTATCACAAAGAACCTCTGATAAATCATCAATAAAAAAATTTAACTTTAATTTTTTTATGTGAGTAATTTTTTTTCTTCTAGTAGAAAAAAAAAATATATTTTTTTTTTTAATACCAGTTATATTAGAATCTACAATTTTTTTAGAATTGAGAAAGTCTAAAGCTGATTTTCTTAAAGAAATTTTTTTTTCGTCATAATGTCCAAAATGTGTTTTATGACTAATTATGAATATTTTGTAATTTTTTAAATTACTGTGTATAATAAATTTTTTTAAACCATTAAAAATTTTAGCATTTGCTATAAATTCTCCATAAACTTTACCTTGTAGTCTTTGCCAAATTTTTAAACCATTTTTTTTTTTAAAGATTTCTTTTTTTATGGACTCTTTTTTTACAGGATAACTATCTAAATTAAGTTTAAGTTTTTTTGCAACTTTGGAAAATAGACCATCATAATTAACAATAGTGTTATCAAAATCAATTCCTATTCTTAAAGTCACTTAAGTTTGATTTTTTCCATTCTTTTTATATTAAAATATACATCGTTACTTAAGGAATCAGGCAAAAGCTTTTTTTCAAAAGCAGACTTTAAGTCCCTTATTGCATCTTCCACTCCAAACATTGGTGAAAAATCTAATTGCTTTTTAATTTTGTTAGAAGAAATGTGGTATGATCTATTATCATCTGTAGGTGTTGTTTTTAACATAACATCCTCACCGACTATATTTTTTACCTTAGTTGCTATATTTTCAATAGACAAATTATCATATCCAACATTGAAAACTTCCCCTGATATATCATCTTTTTTTGCCTCTAGCATTAGAATATATGAACGAACCATGTCATCAATATGAATATTTGGTCTTAGTTGCTTTCCACCAAAAATACTAATTTCTCTTTTATTAAATGCAAGATTAGTTAAAATGTTTACAACCACATCAAGTCTTTGTCTTCTTGAATATCCACATACAGTAGCTGGCCTGATAGTAACCGTAGTAAAATCTTCGCTATTGAATGGTTTTAATATCTTTTCACATTCAACTTTAAATTTTGAATAGTCAGTTAATGGTTCTAAAGAAACTTCTTCCGTAACATTTTTTTCAGATTTCAGTCCATAAACCGAAGATGACGAAGCATATATAAACCTCTGTACTTTTGATTTTTTAGCAATTTGAACCATTGGTTCAAAAGCGTCTAAATTAATTGACTGGCCTAATTGTGGATTAAGTTCAAAACTTGGGTCATTTGAAATACAAGCTAAATGAATTACCGCATCGTGACCTGGTAATACTTCATTAAGTATATTTGTATTTCTAATATCATCTACTACAACTTTAAGATTGTTATGTTCATCTAAAACTTCTTTTCCATAGATAAATAAGTCTAGGGCTGTTACAGAATAATTTTTTTCTAAAAGAGCTGGTACAAGTTTGGCTCCAACATATCCACCAGCACCCGTTATTAAAATTTTTTTCATATTTTAAAAAGGACCTTTAAACGATTTATCAGGAACATCATCATATAAATTGTTTTTTTTAATATATTTTTTTTTACTATCTATCATTTTTAATACCTTATTAACTATAGTAATATAATTGCAATAAAAATCTTTTGCCAAGGCTCTCGTGCTTGGGCACGGAACTTCGACATTTCCAATTCTAGCGATTTTTTTAATATCTTTAGTTTTCAAATTATCTGTTATTATTGATATAATTTCAGCGCTTACTCCAAATGACTTCCAGCTATTATCTACTGCTAAAATTCTCTTAGTTTTTTTCACTGATTTTAAAATTATATTTTTATCTAAAGGACGAATAGTCCTTAAATCAATAACTTCAGCAGAGATATTAAATTTTTCTTTTAATATTTTAGAAGCCTTTAAACATTCAAAGATGCCGTACGAGTATGAGATCAAACTTATATCCTTGCCCTGACATGCAACTCTACCTGTTCCAATTTTAATTTTATAATAAGATTTTGGTACTTGCTGCTTTATACTATGAAGCCATCTATGTTCGATAAAAATTACCGGATTATTATCTTCGATACTAGATATTAATAAGCCTTTTGAATCCTTCGGTGAAAAAGGCATTACAACTTTCAAGCCTGGAATATGGGCGAAAAGACTTTCAAGATTTTGTGAGTGTTGAGGTCCCTGCCCCCATCCTTTTCCAACTATCATTCTGATTACTAATGGTACATTTTGCTTTCCAGCCGTCATGTAATTCCACTTTGCGGCCTGGTTAATAATTTGCTCCATTGACAAAAGAGCAAATTCGATTCTTTGGTGCGTAATAATTGGTCTAAATCCATTTAAAGCAGCTCCCACCGCAACACCCGTCATTCCATTCTCAGCTAAAGGCATGTCAAAAACTCTATGATTTCCAAATTTTTTTTGAAGTCCCGTTGTTGTTCCAAATATTCCTTTCGGATCAGGAACACCAAGTCCAAATATAAAAACATTTTTATATTTTTTCATACATTGTTCTGTGGCTTCGTTTATAGCCTTTGCACAATCTATATTTCTATCCATAAAGGTGTAATTTTAAATTCTTAGAAGATGGAAATCTTGCATTTTTTGCCTGATTAAAAGATTTTTCTATTTCTATATTTATTTTGTTAATAATTTTTTCTTTATCAAAAAAAAATTTTTTATCTTTTTTTGATAAGTAGTTTTCAACTAATTTAATTGGATCTTTTTTAAGCCACTTGTCAATTTCATTTTTATTTCTATATTTTAAATTATCATCATTATTTGGACCACAATGTTCAATAAATCTGTAAGTTTGCAATTCTAAAAAAAAAGGTTTTTTATTTTTTTTAATATACTTTATTCCATCTTTTGTTTTTTTAATCACCTCCATGACATAACTTCCATCTCCATGATTTCCCTGTAAGCCATGAGATTTTGCTAAATTTAATGCACTTCTTTTTTCAAACTGTCGAACATTCATTGGGGAATAGACTGAATAAAAATTATTTTCACAAACAAATAAAATATTTAAATTTTTTAAAGAAGCAAAATCTAAACTTTCATGAAAAACACCCTCTTCCGTTGATCCATCACCTAAAAAAATGCAGGTAATATTAGAGTTTTTTTTCATTTTATTAGCTAAAGCCACTCCTACTCCAATAGGAATTGTGCTACCAACAATTGGCACCGCAGGATAAAACCCAGCTACAAGATCTGCTAAATGCATTGAACCACCTTTTCCCATGACACACCCATTTTCTTTTCCATAAATTTCTGAAAGCATTTTTTTAAGATCCCCACCTTTGGCTAAATAATGTGCATGAGCACGGTGAGCACTTAACACAATATCATTAGTTTTTAATTGAGAACAAACACCTGTTGCTACTGCTTCTTGACCAATAGATAGGTGTACTGGACATCTCATTTCTTGTTCTTCATATAAAGAGGCAATTTTTTGCTCAATCATTCGAATTCTTATCATTTTTGAGTAAATTTTATTTAAATTATTATTCATATTATTTAAAAAAGTTATTAACTGTTTGTGAAATTTTAAAGATATCAGATTCTTTTAAATACTGATGTATAGGTAAAGTAAGAATTCTTTTGGATTGTTGCTCTGTTTTTATGAAATCTCCTTCTTTGTGACCAATTTTTTTTGCTGATGGTTGTAGATGAATGGGTATTGGGTAATGAATTGCAGTTTCTATTCCTTTTTTGATCAAATATTTTTTTAACTGATCTCTATTTGAGGTTTGAACTACGAATGTATGATATGAATTAAATTCATCTTTTCTTTCACTTGGAATAAAAATTTTTTTAGTTAAATATTTTTTATATAAGGAGACATTTTTTCTTCTTTTTTTAATTAACCCATTTACTTTTTTCAGCCTATAGTCCAAAACTACAGCTTGAATAGTGTCTAATCTAGAAACAAAACCAAACTCATCAATTACGTTTCTATCTTTAGTTCCATGGTTTCTTAAGATTCTTGCTCTTTCGTAGATTGATTTGTTGTTAGTCACCATAAAACCACCATCTCCTACGGAATTTAGGTTTTTTAAAGGATGTGTTGAAAAACAACCAACATCTCCAAAAGTTCCAGCATGACGATTAGATAATTTAGATCCAAATGCTTGGGCTGAGTCTTCTATGACTTTCAAATTATATTTTTTTGCAATTTTTAGAATCTCTTTCATTCTGCAAATTCTACCCGTTAAATGTACTGGCATTATAGCTTTTGTTTTTTTTGTAATATTTTTCTCTATTTGACTAGGATCAATATTTTGATCATCTAGAATATCGACAAATTTAGGCTTAAGTCCCAAATGAGTAATTACTGCTGTAGAGGCAATGAAGGAATTGGGTGGAGTTATAACTTCATCATTTTTTTTTAATCCCAGGCAATGTAAAGCAAGAGTTAGGGCGTCTGTACCACTATTTAGAGAAACTACATATTTAACATTTAAAAATTTAGCTATATTTTTTTCTAATTTATCAACTTGATAACCACCAACATACTTTCCTTCACTTAAGGTTTTATCTAATAATTTTAGTAGATCTTTTCTTTCTTCTTTCCATTGCTTAGCTAGGTCTACGTAGCTAATAAAACTATCCTTCATAAAATTTTCTTACAGTATAAATAATATAATCTAATTGTTTTTTGCTTAGATGTTGATCACATGGGAAAGATATTATTTTTTTTAAATGTGCATCTGTTGTGGGAAAACTATTCTTCTTAAACTTAAGTTTTGAAAAAGGTTTCTGCATATAAGCCGGTATAGGATAATGAATTTTAGCTTCAATACCTTTTTTAATGCAGTATTTTAATAAGGCGTCTCTTTGAGATGCAAAAAGTATATACAGATGGTACACAATTCTTATATTTTTTTTTCTTTCTGGAATAGTAATTCCCTTAATTTTTCTTAAGCCAGCGTCTAAATAAGAAGCATTTTTTATTCTTTGATCTGAAATTTTTTTTGCTTTTGGCAATATCCAGTTACCAACAACAGCCTGAAACGTATCAAGTCTAGAATTGTACCCAAAGATATCCATGTGATCCCTATCTTTAAGGCCGTGATTTCTTAGTAGGCACAACTTATTAAATGTCTTTTTATCATTTGTAGTAATGATCCCTCCATCAGACCAAACATTTATATTTTTTAGCGGGTGTAATGAAAATGCACCTGAAAAACCCCAAGTACCGGCATTTTTTTTATTGTATGACCCAAGGATAGATTGACATGCGTCTTCAATAACTTTGATTTTATATTTCTTTGCAATTTGAGTAATTTTTTTCATATTTGGCATATAACCAGTAAAATGAACGGGAACAATTGCTTTTGTTTTTTTTGTAATTTTTTCCTCAATTTTATTTGCATCTATGCAAAAGGTATCGTCACAATCTACAAATACTATTTTGGCACCAAGTTCATTAATTGCTCCGACCGTGGCAACAAAAGTATTGGCTGCTGTAATAACTTCATCACCTGGTTTAATGTTTGCTGCTTTTAATGATAATTTTAAAGCATCTGTTCCAGAGTTTACTCCAACTGCATACTTAGTTCCTATTAGTTTTGCAAATTTTGATTCGAAAATCTTCAATTCTTTGCCAAGAGTAAAGTCTCCTGTAGCAACAAATAATTTAAGTTTTTTCCATAAACTTGGGCAGTTTGAAAATTGCTGTTTTAGATAAGAATATCTTACTTTCATTTTAGTTTAATTTTTTTATGATTTATTAGATCAATGCATGTTAATAAAAAATATTGATGTGCATTTTCTACAATATTATATACTTTACTATCAACCCATATATTAATATCACCCATTTTCTTTAATGGATTATTTACTTCAAATCCGGAAAGCGTAATTATTTTTGAAAAACCTTTTTTTTTAGCAATACTGACTCCATTCAAAATATTTTTTGACTGTCCGCTTGAAGAAATAAGTATTAAAACATCACCTTTTTCACCATAAAAATAAATAGATTTTTCTACCCATTTCTCATATCCATAATCATTTGCAAAACAAGTAATTAAGCTATGTTCATTTAAATTTAGACACTTAATGTTGGTGTTTTTAATTAAATCAATAGTGAAGTGACTTGCTATTGCAGCACTCCCCCCATTTCCAAATATCATGACTTTATTTTTTTTAGCTATTTTTTTTAGTATGCCAGATATTTCTAAAATACTCTGTGTTTTTTTTTGATCTTCAATTATATCTGTAAAAGATTTTAAATATTTATTTAAAAAAAATTTATTCATTTAATAATAAAACCAAAGCAATTCCCTTTGCCCCTTTTTAAGCGAAGATGCAAAATGTAAACCTTTTGTATCCATTATTACCAAATCTCCTTTTTTTTGATTTCCATAAAAAATTTTGTCTTTATAGTTATTTTTGAAATCTTCTGAAATTTCGTGAGGTCTTTGTATATCACTTTTTAGATTATGATTCACCCTAGCTAAACTTAAATAATTTTTATTTAATAAATGATCTGTGGATGATCCTTCAAGGTAAGCAAATGGTCCATTTTCTTGGCTAATATCTTCAAGAGCAACATAAGCTTTTAGGCTGTGATAATATGTATCAAAATGCAATCCACCAGCAATATTATTTTTGTCAGAAACAGAGCCTGGGACTTTATCGTTTTTAAAAGACCCGTCGTGAGACAAGCTAAAAATCAAATGTGCTTTTTTTGCTAATTTACATTGCTGGATCAAAGACAATGATAAAAGAAAAAAATTTTGACTAATTTTTTGAAGATAATTTCCTGTTTGATTAATTTTTTTTAATTTAATTGAACCAGACATTCTTTCTATTGAAATATTATTTTCTTCTATTTCAAGATTTCCAATATAATCGTCACTATTATATTTTGATAAATAATTACTCGGTATAGAATTTAATTGATAATGACAATTTTTTTTTATTTGCTCAGCTTCATGATTAGAAAAATAACCCTCAAATACATAATAACCTTTTGTTTTAAGACCATTTAAAGCTTTTCCTAAATTATTTTTTTTTCCAATAAAAAAAATTATAAAGGTTAGTCTTAATTTCCAAAGCCATTCACTAACAAAAAAGTTAGCAAATACTAATTTACTTTTAAATAAAATTTTTAGTTCGCTATACATATCTTTAAAAAATTTATCAGTTTGGCTTTAGCCAACCACAGCGGTTACAACCTTCAACCAATCCTTCATTTCTTATTATGTCTCTAAATTCTTTAAATCTTTGACCATTAAAAACACTATTATACCCTTCTCTAATATTTCCCATTGGAATTGCCATGCAAGGAAAAACATTACCATCAGTATTAATATGCACACTTTGCCAAGGTGCTTTACAGGGTTTAAAAGATTTTTTATCTAGATCTTTTTTGTTCATTGAATCTATATTAAATTCTTCAACAGGATCCATAATTGAGCTAGCTGAAGGATGTAAAAAACCCCATCTTTTATTTTTGATATTGTATTCTTTAACTTTTTTAAGCTCAGACACAATTGAGTCAAAATCTTTATAAACATGTGCATCATGCTTAGAAAAAATATCTTCTTTTTTAAACATTATATCTGCATGTTGGATTGGATGACCTTTGAGAAATTGAAATGCATGAGTATCACAATTTAAATCTTCAAGACAATAAAGATGGATATCAAATAAATCTTTTGCATTTTCATCCAAGATAGTTGTTTTGCTGTCAAGAGTGCAGACGTTACCTATTTCTTTTTTTTTCTTTTGAAAATAAGCCATCATTTTTTCTGCATGTCCCCATTTTTGATCCCAATTTTTTTCTTTCACATTGGCAATTTTTCTAATTGAATTATTTCTATTATCTATTGAGACTGACAACACCTTAAAGTTTTCAAATTGAAGCATAAAATCAATTAATTCTTCAGTTAAAAGTATTCCATTAGTAATAATATTAACTTCAAATTTCTCACACGCTCTCTGAAAAATTTCCTTAAATCCTTTAAAAACTATTGGCTCACCTCCAGTAAGAGTAATTCTTGAACCAGCCGGCAAGGTATCAACAACAGTTAACCATTCATCTTTATTCATGGCATCATGTTTTTTTTTTCTTTCCTGAAAACAAAAATTACAAGCAAGGTTGCATAAATTTGTTAGGATAAAACAATATCTTTTAGGAAAATCATCTTTTTCAAATGCTTTATCTGCATATTTTACCAAATCCTCATGGTATTTTTGTCTATCAATTTGACTGTTATCTGGTTTTTTCATAGATAAATTTTTTCCATATTTTCTCAACTAATAACATATCTTTTAAAATATCGCTTCCTTCGTTATACGTTATCTTATTTGATTCCAAGTCTTTTATAAAGCTTTTAGCCTGAAGATCAAAACACCAAGTTTTGTTACTTTTATGTATTATATTTTTTTTACCAGCATTAACCCTATGAAATAAAAAATTTGTTGATTTTCCAGCAATGTGTTGAGGTGGAAAGTTAATTTTAAGATAGCCCTTCTCATAAAAAATTTGCAAATAGTCATCCCAGCCTTCTTTTGTAAAAAAACCTGTGGTTAAAAGAACGGGTATTGACTTCTTATAGTTTAGCAAAACAGATGAGATATAATCATCATTTAAATTAGCTGATTTAACTGTTAATTGATCGCCGAGAAAGAATCTTATCATATTAATATTATGAGAATATAAGTTTAAATATTTTTCATAATCTTTAAAATACTTTTTCTCCATCCAGGATGGTGCAGGAGGCCAAGATGGTTCAGACTTAATATTTTTTTCGTTTGTATCAATATAATTTGGTTTTTTTGGATATCCACTGCCAGATAAACGATGAGACTTTATCATTATAATTTTACCCAAACCTTTTGTAATTTTTTGATTATCAAATAAATTTTTTGCTTTCCAAACAACTGGGTCAAAAATTTTATTATAACCAATTTTATATAAAACTTTTTTATTATTTGAAAGCTTTACTAATTTTTTAGCTTGCGCATAACTTGAAGCCATTGGCTTTTCGGTAAATACATTAAAATTTTTTTTTATAAAATCATATGCTATTGGAGCTGTCATAGTTCTTTTTGTTACAATAATAACTCCATCAAGTTCTTTTTCTTTTTCAATAAGTTCGTAGTGGGTTTTGTAAGCTTTTTTAAATTTATATTTTTTTTTCACTAAATTTCTAAGCTTATCTCTGTCTTCAGCTAAAGCCACAAAATCACAATTTTTTATTTTTTTAAAAGAATCTAAATGACCAATCTGCCCATTAAATCCTGCTCCAATAAAACCTAACTTAATTTTTCTCATCACATCCTTTTTTAAATTAATATCACTTAACAATCTTAAGAAGTTTTAATTGTAATAATGTTTTTATTGATTTATCAATTAAAAAAATATTTTTGTTAAGTATATTTGATAATTCAATAACATCGTTTTTTCCATCTGCATAAGATAATAGATCGGACATAATCTTATAATCTTGGTTTATTGCCGATCCACCCAAAGTGCTTTTTAAATTTCTCTTACTAAATTGTGGTTCACATTTGTTAGATGCTATATACTTTCTATTTAATTCTAATATTTCAATTGCAGTTTTGATTACTTCATATCCACCCAATAGACCTTTCGAACTAATAAAAGATAAATTGTCTTTTGATGTATGATATTCTTTATATTCACCATATTTGCTCCTCATCATCGAGCAAAAAGGAAGGTCTACTCCAGGGCTTGAATATTGACGCTCATCACTTCCACGATAATTCAAAAAACTAAATTTTTTATATTTTATTTTCAAAGTTTCAAAAGCCTTCACAGCCGATCTATCAGAAAGAGTATTTTTAAATTTTGATTCCAAATATGAATATGAGTTATTATCACCAACACAAGTAACGTTAAATGCTGCTTCTACTTCTTTTTTTAATTTTTTCAAATTTTTACTAATATAGGCTATTAATCCTATAGTTTCAGGAATGAAAATAATTCTGTAAGTGTAATATTTATTTCTCAAATTATTAATCCATTCTGCCAATGCAGTTGTTACAACAGGTCCTGAAATCTCATTATTTGCTAAAGACGGGTGGCATATATAGGTTGAAATAAAAATTTCTTTTTTTGACTTTCCTTTGATAATTAATTCACCATAATTCATGCAACCTTTAAATAATTTACTATCAATCAAAACTCTCAGAGGTTTTTTCTCTTTTTTTAATTTCAATTTTTGCTTATGACTAATACAAAAACCCCATCGTCTCTCATAATAAGAAGTGATATAAGGTATTGCTGATGGAAATTTTGGAAGAGAATATAAATTCTTCTCCAATTTTGCAAAATTTATAAGCTTGTTTATTGGAGTTGAATATCCCAAAACATGTAAATTATTTTCTTTAAAATCTATTAATTTTTTTCCCTTAGAATTCATTATATAGGCATTTTTTATCAACCATTCCTCAGGTATTTTCCAATCAAATACTTTGGTTCCAGATTTAATTTTAAAAATTTTAAGTTTAGGTAATATATTTTTAATATAAAATAATGAATATCGAGTTCCTTCCCCAGTTATACTTCTGCAAACTGGAAAAAGATCATTTGCCCATTTCCATAACTTTTTTTCAATTATTATTTTTTTTTTCATTAAAATCTAAGAAAATATTATAACTTTTTTGTTAGTTTACTAGCTAGTGTGCTTATTTTTTTATCTTCTTTGTAAATTTCTTTTAGAATTTTAGATGCTTCTTTTGGAGAATGATCAAAAGCCAAACGAAGTATATCCATCCAATTTTTATTATTCTTACCTCTAGTTTTTTCTATCTGATTTATTACTTGATGATATTTATTTATTTTTTTCATAATTTAATTTAATCTTTTAAAGCCTGTATAGCAAACAGGGCCGTTGAGATAACTATCAATTATTTCTTCACCTTTTTCACATTTTGATATTATGGCAAATATTCCATCTAAATGTTCTGCATAATTATCTAATAATTTTTGATCATGAGAAATTGATGCATATAAAGCATTAGAAGCTAAATAATTTTTATTTAACATTTGCTGTGTAATTAAAGTTTTATATTTTAAGAAATTATCAGAAACAATTGTAAAACTAGCTAAAGCAGGTAAGCCTGAAATTTTAATTTTAAGATTGTAATTTGAAGCTAGTTTTTTCCATATGTTTATAACTTTCTTGCCGTAATGAGTGATGTATTCCCAAGACTTTTCCTTTTGCATTATTTCTAAACATTTAAGTGCTGCCGTAGGTCCAATTCTTTCAGTCCAAAATGTGCTACTTATGAAGCTGTTTTCTGCTTCTTTCATTATTTCTTCTTTTCCCACTACTGCTGTAATTGCATAACCATTACCCAAGGCTTTACCTAGCATCATAATATCTGGATTTACTTTATATTTCAAATGCAAACCGCCAAAATTTTCTCTAAAACCAGATGAGCACTCATCAAATATTAAAACAATATTATTTTTATTAGCAAGTTTTCTAACCTTTTGTAAAAAATTATTTTTTGGTCTTTCATTTCTGCTGACCTCCATAAAAATAACACCAATATCAGAATTATTTTTGATTAGCTTCTCTAATTGATCTATTCGATTATATAAAAAAGTATATGTTGAATTTTTAAGAGATTTTGGGACTCCTTTGGGCTTTAGTCCGGGTAATAAAAAATCTTTAAGATTTTTATCACTTTTTATATTGGCAGATAAATACCAATCATGCCATCCATGATAACCACAAATTGCAACTTTATCTTTGCCAGTTGCAGCTCTTGCTATCCTTAAGGCAATTGAATTGGCCTCCCCTCCTGTTCTGGCAAATCTTACCATTGAAGACCATGGATGCATTTCGATCAATTTTTCTGCTAGATAAACTTCCTCTGGACAATTAAGAGTTGTCATATTACCATTTTTGATAGTTTTTTTTACAGCTTTATCAACTTCTGAATTAGCATAGCCCAAAATATTTGTTCCCACACCCATTAAAGAAAAATCAGTTAATTTTTTATTTTCTAAGGTCCAAACAAAACAACCTTTGGATTTAGAATAATAGCTAGGCCAAATATTTGGCGCAAATAACTCTGATTTTTTTGATAAAAGCATATTGCCTCCTGGTATTGACTTCTTAGCTCTGTACCAAAGTTTTTGACCCTCCGAAATCTCCATACCTTGATTTCTTTTAATATTTTCATTAATCTTAAAAATATTTGGCTTTAGCTTTGTTAAATTTATCACATCAGTCCAAGGGAAGTAAATATTAGGATTAAAATGTTCAAAAATTTTTTTTAAGACTTGATAATCTTCAATTTCGTCGATAGTCCATCTAAACTTTGAATAATCTTTTATACCTTTTTGATTAAAAATTTTAAATTTTCCTGATTGATACATATACGGTGTAACATGCTCTTTTTGCATTGGTGTTTTGCTGTTTAAATAAGATTTCTTTAGTGTATTAAAAGAAAAAACCTCAACATCAAGGCCGTCAGGGTAAGTTGGAGTAAGAGTATTTGATATGTAGTCATAATTATTTTTTTTGAATGTTTTTATCATTTTATCAATCAAATTTGGATCAACCAATGGACAGTCGCCTGTAATTCTTACAATTAAATCTGCTTCATACTTTTTTGCTGCTAAATAATATCTTTCAAGAACATTTTTATGACTTCCTTTAAAAACATCAAAACCTAAAAACTTAATTAAATTTGCTAGTTTTGAGTCCAAAAAAGTATTAGATGTTGCTAAAATAATTTGGTCTATGTATTTAGATTTCTTTATTCTAGATAACAAAACTTCAATTAGTGTTTTGTTTCCAACTTTTTTTAGAACTTTGTTGGGAAATCTTGTTGAGCCTAATCTAGCCTGAACTATACACACTACTTTCATGATAAATTCCAACGAAATGGTTGTAAAATTTTTTGGGATTTAACCTGGATCATATTAATTTTATTTTTTTCAATCTTTTTAATTTTAAGCTTACTGAATTTTATAATTTGTTTTAATTCTTTAACATTATTAACACCAATAATAAATTTACTGATATTTTTTTCATACATGGCATAATTAATGCATAATCTCAAAGAATTTTTATTATTATTATTTATAGAATTCCATTTTGACCAGATTTTGCTCCATTCAGGAAAATTTTTTTTTTGAAATTGGAAACTATTAATTAATAGGCCTTGTAAGAATATTGATCTCCCCAAAACTTCAACTTTTTCTTTTTTTAATTTTGATAACCAGCCTGTATTTTCAATTCTTCTATCAAGCACATTGTATGGAGCTTGAATTACATCTGGTTTATATCTCTTATAAAATTTATTTAACTCTATGGTAGAATATATGGAGTAGCCAATTTTTTTTATTACACCTTTTTTTTTTAAATCTAGTAGCGTTTTGTAAGCTACTCTACAACGGGCAAGACTAAATTGGTCAGTACTATGCATGAGAACATAGTCAATTTTTTTTAAATTTAAATTTTTTAATGACTGGTAGATATTTCTAGTAACCCACGATTCAATATCTTTTTTTTTAGAGAATGGGATTTTTGGTAATTTTGTACATATTTTAAAAAAATTTAAATCAAATTTTCCTAATGTGGTTTCTGCATCTCCATAATTAATTGCTGTATCAATTAATCTAATATTATTGTTTTTGCATACATTTAAAATTTTTGTAATTTCTTTTTTGGTAACTTTTTTTTTTGTTATCCCGTATTTTTGTCCAAAGTTTGCTGTACCTAATGCTAATTTCATTTAATACCTATTTAATTAAATATTTATTTTTTAATTTGGCTGATATATTTATAAATACCTTTATCAATATCAGTAAAATAATAAAATTTTTTTTTACGCAGTATTTTTTTTTGCCGAAATTCAAATTTACTTATCGATGTGAGAACTTTATTTTTACTTATTTTTTTAAAAGAGATGTTAATTTGTTTTTTAAAATATCTTGAAATAGTTTCTGCAATATATTTAATTGAATAAGATTTTCCAGATACAACATTTATTATACCAAAGGCATTATCAAGTAACAAGTTATTCAAAATTTTTGGGAAATCATCCATGTTTAGAAAATCTCTTTTGTCTTCCCCATTTGAGTTTATTGTAATTTTTTTAAATTTAATTGCAGAATCTATAAATTTTCCAATTACACTTTGAAAATTATCACCATATCCATAAATTCCAGGTAATCTTAATATAAGTAATTTTTTTGAGATAATTTTTAACTTAAATATTTGTTCACATGTGAATTTTGCTAAACCATATAAATTCCTGGGGTTTTCTTTGTTGCTTTCTAAAATTGGGTTTTGGGGTACCTGCCCATAAACTTCGATTGAGCTAATAAATACAATTTTGCTAATTCTATTAATGTCTAAAGCATCTGCTACATTGCTCATCATTTCTAAATTTTTAAAAAATATAGATTTAGAATCTTTATTTTCTGTAATAAAAGAAAAAATTATCAATACGTATTTTTTTTTTAGATTGCCTAGTAATGTTTCTACTTCTTTTTTTTTTAAAAGATTGCAATCTTTAGAACTTAAGCTTTTAACAAAATTTTCTTTTTTTAAAAAATCTACAGTTTTCTTACCTATTATACTATTGCCACCCAATATAAGAAAATTTTTCTTCACTCTAATTAAAAATAAATAAACTCATAATCACCCGAATATCCATATTCATTATAAATCCATTCCCATGCTTTTTCAGAAAAAAAAGCATTAGCTGTCAATGCCCAACATTGTAAATTAAAGAGCTCTTTTTCATTTCTATATGATTCGACCATTATATATTTATTTCTAGAAACTCTTTGTATTTCACAAATTGCATTTTTTAATCCAAAAATTTCTAAATTATGTAAGGTTGCTAGAGAAATAGTTAAATCAAATTCTTTATCCTTGTATGGAAAAATATCTTCGGCTTTATGCACAATAAAATTTTTTTTTACATCTGGGTGAGCATCATTTATTGCATACTTTGAAATATCAAATCCATAAACTTTTAATTCAGGCTGAATACTCAGCATTTCCTTGAGCAAATAACCCTTGCCACAGCCAACATCAAGGACTTTTGAGCCAGCAACTAAATCATATTTTTTTATTAATTCTTGAGCAACACTGGCCCATCTTCCTGGCATATACTTGTGTCCACCGTACCCAAATTTTCTTTCTCCATCCCAAAAATCGAAATCAAATTCTCTAGCTTTAATCATACAATTTACTTTGTTATCATTCATTCTAGCTAAACAATCTCTTTTGGTTTGATTGTGCAAATTTCCAACAAGATTTAATTTTTTTCCCATAAAATTATTTATTTTTAATGTACTTAAACCAATCCTTAGTTTCAAAGTTAATTTTTTTTGGTGTCCAAATCGGTGCGTCTTTCCAATAGTCTATTTCTTTCAAGATTTTTTTTATTCCATCATTTATATTTACTTTAGGCATCCATCTTAAAGTTTTCTTAATTTTTTTCATATCTGCGAAAGTACAATCAGGTTCTCCAGGTCTTTTTGGCACATATTTTTTGGTACCACCTAAAATTTGGACTATCTGATTTACAGAGACTGTTTTTCCACTTCCAACATTAAAAATTTGATCTTTAACATTAGATTTCCATGCCTTGTAAATTGCATCAACAACATCCGAAACAAAGGTAAAATCTCTTGTTTGCTTTCCATCCCCAACAATTGTAAAAGGTTTGTTTGCTAATTTTTGTGCTAAAAAAACCCCAAACATAGCGCCATACGTTCCTGAGGTTCTTGATCGAGTGCCATAGACATTAAAAAACCTTAAAGAAATAGCATTAAGTCCATATAATTTTGACCAATGCATTACCAACTCTTCGCCCATTCGTTTAGTCAGAGCGTAAGGGTACTGTGGATCAATTTTTGCATCTTCATCTGTTGGGTATTTTTCTGGTATGCCGTAACAAGATGATGAGGCTGAATAAATAATCTTTTTTATTTTATATTTCCTGCAGTACGCAAGAACATTATAAGTTCCAACCACATTTGCTTCAAAATATTTTTTTGGGTCTTGTATACTTGGTACTATATCTGCCAAAGCTGCGAGGTGAAAAACAACGTCAATATTTTTAAAAATTTTATCCCAACTACCCTTTAATGCTATATCTTTTTTAAAAATTTTAATTTTACCTTTTAGATGAGTAAGATTAGATTTTCTACCAGTACTAAAATTGTCAATCACACTTACTGAATGGCCATTTTTAAGTAATTTTTCAACTAAATGACTTCCTATAAATCCAGCACCTCCTGTAACTAAACATTTCATGATTTTAAATATTTTTTTTCAAGACTATTAACCCATTTTTTTTGAAAACCAAAGGCTTTATCATCCACAAATATATCATATGATGGCTTACCCATAATTAATTCATGATAAAGAATTTTCCAATTTGTTAATTGTTTGGATGTTAAATTAAGTCCTTGCAATCTAGCTTTCTTTTGATTTTGATTATTTCTTCCCATATATCTTGCTGTAAAAACTTTAATATAATGTCCCTGGGTATATAAATTATTAATTAATTTGATGGCTTTTTTATTGGGCTTACTAGAATTATAATCATTTTTTTTTGTTTCACAAATAACATTATCTAAATCAAAACAAAAAATTATTTTTTTCATCTTCTAAGTTATCTATAGTATTATTGGAATAATAATAAGCATAAAATTTTTAATATATAATTTTAAGCTTAAATTAATATATAGACCTTAATTTATTGTAAAATATGAGTCTATTCTTTTGACTCTTTTTACTAAACCAAGTTGGTACATGAAAATTTCTACTAATATGATTAAAAGGACCCTTATGAGTCTCATGAAAAATTACATAATTAGAAAGAGGCAACAACAGGTGTATTTCATTAGATTTTACAAATTTTAAATTATGTTTTCCTGCATTGAGTAGAATTTTTTTATTAATTGTTCCTTTTTTAGTAAAACTAAAAAATATTGCCTTACCATACAAAATAGAAAAAACTTCATCCATTTTTTTATGAAAGTGTGGTTCTAAAATAGATTTTTTTCTATTTACAATAACCATTGACTGCAAATTATCAGAAAACTTATTATGTAAACATAATCGAATATCTTGATTAATTTTTTTTGATATTGATAATATTTTTTTTAATTCTTTTTCGTCAAAAGAATAATCATTTTTTTTTGCAATCAAAGAAAGTGAATTTCCTTTAAAGTCTATATCAAATTTAGGAAAAAGATTGCTGCAAACATTATTTAAATTATATTTCATTTATAAAAATAATTCCTTATATTTGTTAATAAAATAATCTGAAATATAAAAATTATCTGATATTGGATTATTTGAATTAAGACGGTAAAAATTTTTAAAGTGATCTTGATTATTAGAATTAAATATATATTTCTTTTTTAAAAACATATCCAATTCTTTAATGGCATTCTCAATCTCATCAGCAGAGTTTTCTTCAGCTATAAGATGATTTTCTTCATATTCTTTATTGGTAAAAAGTAAGCCCAGTGGCTTACCAGACACTCCTATATTATTTTTATCAATTAGTTTTTTATAAGGAATATACTCATTATTTTTTTTATCAAATATTTTTTTAAATATCAAATTTACAGGTGAGTGAAAACAAAACATATTAAGTGGATGAATCCAATTTATATAAACAATAGGTTTTTGATAATTGAGAGCAAGTGTGTCTGGTCCAGAGCCAGTTCCGATGTAAATATAGCAATTTTTCATTAGCCACAAATCATTAATTTCATTTCTGTCTTCTGAAAAAGAATAATCAAAAATACCTTCACTTTTAATCTTTTCACTAGCGACAGATCCAAATCTGACAATATTAAATTGTTTTTTTAACGATGTAAAAGATTTTTCATAATTAATTAAACTCTCATTACGGTAAGAATGGTAATTAAGATCTTTTCCGTGTATTTTTTCTTTATAGGCATTATCTCTACAAGAAAATAATAAAAAATTATTATTTTTTAATTTAGTAAAATTTGTGTCTTTATTTTTAATATTTCTAATAACAGGGTCAAAAATTATCTTATCATTTTTTATAAATAAATTAAATATGTCCTGAGACCATTTAAAACGTAAATAAATCTTATATTTATCATCTAATATTCTAAAGAAGAAATACAAAACATAGTTATAAAAAAAATTTAATTTTTTTTTTTTAATATCGAAGTAAGCGTGTTCAAATAATTTATATTGAAGATAACTTTTCTTATTCTTATTAAAAAAGCTAGGATCAAAAATAATAATTGCATCTTTATTAAAAGATAATTTGTAATACATAAAATTTAAAAAACTACCTAAGAACCTATTATCAACAACCAAGAAACGTTTATTTTTTATTAAAGAAAAAATAAATTTTCCAAAAAAAAAGTTAAATAAATATTTGATTATTTTCATAATTTATTAAAAAAATATCTAAACGATATCATTTACAAATATAAAACTTACTTTTGGGAAAGATAGAAAAAAAGAGACTTTTTGGATTAATTTGCAGAATATTATTTTTAATTTTTTCATCCAATTCTGGAGGCGTTGCAACAACTACAATTGGTGATTTTAAAGATGCAATAATATCGCTGCTTGTAATTTTAGATTTGATATTAAGAGGCCATTTAGCTATTTTATTTTTGCCATCATCAATAATATTGATATTTTTAGAATTAATTTTGCAGATTCTTAAAAAAACTAATAAGTTATGTCCACAACCAAAAAAGAAGATTTTTTTATTAAAAGATAATATTTTTTTATTAACTGAAGCAATTTTTTTTTTAAAATTATTTTTAAATTGTGTAAATATTTTATTATTGTTTTTTTTTAAAGCTAAATTTTCTTTAATTTTACCATTAGAAATTTGAAACAAACCATATAAGTCTGACTCTTGAATTCTCTTATATTTTTTAATAAATACTGTATTAAATGATAAACTATCAAATAAAGATCTAAAATTATATTTGTTAAAATAAAACAAATGATCTTCCCATATCGTAGAAATATTTAAACTATTTAAGCAATTTTCAGTATCGGGTACATCAATAAGCATTTTCCCTTTATCAGATAATAGTTTGGCTAAATTAGTAATAATTTTACTTGGTTTTTCACTATGCTCTAACAACTTAGACATTATAATTAAGTCAAATTTTTCAAAGATAATTTTTTCTATATTACAATTTGTAATTTTTCTTTGTAAATGTTCTTGTCGATTTTTAAGTTTAGAATTTTTTTTAAATAAAAGGTTATTTAGTTGTAATATCTTTATTTTTTTATCAAAAAAATTCACATAACCAGAATCATACTGTGAAACTAATAGAATTCTTTTAATTTGTTTTAAATCAATTTTTTCTTTTATATTATTAAATATTGTTTGTTGATGATTTGAATTTTCATTATTAGGTTCTTGATTTCGATTTGTAATACTTAAAAAATTATTATTTGTAGAATGCATCTGGATAAGATTACAAGAATTACAATTTAAAAAGCTGTAAGAGAAATTTTTTTTTAAAACAAATTTAGAAAACAATTCATTATTTACTGGCATTTTTCCTAGGAAAAACTTGTTATTTGGTTTAATAGTTATATTACAATTGCTACACATTAATCTCACAGTAAAATTTTAACATGAAATGTTTATTTTGTAGAACAAAAAAAAATATAAAATTTAGTAATCTACCTTTATTTAGACATTTAGATTTTAAGTGCACTCATAAAAACTCAAAATTTGCAATCTGTATGAACTGTGGTCATTTATCTACATCAGAGATAAAAAAAAACCAATTTTTAAAGACATCACAATACGCTAATTCAAATCAAACTAATAAAAAAATTTTTGTGAAAAATGAACTAAGTAAAGATAGAATTTATTATCAAAATAAAATAATTAAAAAAATCGTTAAGAAAAAGAATAAATTAAATTTTTTAGATATTGGATGTTTCGACGGATTATTATTAAAAAAACTAAGTCAAAATTTCAATAATTCAAAATTTTATGGACTTGATAATAACAAATATTTAAAAAAAAAATTTCCTACGAAGAAAAATTTTTTCTTAAATTTAGATATTGACGAATTAGATAAAAAAATTTTTTTTGATATAATTATATTGTCACATTCAATAATGTACATTGAGAAACTAGATAAAATGTTGAATATTTTAAGATCAAAACTAAAAGATAATGGTAAAATAATTGTTCATACACCAAACTATGAAAGGAACCCTTTTTATTATTTAATGAGTGATAATTTTCATTTTATCAATACAAAAAATATTCAAAATATTTTCTCACTATTTAATCTTAGTGTTACTCCTCTTAAAAAAAATTATCTTAAAAATGATAATATATACGTTGTAAAAAAAACAAATAAAAAATTTAAAATAAAAAAAATCAAAAATAATTATTACGAAAATTTATTTAAAAAAATTTTAGTTGTAAAAAATAAAATAAATAAAATAAAATTAAATGACATAGTTATTAAAGGTACAACGATTAAAAGTGCTTTTATAGATTACTTTCTAAAAAGTAAGGTTTTGTTTTTTATTGATGATGATAAAAATAAGATAGGTCAAAATTTTAGATCAAAAAAAATCCTTAATATTTCGAAAAAAGAAATTATTAAAAATAATATGTATTTAATAGATACAACGAAAAATTTTATTTAAAATATATGAAGTGCCAGGCTTGTAGTAATAAAAATAAAAATTTTGAGATTAAAAATTATAGAAAACTTATAAAAATATCTTCAGATGAAAGATATTCAGGAACTGATTGTAAAATTTTTATTTGTAAAAAATGTTTTTTGATACAAAAAATAATTGACAAACAATATTTAAAAAAATTGGGAATTATTTATAAAAAATATCAAGCATTCCCAATTAAAAATGGTCAAGAAAATATAATAAATTATAAAAATAAGGAACACTACAGAAGTGACCTCTTATTAAAAAAAATTAATAATCATAGAAAATTAATTGGCCTTGATATTTTAGATTTTGGATGTGGCTCTGGATTTACACTCAGTAGAATTTCCTCTTTATATTCATCAAATAATCTCTACGGATTTGATTATAATTTAAAGCAAATTAAAGATTTAAATAAAATTCAAAATTTCAAGAAATTATATTCTCAAAAAATTCTAAAAATTAAAAAGAAGTTTGATATTATTATTCTTAACCATGTTTTTGAACATTTGATAAATCCTGCTCTATACTTAAAAAAAATAAAACAATTATTAAAAAAAAATGGTTTAATTATTCTTCAAATGCCAAACATAAGAAAAAATTTTACTGATATTTTTACTTTTGACCATATTTGTTATTATGATGAAAATACATTACAAAGTTTTTTAAATAAAATAAACATTTTTCAATATTCTTTCAAAACTTGTATTCCCAAAGAAATTACATGTTTTTTAAAAAGTAAAAAAAGTAAAAAAAGTAAAAAAAAGAAAAATAAGTCAATACCTAAAAATATAAATATTGAAGATAAGTTTTCTAAAATCAATAATTTTTCTAATCAAATCTTAAACTTGAAAACAAAAAAAAATTATATTTTTGGCACAACTGTTCCGGCTATATGGTGCTCAAAAGTTTTAGGAAATAATAAATTTCAAAATTTTATTGAAGAAGATAACAAAAAAATAAATAAAAAATTAAATTACAAAAAAATTATATCTATAAGAGATATTAAAAAAGATTATAATTTGATAATTCCATATACCAAAAAATTAAGAACTAAAATAACTAAAAAAATTAATAAAAATAAAATTATATCACTAGATCTTTAAACCTATCATTTATTCAAATCTTTTAATTTTGAAAGATAGGATTTTGGTATATTTGCAAACGGTTTTAAATCAACTTTAAATATTTTGTTGTTATTCTCAATTTCCTTTTTGCATTTTATTTGGTCATTTGACCAAAAATTTTTTCCATCTATATTTTCATTCATTTCTTTTGTGGCCATATACAAATCTTCACTAGAACAATTAGTATACTCAATTTTATAATCATTAATTAATTTTTCAACTTCAATACTAACTATTCCTTGTGGGGGCTGTAAGTATCTTTCTACGTTAAGATATTCTGGATTATCTTTAATTTTCAAAAATTTTGGTAGAAAAAAATCTTTTTCGGTTAAAGAATAATAATCGCAACTCAAGTGAGAGTTTGTCATTAAAACTGGCTTACCAAAATAATTCGGTATAGTCCAAAATCCAGAGCTTGTTGCAATTGTAAATTTACACCTTGCTCCAAGATATACATCTAAAAAATCACAGTTTTCCTCATGATTAGCATAATCTATTACATTCTTCATTTTGGGTAGCTTTGACATGGCGGAGTCCCCAACTCTAAAAACATAACCTCCTTGTTCAGTAATATATTCAATTGCCTTAAAATATTCCTGAATTTGAAAATTTCTAAAATGTTCTCTATCTACTTTTGAACCTGACTCTCTAACATGTAAACATACAAACCATTGATTTTCATTTATCCCAAATTTTTTTATTAATTCTCTTCCTTTTTTGAGATCTTCTTGTTCAAGCTCAAAATAACCCAGTTTTTTTTGCTTTATTCTTTCTTGATAAACTAGATTTGAGGCAAAATGTATCTCTGTTGCTGTGTCTTTGTGTGGACAAAAAAAAGTTATAGGTATTGATAAAGTTTCTATTAACTTACTCGCTACATTAAAATAGTTCCCCTCAAGCACTTTAATATATTTTTTAAAATATCTGGCCAATGTATCGTTAGTAAATTTGTTTTTTGCATCTTTTATCAAAATGATTTGCTTAAACTTAACACAATTCAATTTTATAGAATTAATCAATGTAAAAACATAAAAATAATTACCTAAACTTCCGCACATATTATCTTGATCAATCAAACCTATATCAAAATCTTCTAATTTATTTTTTGATATGTATTTTTCTCTTTGCTTCCAGTAAGATTTTACATCATCAAAGCATTCTTTTTTACCACTAAGAAAAGAATAAATTGTATATCTAAATCGTATTAAAATATTATCAGGATAGTCCTCTTTCAATTTTGATGATAATTTAAAATTATCTCTTATCGTATTTCGCTTACGATTGATATCAAAGTTATTTAATGCATATTCATCATTTGAAACATTTAAAAAGATGAATGATTTTTTAAAAAATTTAAATAAGAATATATGTAAAATTTTTTTAAATACTCTTTTCACTTCTTTAAATTTTTGGTTTTTTTTATCTTTTACAGTATTAATAATTTTTTTCATTTAAAATGATTTTTTAAAGTTAAATGTTTGTGTGATTTTTGAATTCATAATTTTAATTATTTTTATAAAATTTTTTAATATTTGTAATTACATGATCTAGCTGATTTTCACTTATATTAGAGAAAAAAGGTAGAGCTAATATTTCATTTGAAAACAAAGTAGCGTTTGTAAAATTATTTTTTTTATCCATAAATGGTTTAGTGTCTACAAGTAATGGACTATAATATACTTTTGATCGAATATTTTTTGTATTTAAAAAAGAAAATAATTTATCACGATTTCTAAATCTTGGCATGTATAAATATTTTCCATGAACATTATTTTTAGAAAAATTCTTTTGCAATTCACAAAGGTTTCCAAGTTCAGAATTATAAATTTTCGAAACTTTTTCAAGTTTTTTTAATTTATCATTTAAATAATTTATAGAAATATTTAAGAATGCTGCCTGAACCTCATCAGGTTTATGATTTAAACCTATATAATCTACTTCATTTATCATATTTTTGCTTTGTTTGTGGGATATACCAGCATGTAGTAGACTTCTAATTACTTGATTATACTTTCGGCTGTTTGTTGTAACAAAACCAGCCTCACCATATGCTCCAAATGTTTTCATTGGATTTAAACTATAAGAAGCTATTTCTGAAAAAAAACCACTTTTTTTATTTTCTGCGTTTGAAGCAAATGCATGCGCACAATCTTCAACAATAAATAGCTTGTGTTTTTTTGCAATTTTTTTTATCCAGATCATGTCACACATTTGTCCAGCCATATGAACTGGCAAGATTACTTTTGTTTTTTTTGTAATTTTTTTTTCTATTTCTAATGGTGAAATATTATAGTCCTCTCTTATATCTGCAAATATAGGTTTTAATCCAGCGGTAGCGATAGCACTAGCTGTAATTATCCAGGTATAAGGACTGGTAATTACCTCATCTCCCTCTTTTAGATTTAATGCCTTTAAAGACAAGTACAAAGAACTTGATCCACTACTAGTTAAAATACAATATTTTTTTTTAAAATATTTTTTTAATTTTTCCTCAAAAATATAAATTGAACTTTTTTTGCTTTTAGAAATATACAATCCTGAATCTAGTATTTTGGATAGTTGTTTTAAATAATTAGACTTCCTTTTCTTGTCATTAAGTTTTAATGACAAAAAGGGTACTGTAATTTTAGAATTACTCATTATTTAAGATTAGCAATTTTTTTACCCAATGCCTCATTAGTCAAAAGATCTACACCTCCATCAACCGCTATAGTTTGGCCCGTAATATAACTTGCTCCCTTGTTGCTTAAAAAATATACACAATTAGCTACGTCTTTTGCATCTCCTATTGCATTTAAAGGAGATAATTTTTTTAGAAAATTAGTAAGATTATTTTTTTTATTGAAATATTTTCTATTTGTATTTTTTTTAATAGTTGCCGTTGATACCCCGTTCACTCTTACTTGTTTTTTTCCAAATTTTACTGCATAAAACTTTATCAAATTTTTTAATGCTGAATGAACTATATGATAGCTAATATCATGATTATTTAAAACACTTTTGCTGGCTTGTGATAGTAAAAAAGTTACAGAAGATCCCTTCTTAAATTTTGATTCAAATTCTTTTAATATGGCTAAAACCGAAATTAATCCTACATTTAAATGAGTTTCTAATGAATGACCTCGATATCTTTGTGCAAAAACTAAAGTATAAATTGATTTTTTATTAAATTTTTTTTTGATAAGAGATAAAGTTTTTTTAGGATCTGAGAGATCTACCTGCAAATGATTTTTTTTTTGATTTTGAGAACTAGAGATTGAGTAACAATCAGATTGGGAGTCTTTTTTAAATAATTTAAATATTTCACTTCCTATTCCAGAAGTAGCTCCAAATACAATAATTTTTTTTTGCATGTTAGTTAATTAATATTTTTATCAATTATTTTTACTTTAGGAAATAATTGAATAAAACCAGAATTTTTTGAAATGAATTTGCTAAATCTTTTAATTATTTTACTATTATGTTCCCAGGCAAAAATAATTCCATAATGATCTTTTAGCTTATTAAGATAGGAAGAAGGATAAATAGGGGTGGCTCCACATGCATGGTACCTTCCTTGTTTTGATGGATTGTCATCAATTATAAAATCAATTTTTCCAGTGAGGTTAAAATAAGAAAAAAATGTTGTTGAAGAAACTGAAGATCCAAATGCGAATATTTTTTTTTCTTTTTTTTGATAAATTTTATTAATCTTTTTATGTAAATTTTTTTTGAGAGTTTCTAGTTTTAGTAGATATTTTTTAATTTTTTTAGGATTTGAAAAACCATCTTTTTTTTCTTGTTTCAGAATTTTTGATACAGATTTATCTACCTTAAAAATACTATTTGATTTAGAAATAAAACATACAAGGCTACCTCCTTGCAACTCATTTGCCTCACACTTTATTATTTTTAAATTTAACTTTTCTAAAAAATATTTTAAGGGTGTTAGGCTGTGATAACTAGTATGTTCATGGAAAACTGTACCTAAAAAATAGTTTTTTTTCAAAATTGTAGGAGCGTAAGAAATTTCCGTAACAAAAATAGATTCATCATTCATAAGATTTTTAACTCCTTTTGCAAAAGAAGGAAGGTCTGCATTGTGGCCAAATACGTTATTAGCAGTAATTATATCAAATTTTTTACTATAATTTTTTGCTATTTCCTTTGATGACTTAAGATTAAAATAACCATTAATTGTCCTAATATTATTTTTATTAGCAAGTTCAGATATTTTAGCAGAAGCATCTATTCCCAAAATAAAAGGAACTTTTCTCATTTTAAAGATTTTAAGGAGAAAACCGTCATTAGAACCTATATCTAGAACATTTCGAATTTTTTTTCGATAAAATTTAAAAACAGAGTCAACGTATTTTTCATAATGATTATTATTAATCATTTTTTTTCCAGTTTCAAAAAAACAATTATTCCAGGTATATTCTTTATTAATGATTGTTTTTAATTGAAGGTGAGAACATTTCTTGCACATGTAAACTGAAAAATCATAAGTTTTATCTAAACGAATTTTTTCAAACGGTCTTTTAAGGTACAAATCTGCTAATCTAGAATTATATATAGGTAAAATATTTTCAAATTTATTTGAATTACATAAAATGCATTTTGTTCTTATAACGTGAGTTTTTAGATTTTTTTTTAAGATCATAATATTATACTTATAATTAAAATTAATATTATCTTATAAGATTTTTTAAACCTTTTTTTATACTTATAAAAGGATAATTACCAATTATTTTCTTCAAAAAACGATTGTTCATTATCTGATCAACTTGCTGTCTAGATCTAGACTTAGAAATTACATTTATTTTACTTTTGGTTAAGGAACTTAAAGTATTGATTAAAAATTTGAATGAACGATTCTCGTTGCTACAAATATTAATAAAACCAGAAAAATTTTTAATCATCAATAGATCAATAATTTTTACTACATCAGTGATATACACATAATTTCTTTTTTCAGATCCATCACCCCATAAAACAATACTTTCATTATCTTTAAATTTTTTTGCAAACATTGAAGGTCCATAATTTCGAGGATCATCTCCAAGACCATAAATTCTAGGAGTCCTAACAATCATAAAAGGAATCTTTTTTAAAATAAATAATTTTCCAACCAACCTTTCACAATTATATTTTGCTATTCCGTAAAAAGATGTTGGGTCTGGCAATGTTTTTTCAGTAATATTTTTATTATCAGTATCCTCTCCATAAATTGATTGGGTGCTAAAAAATAGAAGTTTTTTTATTTTTTTTGTCTCTATATAGTTTAAGAAATTAGTAATTATCTTATGATTAATTTCATAATCTTTAAGAGATGAATTTTTTTGATTTTTGTTAAATGCTAAAAAATAAATAGTTGTATTTTTTTTTATAAATTTATCTATTTTTTTATAATTTTCTTTTTTTGTTAAATTTAAAAATCGTGAAGCAAACCCAAACACATTTTTTTTTTTGTATTTTGCTACCAAATATTGTTCAAGGTGTTTGCCAACAAATCCAGAATTACCTATAATTAAATGTTTCATATTTTAATCAAATATGCTGGATATCAAACTTTAAAATAAGATATTTTTGATATATGACTAAATCTTTTAATTTCTATAGTTTTCATATCAAAAACTTCTTTTAACGCATTGGTTACTGACTTTGCATAATCGCAATTCAATTCATCAAAGGCAATGATAGTTCCCTTGGTCACATAATTTTTTAGTACCTTTAAACAATCTTTTGTGGGCTTATAAATATCCATATCAAAAAATGCGAAAGCAACAATTGTTTGCCTTTCTTTTTTTAAATATTTTTTTAATGTTTTAGAAGCATCTCCTTTTATAATTTCAAATTTTTTTACATGAGAAACTGGATTAAATTTTTCTTGTACTTCTAAAATATTATTTAAAAAAAGTTCATAGTTCTTTGGAAGACTTAATCCTTTATTTTCAAAAAAAGTTTTTTTACCATCTTTTGCTCCTGCCCCCATAAAGCCCTCAAAGGTATCAAAACCAATTATTTTTCTTTTAACGTTAAACGGCTCAAACATTGCTCTTATAGCTACCAACAAAGATAAATTTTGCCCCCATCTAATACCGAATTCCATTATACAACCCTCAACTTCTAAAAATTGTTTATATATTTCGTAAAAAAAAAGTATTCTTGAAAAATTTTTTGTATTCAAAAATAAGCCTAAATTGTCAATTAATTCTTTTTTATCTATCGGATTACTTTCCAACATATGCATTAATTCTTTTCTATTTTCCAATTCAAATGAACTGTATTTATCAATCATATTTTTTAAAATCATAAATTTAGTAATAGTCTATAGTAAAATACTTATAAAAAATCAAATGATTTACCACCTAATAAAATCATTTTGAGTAAATAACTTTTTTAATGCTAGAATAGAGAGACTTCTCATCTAGTCCATATTTAGCTTGAAGCCAGTCTCTATTTCCACATCTTAATATATATTTATCAGTAATTCCTAGTCTTGTGAAATTAACGTTAATATTATTTTCTGCTATAATTTCTGCGATAATAGAACCAATTCCCCCAGGTAAGTTTTGCTCTTCAACAGTTATAATTTTTTTATATTTTTTTAAGTACTTTGGTAGATCTTTATGAGTCTGTTTTATTGAAAACATATTAAACAAATCGATATTATGATTTAATTTATCAAATTTTTTAATAATTTTATTGATTCTATGAACAATAACGCCTGTAGTGATAATCAATATTTTTGATTGTTTTTTTTTATTTAATATAAAAAGTTTGTCTCCTGGCTTACGTGAAATATTTTCATAAAGTCCTTTATCCAACTTGATATAAACTGGTGATTTTGACTTATAAGCCAAATTAACAGAATGTGCAGATGAAATGTTGTCATATGGATGTAAAATTTTAATATTAGGTAAAGATCTCATCATTGCTATGTCTTCTATTGCTTGGTGTGATGGGCCATGAGTAGCATAAGTCAAAGAGGAACCATTACCCACTATAGTAACTGGCAAATTACCCAAACAAATATCTAGTTTAATTTGTTCTAAACACCTTTGAGTAACAAATGGAGTGATTGAAAAAATAAATACTTTTTTTCCTTCTAAGGCCATTCCAGCAGCGATACTAGCCATGGCTTGTTCTGAAATACCTATATTTAAATATTGATTACCTACGCTATTTTTAAAATCTTCTAAGGCCCAGGCCCCATGATCTGCTGTAATAAAAAAAACATTCTTATCTTTTAGTGCTACATTTTTTAATTGATGAAAAAAAGCAGTCATTAAATCTATCTTCATAACTAGATTTCCTCCAATTCTTTTATTGCCTTTTTATATTCTTCAGCATTTGGTATTGAATGGTGCCATTTAGTATTTTTTTCCATAAAGCTTACACCCTTGCCTTTAATTGTGTTTGCTAAAATAATAGTTGGTTTTTTATTTTTTTTAGATTTTTTTAATGATCTATTTAGGGATGCATAGTTATGCCCATCAATTTCATCGACTATAAAATTAAATGATGATAATCTTTTTTTTAAGTTGTTAAAATCACCAACATCTTTTGAGCGATCCATTACTATTTGATTATTATTATCAATAATAATAACTAAATTATTTAATTTTTGATGACTAGCAAAAATAAGTGACTCCCATATTGAGCCTTCGAACAACTCACCGTCACTAATTAAAACAAATACTTTAAAATTTTTTTTATCTTTTAGGGCTGCAAACGCTATTCCACATGCAATTGGCAGGCCGTGCCCAAGAGATCCTGTTTCTATTTCAACTCCTGGAACTAAATGACTGGGGTGGCTTCCTAATCTTGAATTGTTTTTGCAATATGTTTTTAATTCTTTGAAACTAATATATTTTAAATGTGCAAATAAAGAATAAAGTGCTGCTGTAGCGTGGCCCTTGCTTAATATAAATCTGTCTCTATTTTGAAGTTTTGGTTTTTTTGGGTCAAAAAATATAATTTTTTGAAAAAAAAGAACTATTAAAATATCTATACAAGAAAAGCTTCCTCCAATGTGGCCAGTTTTCGCATTATAAATAACTTCAAGAATTGTTAGTCTTATTTTTTTGGATAATTTTTTTAAGGGCATTTTATAAAAAAATATTTATAACAACAAAAAAGCATAATTCAATAATAATAAAATAAATGATTTTATTATTGTAGATGTTACTATAGTTTACAAATTAGCTTACTTGTACTAAAAATTATAATGCAATTAAATTTCTTTAAATTACAAAAAAATAGAAAATTATTTTTAGACAATCAATTGATGAGTTTTAATTTAGGTAAAAAAAAATTAAATGTAGTTAATAAACTTGTAAAGAATTTATTTGAACTAAATGAAGGTAAAAAATTTAAAAATATCAAAGATGTACAAAAATTTATTAATAAGACAAAATATTATAAATTAGAAAAAAATCTTGATGTAATGACAAGGCTTGAGAGTTTTGTTTTGGAATGTTTTAAAAATAAAAAACTACTAAACAAAAATGTTGTTGGCATAGAATTTCCTATTAATGTAAGAATTGTACACCCATCATCTCCGTCTCAGACAAAAACAAGATATTCTACAGACAGTATACATTGTGACCCTTGGGCAGGAGAACCTGATGATTTGATAAATGTTATTATTAACCTAGTTATTAATAACAAAACATCTGAAATTAAAATATTAAAAACAAGTAATAATGAAACATAATTTTATAAAAAATTAGGTAATGCTTATAAAAATAAAAATTTTTTGGACTCTAAAAAATACTTTAATATCATAGATCAATTAAAGAAAAAAAATATTTACAATTTAAAGAATATATCTGGTCAAGTATTTATTTTCGGAGGCTACCTGCCACATTATACCTATAGAAAAGGTGATCAAGTTCGAATTGGTCTAGAGTTTAGGTTGAGAACTCAAAGTCCATTTTACAGCACAAAAAACTGGAACAGTAGACTAAATAGAAATGGTCGGTATTGGCATTTGCCAAAAAAAAATATGTTAAATTTTGAAGAAAAACTAAAATTTGAATACTCAAATATAGATAAATATGTAAAAAAAAAAATATTTAAAAAACTAAGAAATCAAGAAGTTTTAAACAACCTTAAATATTCAATTAAATTTTAATAATTAGATCTCTTACTCCAATTAAAAAAATTTAAATTAATTTAAACTATTTTTTATAAATTAAAAAAGATTATCAATAATATTTTTTAGATACAATATTTTGTCATTTCTAGAATAAATGTTCCAAGGACCACAAATTAAATTGGTATTAATAGTTTTTCTGTTTAACTCATTGAAAATTTGTTCGTCATTTTTAGTGACAATATTAAATCGTACAGATAAGTTTTTATATATTTTTTCATTAGTTAATTGATAATCAAAATTAATATCTTTTAATAAAATATTAATTTTTTCTTTAATATTACTTTCATTTCTATCATAAATAGATTCTACGGAAATTTTGCTTTTATTATCTAGGTTATAGTAGAAAAAACGAAAGAAATTTGATTTTGTAGAAAAAATTTGAGTATAAAAATTATCAACTTTTTTTTGATATTTGCACTATATTGAACAACTTTAATTGGATAAGCGTCAATTTTTTTGTTCAATATTTCCTTGATCAGAATAGTTGGATTAACTGTTCATATAATATGATCAGCTGAAAAACCTTTCCCATCATTAGTTTTTAAAAATAACTTACCATCAACCAATGATGGGTTGAGTTTACTTTTTAAATAAATTTTAATTTTTTTTTTAGTATTTTATAAAAATCATCAAAAGAATAACTATAACCTCTAGTAGGCAGGACAGCTTTAAAAGCTTGATTATTAAAAAAATTTTTTTTCTATTGCATAAATATCATCCATAATTTTATTTTGCATTTTTAATTTTTTAGCTCATCTGCAATAGTAACTCTGCCTATATGAAGATGACAAGCATGGTCCCTTGGGATTTTTTTTGAACTAATGTTAAATTTTTCTAGGTATAAATTTAAAAAATCAACTATTTTTTTGTCGTATAAAGAGATCCTAGAATTAAGATTTTTTTTTCATTGATTTTATTTTTTATAGCTAAGCAATTTTTAATTATTTTGCTAGTCCATAAAAATGAAGGTCTATTCTTTTATTTTTAAAAAAAATTTGTTTTTTCAATACGCCTTCTAGCTTAAAACCATTTTTTATTAAAATTCTTTGAGAACTTTTGGCAACACTATAAGTGCCAGCTAAAATTTTCTTTAATCTTAGATTTTTAAAAATATGATCGCATATTTTTTTAACCACAATCGTTGCAATACCCTTATTCCAAAATTTTTTATTACCAATAATGTAAGATATTTCTGCTGTTTTGTGTAAATTGTTAATATTCCCAATTTTTATTGTTCCTATTAAAATTTTTACATAAAAAATACCGTAAATTTCTGAAAAATTGTCTTTATTGATTTTTTTCAAAAATAAACCAATATTTTTTCTAGTATGTTTTTTGTATTTCTGCTCGGTGAACTGAACTACTTCAGGATTATTCATCCATTTTATATATTCTAAAGATATATTTTTTGATGATATTTTTTTTAGGATAATTTTACCTTTTGATGAACTTGGCAACATTATTTTAGATAAATTATATTTTTTAATTTTGAGTTTTATTCTATATCGTTGTTTTTAAAAATTTTTTTCAGTGCATAAATCAAGCCAATTGAGCTATTAGTACTGGTCAGCTACACGCATTACTGCGCTTCCACATCCAGCCTATCAACGTGGTGGTCTACCACGGCTCTAT